>Ga0207791_1000364_pt1 | contig 11733 bp, 13 predicted proteins | sample HigsolmetaGSP16D_FD_184844 | JGI IMG/M metagenome (GOLD analysis project Ga0207791, IMG submission 184844) | High solid enriched microbial communities from the Joint BioEnergy Institute, USA - SP1-6-D (SPAdes) | ecosystem: Engineered > Bioreactor > SSF (Solid state fermentation) > Aerobic >...
GGGTGCTGCACGACGCTGCCGCACGCGAGAAGGTGCTCGAATCGGAGCTGACCCCCGAGCAGTGGCTTGAGGATTTCTACAAACGGCGCAAGGGCTCGGGCAAGCCCGCCGCCTCCAGCCGGGAGCAGGTGGCATGAGCCTGCATACCAACCCTCTTCAGGAGAATTCCATGAACACATCTTCCCACGTCCGCGGCCGTCGCCGTCGCCTGGCAGGCCTGTGCTCGGGCGTACTGCTTGGGCTGGGCCTGATGGGCAGCAATGTGGCCTCGGCGCAGTGGATCGTGTACGACCCGACCAACTGGTTCGAGAACATGACCGACCGCGTGCAGTCGTTCGCCGAGTATGCGGAGAACAGCCTGCGCTGGACCGAGCAGCTCAAGCGCTACACCGATGCGCTGGTGACCATCCAGGGGATGATCAACAGCTTCGGTCTGCCCCCCGGTGCGCCGCTGGTGCCGGTGCCGGAAAACTACATGGTGGCCGAGACCTGCGGCGGTGCCGATCTCAGTCTCACCGGGCTCTTCAAGACGTTCGTCTACCAGCCCGAAGGTGACTGGCGCGCGCAGCAGCGGCAGATCTGCGTGAACATCCGGGTGATGCGCAACCGCCAGTACAACGAGTCGCTGGAATTCGTCGGCGGCACCATGGCGCAGATGCAGGCCGCGCTGGATACGATCACCCAGCTGCGCAACAGCTCGCGCCTGCTCGGCAACATGACGGCGGTGGACAGTGACACCGTCCGCACCGCCAACGACATCTCGGTGAAGGTCGCCGAATGGGAAACGCGGATGAAGGCCTATGACGCCTACATCTCGGTGATGGAACAGAACCAGAAGACCATTGCCGCCGGCGCGCTGAAAGGCAGCTCCGGCGGGGCCAATGGGCTCATCCGCAGTGTCGTGAAGACCGCAGCGCTGAAGACCGCGCTGAGCATCAAGTAACCGTAGTACGGCGCGCCGCCAGGACCGGGCGGCGCGACCCGCAGGACATCTCTTCCAAGGAATGCCGTGATGATGGCAAGGCTGTTCGACAACTTCCACTTCAACGATGGCATGCATGAGCTGCTGCACAACGTAGCGCGCGTGCAGTCCATCGGTGACTTCGTCTTCTTCCGCCTGATCCTGGAATACCTGGAAACGCGGATCGACGATTTCGGCCTGAAATTCATGGAGAACATGATGGCCTGGGTCGGCGGCATCGCATTGACGCTGATGACGATCTGGGTGCTGATCCAGGGCTTCCGTATCGTCACCGGGCGCAGCCGCGAATCGATGATGGCCCTGGTGACCGACATGGCGCGGGCGGCGCTGATCGTCAGTGTGGCTACCAGCATGGGCATGTTCGGCCAGCAGGTGCACACGTTCCTTGCCACCGACGTGAAGAACAAGATCTCGCACGTCGTCACCAACAGCGATGACACGCCGGAAAAGCAGATCGATGACGCGCTGATGTGGATGCAGGTGGCGATGTCGAGCATCGATGCCATCGACGTGGTGGGCGACTCCACGCTGGACGGGCAGAAGACCCGCGCGCTCACCATGGTGGCGGTCGGCACCGGCGGCCCGGCGGTGGTCGGCGGCTCAATGCTGCTGCTCTACCAGATCGCTCTGGCTCTGTTCATCGGCCTTGCGCCACTCTTCATCCTGTGTCTGCTGTTCGACCAGACCAAGGCGCTGTTCCAGCGCTGGCTGTTCTACGGCATAGGCACGATGTTCTCGATGGCGGTGCTGGCGGTGATGGTGACCATTGCCATGGACATGGTGATCCGCGTGGCCGGTGCGTTCTGGGCCACCGCACTGATCGACCAGTTCCTGCTCAATGGCGATCTCAGCGATGGCATCACCAGCCAGGCACTGCAGCAGGGAGGCATGGGCATCATCCTGACCACGTTGATCATCACCGCGCCCCCGATGGCGGCGATGTTCTTCCAGGGCACGCTGGGCATGTTCGCGGCGTATTCCCAGATCAGCGGGGGTGCAGCGGCTACGCCGAGCGCCGATGGCCGGCCGCCGGGTACGTATACCCCGGCACCGGAAGTGCAGGAGAAATCTTCACCGACCACTTGGCAGGTCAGCAATGCGGGTGGCAGCGGCGTCCCTCCGGCACCGACCGGACAACGCGGCGCGGCCCGTGACGCGAGCTGATCACACGTACCCATACATACGGCGGCATAGCCCCACGCGATAATGAGGAATACGCAATGAAACGCGTAAAGTGGATTGTCTACGGGGCGTTGGTGCTCGTGGGCTCGTTGGGCGGCGTCGCGCCGGCCATGGCGGAAGGCCGTTGCCCGGCCGGCCAGTATCCCATCGGGGGCCCGGGCTGGGGTGGATGTGCACCGATCCCGGGCGGGGCAGCACCAGCCGCGCGTCCGGAGGGGCGTTGGCACGACCGCTTCGGCGCGATCGCGCTGTCGCCGTCAACGTCCAAGGCTGGCACCTCCAGCGGGCGGGGCAGCAAGCGTGAAGCCAGAGCGGCGGCATTGGCCCGCTGCGAGGAGGATGGTGCGACGGATTGCAAACGGGACATCTTCGTGTACCAGAACGCGTGCGTGGTGTTGATGTCGCCGCCCGCCGGATCCAGTGGCAGTACGCTCATCAGTACCGGCCAGACCGTGGCCGAAGCCGTTGCATCGGCTGCCAGCCGTTGCCAGCAGCACAGCAGTGAGTGCACGGTCTACTATCAGGATTGTTCCAAGCCGGTATACGAGAAATTCTGATTACAGAGCGGCGCTGCTGCGGCTATCACGCAAGAGCGCGGATGCACACGGAGGTGGCGCATCGTGCGCAGCAAGGAGCAGGTGATGACACGACGGAAATGGATGGCCTGCATGATGGTCGTACTGGGCGGCTCGCTCGGCGGCGTCGCGCTGGCGATGGCGGAAGGCCGCTGCCCGGCCGGCCAGTATCCCATCGACGGCCCTGGCTGGGGCGGATGCGCGCCGATACCCGGTGGCATGCGGCGACACCGGCGGCACGTCCAGAGGGGGTTGGCACGACCGCTTCGGCGCGATCGCGCTGTCGCCGTCGACCGCCAAGGCCGGCACCTCCAGCGGGCGTAGCAGCAAGCGCGAAGCGAGAGCGGAGGCACGTGCCCGCTGTGAGGAGAATGGAGCGACTGACTGCGGTCAGAACATCTTTGAATACCACAACGCATGCGTGGTGCTGATGTCGCCGCCTCGTGAGTCCGGCGGCCGCACGCTCATGGTCACGGGCCAGACCGTGGCCGAGGCGGTCGCCTCGGCTGCCAAGGAATGCCAGCAGCACAGCAGCGAGTGCACGGTCTACTACCAGGACTGTTCCCAGCCGGTCTACGAGACGTTCTGATCCTTCGGCAGGACGGCGTGGCGCCGGTTGCAGTGCAATGAAAAACGGCCGGTTTCCCGGCCGTTTTCGTTCCACCCACCGTACAGGCATTACGCCTGCAGCGTGCGCTGCGCGTTCTGCTGCTGTTCGATCTGCTGGTCCAGCGAACGCTGCGCCAGTTCGCGTGTTCCCTGCGCCTGCTCCATCTGTGCGGTGCTCTGCTCCAGCGGTGCCCGCATGGCGGCCACGGTATCGACGTCCACGCGCAGGTGCGCCGGGTCGTCCAGCTTGCCCTGTACACCAAAGGTGCGGCTGGCATCACTGCTCATCACCACCGCGTCGATACGGTTGCCGCCTACGGCATGCATCTGGGCGGCCAGGCTGCCGGCCAGCTGCTCGCTGCCGATGTCGGGCTGGCGGCCTACGCGCAGATCCTGCGCGTGCACGCCCTCCAGCGCGCTGCGGAACAGCGGGTGCCCTGGATGCCCCGGATCATCCATGCGCAGGCTGCTGCTGCGCTGGTGAAGCTGCTCTTCCGCACGCCGTGCCGGCTCGCCGGGGTCCAGCGGGCCGCGGATGCGGTCGATCACATCACTGGCCACACCCGGCAGACCGCGCGTACCGGTGGTCACCGCGCCGCGCAGCATTTCCAGCTTCTCGCGGTACTCGGTGATCATGCCGGCGTTTTCCTTGGCCAGCGCCAGGCTGGCCGGATTGTTCAGGACCGAGCCTTCGCCAAGGAACTTGCCCATCTTGTGCGAATCAAACGACCGCCCTGCGGCCAGCAGCGCCGAATCCGGGACCACGAACTGCGCCAGCCGGCCATTACGGAAGCCTGAGCTGTACAGCGTGTCGATCTCGGTCTGATTGGCGTACACGCGCACCTGGCCGTAGTGGCCGGAGGCGGCGGAGACCGGATCGGCCGCCATGACATGGTTGACCATGGCCGAACCGCCTTCCGGAATGCGGTAGCCCAGGCTCGCGGACCCGTACGCGTTGAACGTTTCACCGTGCAGCCCGTAATGGTGCGCGGAGATCTGCGCCAGCGCGCCACCGAGCGAGTGCCCGGTGACCGTCACCGGCGGTTCGGTACCGCGCACGCGGCCCTCCGTACGCGCCAGTTCCATCGCCCGGCCGGTGAGGGCGATGGCATCGGCGGCCTGAGCATTGGCGCGGGTGATCACCATGCCGGCATCGGTCAGGACATCGTCAATGCCTGCCGTACCGCGATGGCTGACCACGATCTCCCGGGTGTCCACAGCCTGGTAGATATAGCCCTGGTAGCCGGCCTTGCCGGAGGCGTGTTCGAGAATGCGGTAGGCGCGGCCGTCATCCAGGGTGACGACTTCGGCCGCGTCCGCGTCCCAGCGGCCGACGCGGCGGTCCTGGTAGGCATCATCGGCCAGCACCGCATAGTTCTGGCTGCGCATGCTCATCGCGCGGTGCCCTCCGTCTTCAGGGTCACGGTGAAGGTGGCATCGCGCAGTTCAGGGCTCAGTGCGCCGGTGTCGGTGTCGCCATGGTAGGCGTAGCCGTCCGTGTCGGTGCGCGGGTAGGCCTTGTCGACGAAGTGGTAGGTGACCGGTGCGCCGGCGGCCACGCCCTGCTTGTCGATCCGCGAGATGAAGCGGGTTTCCTCCGCCGCGCCGGTGGCCTGCAGGGCGGCGTTGGCGCCGCTGAACTCCCAGTGGCACACGCCGCGGCCGTAGTAGTCCTCATCCAGCATGCGGTCCAGGAAGAAGGTGCCGCGGAACTCGGTGTCCGAGACGCGGGTGAGTTCGAACGGTTCCATGCTGGTGATGCGCGCCGGCGTGCCGGTGGCCTCGTTGATGTGGCCGCACTGTGCCTCGTTGGTGACGTCGTACTGGGCCACGCCCTTGATCGTCTGGAAGGTGCCCGGCGCGTCGGCCACGGTCACCACCAGTTCCACCCCGCGCGTGGGCGAGGGGTTGAGCTTGGCAAGGCCGCGGCCACCGTTCTCGACATCCTGTTCGGCAGCAGCAAGGGAAGGGGTCATGGGATTCTCCGAATGGCAGGCGGTTGCGGTCAGCAGGAGCAGGGCGGCGCACGGCAGGATCAGGTGGCGCACGTCGGGCCTCCTATGGGAGCGGTGGGGTAGGGGGAACGCATGCGCCGCGGAAGGCCGGGGGCCGACGGGCTGCTGGATGCGCGAATCAGGGAAGTAACGAGGTCGCCGGTCCGTGGTGACATGGCATGCGTCCAAGGGTATGCATGGTCTCTTTTTACCAGTCTGGCGTTTCATTTGCGTCAAAGCGTTGACGCGATGGACGTGAGAACCTGGCGACGAGACATCCTAAGGCATTGAACTGAAAAGCAATCGGCGCAGATCAGTGGCGTGCGTGGCGGGCGCGCGGACCGCGATAAAAAAGTGACGTAGGTCACATCGTGGCGATGGGCGGCGCAGTGACGCATTCCCCTCCCGGCTCGCGTCGCCGGTCATATCGCGCCATCGCCCGAGCGGGGCAAGTGCGCAGTCTACGGACGCAAGCGGAGCCACCCTAAGGGCGTTCCTACGCGGATCTCCGGGTCGACCTCTTGCAGACACGCAAATGTGGTTTGGCCAGCGCGATTGACGTTTCCGGCGCTGATGTTCCTGCGGTCCCGGTGGCAGTGTCGCTGCCACCGGGAGATGCCACCGGCGCACCGCGGACTGCCGCGGCGTCGCCGGCGTTCCCGGCGCAACGTCCACTTCGTTCTGGCGCACAGGTACCCGCTGTCATGAAGCCTGCCGTACTGCCCCTGCTGTTCTGTGCTTGCGCCTTGGCCCTGGCCGGGTGCGCGGCGACCGCGCCCGATATCAGCGGCCGCTGGAAGCCGGTCAATCGTCTGGCCGCGACCACCACTGCCATTGCCCTGCAGCAGACCTACGTCTATCAGGTCGCACCGATGGACGGCACGTTGAAAGCGCTGCTGGAACGGTGGGCGCGCGACACCGGCACCCCCCTGGCGTACCGCGTGGACCACGATTTCACTCTGGTCGCGGCGATCGCCGACCTGCGCACGGCCGATCTCGCCACGGCGCTGCGGCAGCTGGAACAGGCGTACGCACCGCAGCGGCTGAGCATCCGCAGCGATGGTCAGCGGCTGCACGTGGACGCCGGCACCCCCGGCGCCGCGCCCTGATGCCTCTTTGTCGGTGACGCCATGCGCAACAGGACACACACCACGGCCAGTGCGCCCGTCGAACAGGCGGTGCGTCGGGCGGTCGATTTCGAGCTCAGCATCGCCGACCTGGCCCGGCGCAGCGAGCGCCGCGCGTGGCGCGTTGCCCTTGCCGCCTCCGTGCTGGCCCTGCTGCTGGCAGGCGGCTACTACGTTCTGCTGCCGTTGAAGGAACGCATCCCGTTCCTGGTGCTGGCCGATGCCTACACCGGGACCGCGACGGTCGCCCGGCTCACCGGCCCGCTGGGCACGCATGCGATCACCCGCAACGAAGCCATCAACCGCAGCAACGTGGCCCAGTACGTGATGGCCCGCGAATCCTATGATGCCGCCTTGCTCGGCCTGCGCGACTGGAACCTGGTGTTCAGCATGTCCGCACCGCCGGTGGCCGCCAGCCATCGCGCCCGCTACGCCGGCAGCAACCCGCGCAGTCCGCTTGCCGTGCATGGCAAGGACCGCGCCATCCGCGTACGCATTCTCAGCCTCACGCCGCTCGGCCTCGGTGCCGACGGCAGCTTCGGCGGCGCCTCGGTCCGCATCCAGCGCACGCTGCTGGACAAGCGCACCGGCGACCAGCAGGTGCTGGACAACCAGCTCGTCACGCTGCGCTTCACCTACCGCGGTGACCTGGCGCTGGACGAGCACGACCGCGTCCTCAACCCGCTGGGTTTCCAGGTGACCGACTACCGCGTCGATGCCGACCACGCCGGCACCGTCCCTGCCGACGCGCCGGACCCGTCCGTTGCGGGGGATGCACTGGTGACGCCGGCGCATGAACCGGGTGCGCCGGTCGCGCTCCCTCCACAACGGTGACCGTATGAAAACCGCTCTCTGTCTGGCCTTCGCGCTGGCCCTGCTGCACCCCGATCGTGTCCGCGCCGAGCGGCCCATCGACCCGGCGACGTCCTCCGGCGCGGCGGCGGTCGTTGATCGCTACGTCTATCACCCTGATGCCCTTTACACCGTGCGGACCGGGCTGGGGCTGACCACCCAGATCGAGCTCAGCCCGGATGAGGCGATCCTCGATTACAGCACCGGGTTCAGCAGCGGCTGGGACCTGGTCCGGCGCGACAACGTCTTCTATCTCAAACCCCGCGACGTGGACGTGGACACCAACATGACGGTGCGCACCCGGACGCACACGTACCTGTTCGATCTGAAGGTGGTGGCGGCCGACTGGCGGCGCACCGATGAGGCCCGGCGCGCCGGCGTGCAGTACCGGATCGTGTTCGATTACCCGGCCGATACGCGGTTCGGCGAGGTGCAGCAGACCCTGGATGAGCAGGCCGCGCCATTGCTCAGCACCACGCTGGCCAAGGATCGCAGCTATCACTTCAACTATTCCTATGCCGCGCGGGGCGGGCGCAGCAGCCGTGGCCTGGTGCCGCTGCACGTCTGGGACGACGGACGCTTCACGTACCTGCGCCTGCGCCGGTCCGCGGACGCGCGCACGGGCGAGTTCCCGGCGGTGTTCGGGCGTGACACCGCCAAGGGCGAGGATTTCGTGGTCAACACCACCGTCGAGGGCGACACCGTCGTCGTGCACGGTACCTATCCCTATCTGGCCATCCGCCTGGGTCGTGCGGTGGTTGGCGTACGCAGGAATCCCACCCCATGACCGGTCTGCCTTCCGATCGCAATCCGCCGGCCGCGCCGGCCCGCCATGCCGAGAGTGCCGGCAATCCCTATGCGGGCAAGGTGGAGGCTGTTGCCGCTGCCGCTGCCGCTGCCGCTCCCGCACCGGACCTGGACGCGGCCGCGCCGTACCTGCATCCGGCCGAGGCACGGCGGCTGAACCGCAAGGCCCTGGTGTTCCTTGTGCTGATCCTGTGCCTGGTGCTGGCCATGGGGGCGCTGACGTGGTCGAAGCTGCGCGGCAGCGGACCCGGGCCGGTCCCGGTACGTGAGATCACCCGCACCGCCACGCCCCCGCTGCCGGGCCTGCCGTCCGCGCCAGCGCAGCCCGTGCCGCAGCAGCCCGCCATGGCCATTCCGCTGGCGGCGGCCCCGCCGCTGCCCGCCGCGCGTTCGCCGGATGGCGCGTTGCCGGTGCTCCAGGAGCCTGCACCGCTGTCACTGCGCGAGCGGCGCATCCGTGCGGCCGCGGCCACGGCGGCATCGGCGGCGGCCGCCTCGGCCCGCACCACCGGCTCTGCGTCGGAAGGCTACGCCGATGCGCTGCGCGCGGCGATGGCGATCAGCGGGGCCGGCCAGCCGGCTGCGCCGGCACGGCGTGCCGGTCCGGACGTTGATGACGTCGCCTCGGCGCGCACGCTGCATAACCCGGACACCCTGCTGGTGCGCGGAACCTACCTGCGCTGCGTGCTGGAAACGCGGATCGTCACCGACGTGGCCGGGTTCACCTCGTGCCTGCTGACCGAGCCGGTCTATTCGGTCAATGGCCGCACCCTGCTTCTGCCGAAGGGGTCGAAGGTGCTGGGCAGCTATGGCGGCGGTCCTGCGGGCAGGCGGGTGAGCGTGATCTGGGATCGCATCACGACGCCGAACGGTCTGGACGTGGCGATGTCCAGCCCGGGTGTGGATGCGCTCGGCGGCGCCGGCCACCCCGGCGAGTACTCGGCCCACTGGGGCGCGCGGGTCACCAGCGCGCTGATGATCAGCCTGCTCTCGGACGCCTTCAAGTACGCCGCCGCCGAACATGGACCGGCAGGCACCACGATCGGGCAGGGCGGGGTGGTGTCGCAGACGCCGTACGAGAGCGCCACGGCCCGGACCGTCGAGCGCCTGGCGGTGGATGCACTCAGTCAGAAGCGGCCGCCGACCGTGCGCATCCAGCAGGGCACCGTGGTCAATGTGTACGTGGCCAAGGACGTGGACTTCTCCGCGGTCCTGCCCGCCGCGCGGCGGTGAGGGCGCCGTCATGCATCTGCCCGCTGCGCGATCCCAGTCCACCCCGGCCCCGGCCGGTGTCTCAAGCGAGTTCCTGCGCTACCAGTACGATGTGCTGGGCATCAGCGCGCACCTGGACGCCGGTGGGGTCACCGAGATCTGCGTGAACCGTCCCGGCGAGCTGTTCGTGGAGCGCGTCGGCCAGTGGCAGCGGGTGGAGGTGCCCTCGCTCAGTTTCGAGCGTGCACGCCAGTTCTGTACCGCGGTGGTGAACGAGAGCAACACCGGGCAGCGCATCACCGAAGCCGAACCGGTCGTCTCGCTCACCTTTCCCACCGGTCAGCGTGCCCAGTTCGTGATCCCGCCTGCCTGCGCCGCCGGCACGGTGTCGATCACCCTGCGCCTGCCGGCCCGGCATGACCGTTCGCTGGACGAGTATGAACAGGAGGGCTTTTTCAGCGAGGTGCTGCAGGGCGATACCGGCCTGCACGCGCATGACCGCGAACTGATCGCGCTGCGCCAGCGGGGTGATTACGCCGGGTTCTTCCGCAAAGCCGTGCTGTACCGCAAGAACATCGTGGTGGCCGGCGCGACCGGCAGCGGCAAGACCACCTTCATGAAGTCACTGGTGCAGCAGGTGAGCGCCCACGAACGCCTGGTCACGATCGAGGATGCGCGCGAGCTGTTCCTCACCCAGCCCAACGTGGTGCACCTGCTGTACTCCAAGGGCGGGCAGGGGGCCAGCAACGTGACCGCGCGCAGCTGCATGGAGGCCTGTCTGCGCATGAAGCCGGACCGGATCATCCTGGCCGAGCTGCGCGGCGATGAAGCGTTCTACTTCATCCGCAACTGTGCTTCCGGCCATCCCGGCTCGATCACCAGCTGCCATGCCGGCAGTACCGCGCAGGCGTGGGACCAGCTGGCGCTGATGGTGAAAGCCTCCAGCGAGGGGGCGGGGCTGGAATTCGGAGTCATCCAGCGGCTGCTGCGCCTGTGCATCGACATCGTGGTGCATGTCCACGTGCACCAGGGGCGCCGGCGCATCTCCGGTATCGACTTCGATCCTGCCCGGAGCGCACACCCATGAACGCAGCCCTATCCCCGTACACGGAGGACGGCCGATGATGCCTGGACTGGAGCAGTTCGCCTGCCCGGAGCTGGCCGTGCCGAGCACGATCATGCAGCACGTGGTGGCGGTGGAATCCTCGTTCAATCCGTATGCCATCGGCGTGGTGGGTGGGCGGCTGCAGCGCCAGCCGACCGGCCTGCAGGAGGCCGTGGCGACCGCGAGGATGCTGGAGGCGCGTGGCTACAATTTCTCGGTGGGCCTGGCCCAGGTGAACCGCCACAACCTGTCCCGCCAGGGTCTGCACAGCTACGAGGCGGCGTTTGATCGCTGCGCCAACCTGCAGGCGGGGGCGCGCATTCTGCAGCGGTGCCATGCCCGCGCCGGCGGTGACTGGGGCAAGGCGCTGAGCTGCTACTACTCCGGCAACTTCGTGACCGGCTTCAGGCATGGGTACGTACAGAAAGTGTGGGCCGCGCGCGACCGCGCCGAGCGGGCCGCGTCTGCGCTGCCGGCGGTCGTGGCGGCACCGCAGACCGTGCCTGCCGCTCCGGCCGGTCAGCCGCTGCCGCCCCGCGCCCACGGGGCTGGGGTGGCGGGAGGGCCCGGCGACGCACCGGTGCTGCTGCAGCCGTATCGCCCGTCACCGGCGGCCGTGCCCGCGCCGCCGTCTCCCCCCACGCCTCAGTCTCCAGCCTCGCAGTCCTCCGCGTCGCAGCCGGACGACCCCGCTTTCATTTTCTAGGCTGCCCGCAGCCTGTCACCGCCGCGCTTCATCTACAGGAGAACAACCGATGCGCCGTACGACCGCCCACCCATCCGTTTCCCGCCCACCTGCGCACGGAGCGCAGGGTGTGGCCTTCATCGCCGCGATTGCCGTGTCCGCCGCCGTGCCTGAAGCACTCGCCCAGGGCATGGCCGAGACCTCGGACAAGGTGTGTGGATTCTTCAGCCAGATCACCGGCCTGCTGGGCATGGCCTCCATCGCGGTGGTGACCATTGCGGTGATCTTCGCCGGTTACCAGATCGCCTTCGCCCACAAGCGTATCGCCGATGTGTCGACCATTCTCATCGGTGGCCTGCTGATCGGCGCGGCAGGGCAGATCGCCTCCATGGTGCTCGGTGACGGGGCGCAGGCGTGCAGCGCCGCGCCGGGATTCTCGCTGCTGCAGCCGCTGCTGGCACCGGGCCGTGCATAGCAACGTCGTCTTCCGCGGCTGTACACGCCCAGCGATGTTCCTGGGCGTGCCTTACGTGCCGTTCTTCATGGTGGCCGGCGGGTTGCTGCTGCTGTCGATGTATTTCGACCTGCGCGTCCTGCTGCTCA
>Ga0207791_1000368_pt1 | contig 11663 bp, 12 predicted proteins | sample HigsolmetaGSP16D_FD_184844 | JGI IMG/M metagenome (GOLD analysis project Ga0207791, IMG submission 184844) | High solid enriched microbial communities from the Joint BioEnergy Institute, USA - SP1-6-D (SPAdes) | ecosystem: Engineered > Bioreactor > SSF (Solid state fermentation) > Aerobic >...
GACTTCTTACTTCAATGAAATTATTTTATTCTTTTAGTTGGAGTTGGTGGAACCTTAGGTGGTTCTCGGAAGAAGATAGCGAAAAAAATTATCCCTAAAGTAGAAACTAAAAGGAACGTATAAACCAATGCTTCCATAGATTCGATCGTGGTTTATTTACAATTATAACTTCCACACCTATTCATTTGTCATTTGGGAGAATTTCCCATATAAAGAAAGAAAAAGAGTCAAAGAAAGGATGGGAGCTGTTTTGTTTCCCATGTCAAATCAAAAAAGAGAGGTCAAAGATACCATAACAATGTGTATCAGACTGCCTGTTTCCTTGTAGTTGGATCTCCCACTTTTTGGAATGTTCCAAATTCCACTTGAGCATCCAAATCTGGATCAATACCAGCAAAAACATCTCGGAACAAGGTTCTAGCCCCATGCCAAATGTGTCCGAAAAAGAAGAGCAAAGCAAAGGTAGCATGACCAAAAGTGAACCAACCCCTTGGACTGCTGCGAAAAACACCATCTGATTTCAAAGTAGCCCGATCTAATTCAAAAATTTCCCCTAATTGGGAACGCCTCGCATATTTTTTTACAGTAGCAGGATCAGAATAACTTACTCCATTAAGTTCGCCACCATAGAACTCCACCGTTACGCCTACTTGTTCAACACTATATTTGGATTCTGCTCTTCTAAAAGGAACGTCCGCTCTCACAATTCCCTCTTCATCTACCAAAACAACCGGAAATGTTTCAAAAAAAGTGGGCATACGACGTACAAAAAGCTCACGTCCTTCTTTATCTCTAAAGACAGGATGTCCTAACCATCCAACAGCTATTCCATCCCCATTGTCCATTGAGCCTGCTCTGAATAATCCCCCTTTTGCCGGATTATTACCAATATAATCATAAAAGGCTAATTTTTCGGGAATTTTAGACCAAGCTTCTGATAAACTAAGATTTTCAGCTAAACCATTGCTAACTCTTCGATATATTTCTTGCTGAAAGTATCCCTGATCCCACTGATAACGAGTAGGCCCAAATAATTCAATTGGGGTTGTTGCTGACCCATACCACATAGTTCCAGCAACTACGAAAGCTGCAAAAAATACAGCAGCGATACTACTGGAAAGTACAGTTTCAATATTGCCCATACGTAATCCTTTGTATAGACGTTGAGGCGGACGGACACTAAGATGGAATAAGCCCGCTAATATACCCAACGTACCCGCAGCAATATGATGAGAAGCTATTCCCCCCGGAACAAAAGGATCAAAACCTTCTGCACCCCATGCTGGATTTACAGCTTGTACTTTTCCAGTTAGTCCATAAGGATCGGATACCCATATCCCAGGACCATACAAACCCGTTACATGAAATGCGCCAAAGCCAAAGCAAGCCACCCCTGCAAGAAATAAATGAATTCCAAAGATCTTGGGCAAATCCAAAGAGGGTTTTCCCGTCCGCTCATCAGAGAATATTTCTAGGTCCCAATATACCCAATGCCAGATTGCTGCCAAGAAACACAAGCCAGAAAACACAATATGCGCACCTGCCACACCTTCATAACTCCAAATACCCGGATTTGTTACAGTTCCTCCTGAAATACTCCAACCACCCCACGAATCCGTTATTCCTAAACGAGTCATGAAGGGAATGACGAACATACCTTGTCTCCACATTGGATCCAGAACAGGATCAGAGGGATCAAAAACTGCTAATTCGTATAAAGCCATCGAGCCAGCCCAACCAGAAACTAGAGCTGTGTGCATTATATGCACCGCAAGTAATCGACCCGGATCATTCAATACGACGGTATGAACACGATACCAAGGCAAACCCATGGAAATACCCCTTTAGCAAAGAAAAATAGACACGATGTCGCTTTATTTTATCGCATTGGAAAAGACTATCCATATCCTATGTACCTAACCCTTCTAGGGAATTCTGTGTCAGAAAGCGTGAATATTTATTTCATTCCATTAAAAATAAGAAGCCCATTCTGTTCATAAGAAGAAAGAGAAGCAGATCTATTCTATACTCGATAAGTGCCAATATGCAATGGGTAACTTGCCCAATTTGGAAAAAACGAAGAATAGATCCCTACCCCTCCTTGTTTATTATTCGAATCGCCGATTCCTTTTTTTTTATTTAATATGTCTTGCTTTCTTTATATGTATAATCTTTCAATCTATGTATTATTTCAATCTACGTATTAATATAATCTATACTATTCATATTAATAGAATCTATAGTATTCATATTAATAGAATCTATAGTATTCATATAGAATAAGAATAAAAATAAAAATGAAGACAATAAACTGTGGATTCTTTCTTTCTCTTCCATTCTTATGTTTCCATATTAAAGTGTAGTTTTCTTACTTAAATTTAATAATATTAATCTAAATATGCCCATTGGTGTTCCAAAAGTACCTTACCGGATTCCCGGAGATGAAGAAGCGACTTGGGTTGACTTATACAATGTTATGTATCGAGAAAGGACACTTTTTTTAGGTCAAGAGATTCGTTGCGAGATCACGAATCATATTACGGGTCTCATGGTATATCTCAGTATAGAAGATGGAATTAGTGATATTTTTTTGTTTATAAACTCCCCAGGCGGGTGGTTAATCTCAGGAATGGCTATTTTTGATACGATGCAAACGGTGACACCAGATATATATACAATATGCCTCGGAATAGCTGCGTCTATGGCGTCTTTCATTCTGCTTGGAGGAGAACCCACCAAGCGTATAGCATTCCCTCATGCGAGGATTATGCTTCACCAACCTGCTAGTGCTTATTATCGGGCAAGGACACCAGAATTTTTACTAGAAGTAGAAGAGTTACACAAAGTTCGCGAAATGATCACAAGGGTTTATGCACTAAGAACAGGCAAACCTTTTTGGGTTGTATCCGAAGACATGGAAAGGGATGTTTTTATGTCAGCAGACGAAGCCAAAGCTTATGGGCTTGTCGATATTGTAGGGGATGAAATGATTGACGACCACTGCGATACTGATCCTGTGTGGTTTCCAGAAATGTTTAAGGATTGGTAGTGTCCAGATTTCTTGTAAAGTTATTTCAGACCCAAATTCGAGTTTTATTCGATTTAATAGAAAATAGAAAGACTTCATGATGATCAATCATCAGGTTAAGATGGATCTAAACCAATCCATTTTTTTCTATACACATACAACATGCCGACGGTTAAACAACTTATTAGAAACGCAAGACAGCCAATACGAAATGCTAGAAAAACGGCCGCGCTTAAAGGATGCCCTCAGCGTCGAGGAACATGTGCTAGGGTGTATGTGCGACTCGTTCAGATCATGACTTCAAACAAATAAAAAAAATTTGGAAGTATCCATGATTACTACCAATGAATAGGATATAGCTTTTCTATCCTGAATTTCTATGGTATATGGAATTTCTGGTTTCCTTTGGTGCAAATCCAATTATCTAAATTGGAAATAAGAAGCAATTCCCCCATTGGTAGCAAATGGTTATCCATTAAGCGGAGGAAATAGTAATAAAAAGAAAAAGGCTTATGCTCCTTTATCTAAAAAGAACGGACTAACAGGGTCAGCTACTTAGCCAACTTTCATAATTAAATACCGTCACTGTATGGATAACTCTTATTGTGAAAAGAGTTATTTACTCTATAATGGATAGGTAGAGCCAAAGAATGTGGACTATACAAGTTCACAATACCTTTTAATGAAAGAAAGAGCTCCGGTGTATAGAGAGGGCCTTACCGTTCAAAAGGGAACCATAGAAACGATGGAACCCACTATTTTTTTTAGTATCGTTCGTTATAATGAATTTGTTATTTCGCATACAAATAACTGAACAGAGTGGAATAAAAAATTGTGGTTGGGAAGGTTACTATAGCAAAAGCCATTGGAATTCATATTTTATATATCGGAATAATTAGTTTTTTTATTAATGAAAAAAAAATGGCTAAAAGAAGAGAAATAATTAGTTATTCATTAAGGTTAATTTGATTCAATGACCAGAGTTCCGCGAGGATATATAGCCCGGAGACGACGAACAAAAATGCGTTCATTTGCCTCAAACTTTAGAGGGGCTCATTTAAGACTTAATCGAATGATTACCCAACAGGTAAAAAGAGCTTTTGTTTCCTCTCATCGAGATAGAGGTAGGCAAAAGAGAGATTTTCGTCGTTTGTGGATCACTCGGATAAACGCAGCAACGCGGATATATAAAGTATTTGATAGTTATAGTAAATTAATACACAATCTGTACAAGAAGAAATTGATTCTTAATCGTAAAATGCTTGCACAAGTAGCTGTATCAAATCCAAATAATCTTTACACGATTTCAAATAAAATAAAAATCATCAATTAAAAGGATAAATTAAAGTATTATACTGGAATAATCAAAACCGAATTCCCGGAGAGGGAACTCCGGGAAGATACAATAAATTAAGATTAAGTGGTAGGAATCAACGAGCTGGATTACTTTCGTTATAATATATATAGGTCTGGTCCGGCCCTTTCGAATAAAACATCAACAATCGGAACTTAAGTTCCGATTGTTGTTTCTTAAGTTTCGATTAGAATTGTACTTTTCCGTTAATTGAGGAATATGTCTATTTTTTCTGGGTCTGGAACCAGTAATTATTGAAATTGACTGGGCTTGAAATTGCTTTTCGTTCTCATAGTTACGAAATGGTAAGAAAGATAAAATACGAGCCTGTTTTATAGCAAGAGTAATTAATCGTTGTTGTTTCAAGGTTAATCTATTTATTCGTCTAGATAATATTTTTCCTTGTTCACTAATAAATCTATTAATTAAACTCATGTTTCTATAATCAATTCGATCTCCCGGGCCAATCCGAGGACGCCTACGAAAAGGTTGTTTAGATTTACGAAAAGGTTTTTTGAATTTACGAAAAGGTTGCTTGGATTTACGAAAGGGTTGCTTAGATTTAAGAAAAGGTTGTTTAGATGTATACATTATTTATTCCTTATTTAAAATTGAAAAAAAAATTCATTTCTTTATTTTATTAATTTAGGATCCAGAAGAAGTAGTCTTTCTTTGATCCATATCTTATTTAATTCATAATCTTATTTAATTCATATTATAGTATATGAATACCCTCTATACATATGAAATAATATCTACTGAAAATCAGATGAGTTGATTTGTATTTTATACTATAATTTTTTTTTATTTATATATTAAATATGAAGTTCTTATAAATATGAAGTTCTTACTCTTTTTGTTCTTTGTAAAAATAGAACACATTATGTTGCTATTTCTTTATTTCGTGATGAGTGGTATGTTTGCGACAATAACGACAAAATTTTTTGAATTCTAATTGTCCGGGTGTATTGTGGCGATTCTTTTGAGTACTATATCTAGAAATCCCCGTCGATTCCTCATTGGCACCTTTTCGAACACAACTGATGCATTCCAAAATAACTCTGATTCTAACATCTTTCCCCTTTGCCATGAACCTCCTTTTCTTTTTGGATTGACTTAACTTAATTCTTTTATTCTTCTATTTAGAATCCGAAGAAGAAGAATAAAATCCATTAGAATAATTTTTTTTCATTCTTAAATTAAGTAATAAAAAATAAAGAAATAATTAAAGAATACAATCCTTGTCGAATTAGCAAAGATTTTGCTTCGAAATCCTTTCATTTAATTAGCCAGCCCAGCTTTTTTCTATGCTCTGATTTCTGAGGCCTGGTTTAGCTTGGATACCCCTTTATTTAAATTGAATTTCTTTTTTCCAAAATATAATTTACCAAATTTTTCATGACTCTGAGGTTCAACCCAATCCATCTTTTATTTCTTTTTCCTTCCAATACTAAGTAAAAGGATTGAAAAGGGTCAAATTTGGGCATGTCACAAAGAATTCTATTCCTCGCATAGCAATAATTAAAAAAAAGGGAATGACAAAGCATCTGGAAATAAACGATTAATTTCTATCAATAAACCTGCTAAAGCGCCAAACCATAGAGTACTTAGCACGGGTGCTACAGAGAGATATGTTTTTATATCCCGCATTGAAAATCCTCCTTCCTTGTTGGAATACATATATGATCAGAAACTCTTTCCCAAGATTGTTATGCTATATATAAAATGAACCATATAGACGAAATTTGCCTATCCCTAAAAAAGAAAAAGATGACCCCTTCTTCCTATACATTACCAAGGAAAAGCAATCTTTCTTTTATAGGCTAAATTCTATTGGATTTTAGATGTATATAATTCCTTAATTATCTGAGACCAAAAAGAAGAAATGACAGGAGGGTTCTATATAGATAGAGAAATAAGAATAAAATTACGATGTGGAAAAGAAGACAGGAATTGTGTACAATGGCATTGTATAACAATTTGGAAAAGGGATGTAGCGCAGCTTGGTAGCGCGTTTGTTTTGGGTACAAAATGTCACAGGTTCAAATCCTGTCATCCCTACCTATTACTTCATTTCTTCTTTATGGGCAGTAGAAAAGAAGTCGATTAAAGTAAAGTGGGTATAACTTGAATTTGTGGAGACTATACGTACGTGAGATATGTTAGAAATAGAAAAATATTTTCTTTTTGAATAAATGAAAGCGCTCTTAGTTCAGTTCGGTAGAACGTGGGTCTCCAAAACCCGATGTCGTAGGTTCAAATCCTACAGAGCGTGATTCCATCTATCTTATGTCGAAGCAGAGTAAAATAACTTACCAAAACAAAGTTGACTTGCAACTCGAATTTGACCTCCTCTCTGGTCTGGAGGAGGTCAATAAAAAAATAAAAATTACTCAATCAAAGATCCAACTGATCTCCACGCCTGTATTGCAAATATGCAGTCACGAATAATCCCGCTAAAGTAATAGGAATTAGGCCTAAGACGATTCCAAATAGAAAAACTTCAATCATTTCGATTTGTTCGAGGGGATAAAAAAATGGGTACGATCTATCCCTAAATAGTACTCTAAATTATCCACGAATCTCAATGACCAAGAAAAGAATTCGTAATTAGTGTGGAAAAGAGTCGTAGAATACCAGGAATCTAAAAGAAAGATTTTTCTTTTCTGACTTATTCAGTCAATTCAAATAAGACGTATCTTGTTCAAGCCAATAAAAAGAGCCGGGGTTATAGTTAAAGCAGCCAGTAGAAAACCTAAATAACTAGTTAAAGTAAGCATGAAAGGGTTAAATTCTTTTTTTTTTTTTTACTACATATGTTGGTAAAGCACTTACCTAAGTTATGGAAAATTCATCAGTTATTTTAGATAATACTAAAAAAAAGATAGAGTGAGATATGGAAGTGTAAAAGAAAGTGGATTCATCAGATGATACACGAGTCCCTAATTCCGAATCAAGAGATTGTTATAGAATTTATCAATTTGAGTAAGAATCCCGTTGAAAAAATGGAATTCGATTTTCAGGTGAATTTTGGAATAATATAAGAGATAAATAAACAATTGAATTTGAAAAAAAAAAACTTATTTCTATTTTGGATTATTTCTTTTTCAATAGGACCATCTTTTTGGAGTGAAGGGTCAAATATTCCCCTATTCCTTCTTATTTTAAGTGTCTTATTTTAACTGGGTTGTATTCCATATGGAATAAGAGGAGAAGAAAAGCATTCCACGACCTCCCCCCTGGGGGACCCTTAAAAAAAAGAAAGCTCTTCCTTGAATTTACTTTATTTTTATTCCTTTTTCGAACTCCAACCAAAGTGGATTCGAAGACGAGTCACTTCAATTATCCTTTTAAGTTCTATCTTCTGTCTTTCCCTATTTCATCTCATAAAGTTCCACGCTCGCAGTTTGTTCAAGAAAGTTAGACCTAATCCAACAAACAAGACAAGGATTAATTATGAATCTTGATTCTTCAAAGAATGTTTTCCTTCTTTTATACCAGATTATCTACTATATCTATATTTCTATTTATTAGATATTATGCTAACTAATGAAATTCTTTAACTTTAAAGGGAAAAATTGGATTGGAAGAAAACTTTTAACTAAAAAAGGATAGATTTCGCATATACTTGTCCTTGTATTGTGTCAGTATGAGAATATCCTTCCTAAATTCTTTATCCAAACCTATTGATCATTAACTTAGATTTTCCCAAGATTTTGGCCACTATTCCGAATTATTCTACTATTCCGAAGCCAATGAAAATAAGTAGGACCTCCAAAAATGGTGGGTTTTCTATTGATGCCGTGAATAACATATAGCTTACCTATAGACAAAGAACAAAAACGATAAAAAAGGAATTATGTTTCGGAACCAAGCAAAACCGGATTGCTGTGCCATAGGAAGGATAGCTATACTAATTTGGTATAATCAAAATACACCTTTGGTACAAAATTGACAATCTCACAAGGATGAAATATCAGTAATTTTCTATTTACTGGTTGATCCCATCTTTTACAGAATCAATTCCTTTTTTGAATGTACAAAAATTTTGGGAGCTCAGCATGTCTGGAAGCACGGGAGAACGTTCTTTTGCTGATATTATTACCAGTATTCGATACTGGGTTATTCATAGCATTACTATACCTTCCCTATTTATTGCGGGTTGGTTATTTGTCAGTACGGGTTTAGCTTATGACGTGTTTGGAAGTCCTCGGCCAAACGAGTATTTCACGGAAAGACGACAAGGAATTCCGTTAATAACCGACCGTTTTGATTCTTTAGAACAACTCGATGAATTTAGTAGATCCTTTTAGGAGGCCCTCAATGACCATAGATCGAACCTATCCTATTTTTACAGTGCGATGGCTGGCTATTCACGGACTAGCTATACCTACTGTTTTTTTCTTGGGATCAATATCAGCAATGCAGTTCATCCAACGATAAACAAAATTCCAACTATAGAACTATGACACAATCAAACCCGAATGAACAAAATGTTGAATTGAATCGTACCAGTCTATACTGGGGTTTATTACTCATTTTTGTACTTGCTGTTTTATTTTCCAATTACTTCTTCAATTGATAGAAAGAAAGATAGTAATAAGAATTCTCTTATCCCATTTGGAAGGATACCCGTCCTTATAACTATCCATGACTGTTTTTGTCTCTAGCATGACCACTTGATAAAATGTGGAGGAAAGTAGGGGAAATGGCCGATACTACTGGAAGAATTCCTCTTTGGCTTATAGGTACTGTAACTGGTATTCCTGTGATTGGTTTAGTAGGTGTTTTCTTTTACGGTTCATATTCTGGATTGGGTTCATCTCTATAGTAATCGGAGGGACCAGATTGTAAACATGAAAAAGTAGGAGCTTAGCGGGTCCTTACCCACTTTATCTGATTAGCGCGGAAAGGACCCGCGGAATTCTTACTCTTATAACGCGACTTTAATCTTTAATATATAATCTATTCGATTCACTCTTAGAAGGAGGTATCCTGAAAATCTTTGATTTAGTTTCGAGTAATAAACTAATAAAACCTTAATCAAAACTACTCAACTAGCCTAACCTAAAAATAAAAACCACCCTTCAATGGAAGAGTTTATGTTTTTTTTTTGCAAAATTTTTGTAAGTTTGAAATTGAACTTAATTGAACAAGTCAAGCAATTCTATTTGCTCACAATCACAATAAATTTGTCCACTACCTCGCCTGAACCTAAGCAAAAGAAAAAGAGATCTAAGAGACAGACCCGAATAAAGAAAAACATAGTAATCTTTGACGAATTAGGAAGCAAAAATATTCTTATTTTGATACAAGAAGAATCGGCACAAGAAAAAGGCTTTTTTGCTTTTTTCTTGTGCCGAATAGAGGATTAAGAAGACCTGCAATTCCTCCGAAAAGGAAGAAATCCTTTTATTGTTCTCGCCTTTGCCTTGGATTCGATTCTCTTCTTTTGCATAAGATAGAAATGAGGAATTCCAGACATCTCGTAAGCAAAAAAGATCTCGTAAACAAAAAAAAGTTTAACCAAAAAAAGGATTTCCAATCCAAAATGGATCATAGATAATTCTAGCAATTGCCAATAAATTGAGGCTTTTTACCAACTTGATGGTAAGAAATCCCGGAACCTAGAAATTCATTTCGTACAACTGAACCTTTTCAAACTGTTTCTTTTTGAGAACCAAAAAAACTTGTGCCAAAATAACGGATGCGAAGAAGAACAAAAGGCCTTGGACGCGTAATGGATCCTGAAGCACTATTTCTGCATCCCCCTGACCAAAACCTCCCACATTAGGATTGCTTGTTAATGGTTGATCAAGCTTGATGGATTCCCCCTCTGAAACAAGAAGTTCTGGCCCGGGAGGTATAGTATCAATCACTTGGCGTCCATCTGATGCATCAACTATGGATATTTCATACCCCCCTTTTTCTTTACGTAGTATTTTTTTTACTATACCTGTTGAGGTAGCATTATAGACCGTATTGTTACTCTTGCTACCATCAGGATAGATCTGTCCTCTTCCTCGGTTTCCCCCTACATATATGGGATATTTTAAGAAATAAGCATCTTTCTTCGTAGCGGGATCAGGGGAAAGAATAGGAAAGACAATTTCACTATATTTCTTACCGGGAACAGGGCCTATCACAAGAATATTTTTTTTATCGGGACGATAACTCTGAAAAGAGAGATTTCCTATCTTTTCTTTCAACTCAGGGGAAATACGGTCGGGTGGCGCTAATTCGAATCCCTCAGGCAAAATAAGAACAGCGCCCACATTCAACCCTCCCTTTTTTCCATTAGCAAGAACTTGTTTCAATTGCATATCATAAGGAATTCGAAGAACTGCTTCAAATACAGTATCGGGAAGCACTGCTTGGGGAACTTCAATATCCACGGGCTTGCTAGCTAAATGGCAATTGGCACATACAATTCGTCCAGTTGCTTCTCGTGGGTTTTCATAACCCTGCTGCGCAAAAATGGGATATGCATTTGAAATGGATGTCTGAGTTATTACGTATATCATGATCGATACAGAAATCGATCGAGTCATCTGTTCCTTTACCCAAGAAAAAGTATTTTTATTTTCCATGTCCAATCGCGGATCCCTGAATTTCTACAATAAATTAGATAGGTAGCTAATGTTAGTTCCCTATACACGAGTCTGTTGTCATTCTACTGCAACAGTTGTACTAGAATGATGAATACCTTAAGCAGGTAGAAATAGAAAGAATTTTGCTAAAATGGAAAAGGGCTTTCTTTCTAAAGAAAGATGCTAATTTGATTAATATCAGGAACAGGAAATTGAATGAATTTATGCTTCACTAATTGAATGATAAATGACTACAAGCGAAGGAGATAAACGGTTTAAACAAAAAAATACCCAAAATTTCAAACATGTATCTAGAATTACTGGAAAACTACAAACAAAAATAGTGAAAATTAGCTCATTAGGAGCCCATCCAAGATCGTTGTAGACCCAACGAATTACTAGTTCCCAACCGCGGGTGGAGTGAAATCCCACAAAAAAATCAGTAACTAAAAGAATAAAAAAAGCTTTTATTGAGTCATTTAAATTATAGAAGAATTCCTGAACCCAAGAATTCAAAATGACAAGTTCCTCTTTACTCAGAAAAAAAAAACCACTTAGAATAGCCAAACATATTATATTTGTCGAGAAATGCAAAATGATATGGAGATGATCCTCATTATCCATTTTGACCAATTGTATTATTTCCTTGTGTATCCCTATAGGAGGTTTTTGTGCATGTGTCTTTAGTTTC
>Ga0207791_1000369_pt1 | contig 11657 bp, 8 predicted proteins | sample HigsolmetaGSP16D_FD_184844 | JGI IMG/M metagenome (GOLD analysis project Ga0207791, IMG submission 184844) | High solid enriched microbial communities from the Joint BioEnergy Institute, USA - SP1-6-D (SPAdes) | ecosystem: Engineered > Bioreactor > SSF (Solid state fermentation) > Aerobic >...
GTCGCTGTGGAACACGGCAGGGACAACCCCGGCGTAGTGGACTCTGCGACACGAATCCCGCATGACTTTGTGCGAGGGATCCAAAGAACCCGGCATCCACCTGGGTAGGCTCGAAGCCATGCCTGAGAGCGTGACCACCCGAATCTCGAAAGTGCTGATCGCCAACCGCGGCGAGATCGCGGTGCGCATCATCCGTGCCGCGCGCGACTCGGGGAAGGCCTCGGTGGCGGTGTACGCCGACCAGGACCGCGACGCGATGCACGCCCGCCTGGCCGACGAGGCCTACGCCCTCGGCGGCGCGACGAGCGCCGAGACGTACCTGTCGATCGAGAAGATCCTCTCGGTCGCCCGCCGCTCCGGCGCCGATGCCGTTCACCCCGGCTACGGCTTCCTGGCCGAGAACGCCGAGTTCGCCCGCGCCGTCATCGGCGCAGGCCTCATCTGGATCGGCCCCTCCCCCGAGGCGATCGAATCGCTCGGCGACAAGGTCACCGCCCGCCACGTCGCGGAGAAGGTCGGCGCTCCCCTCGCTCCCGGCACCCCGGGCCCCGTCTCCGGCGCCGACGAGGTCATCGCCTTCGCTGAGGAGTTCGGCCTCCCCATCGCCATCAAGGCGGCCTACGGCGGCGGCGGCCGCGGCCTCAAGGTCGCCCGCGAACTCGAGGAGGTCGCGGAGCTGTTCGAGTCGGCCACCCGCGAGGCCATCACCGCCTTCGGCCGAGGCGAGTGCTTCGTCGAGAAGTACCTCGACAAGCCCCGCCACGTCGAAACGCAGTGCCTCGCGGATGCCGAGGGCAATGTCGTCGTGGTCTCGACCCGCGACTGCTCACTCCAGCGCCGTCACCAGAAGCTCGTCGAAGAGGCTCCCGCACCCTTCCTGACCTCCGAGCAGAACGAGATCCTCTACTCGTCGTCGAAAGCCATCCTCAAGGAGGTCGGCTACGTCGGCGCGGGGACGTGCGAGTTCCTCATCGGAGCCGACGGCACCATCTCTTTCCTCGAGGTCAACACGCGCCTCCAGGTCGAGCACCCGGTCTCCGAGGAGGTCACCGGCATCGATCTCGTCCGCGAGCAGTTCCGGCTCGCCGAGGGCGGCACCCTCGACTACGCCGACCCCGAGCCCGTGGGCCACTCCTTCGAGTTCCGCATCAACGGCGAGGACCCGGGCCGGAACTTCCTTCCTGCTCCCGGCGACATCCACGTCTTCAAGACCTTCGGCGGCCCCGGCGTGCGCCTGGACTCCGGCGTGACCGCCGGCGACAGCGTCTCGGGCGCGTTCGATTCGCTCCTGGGCAAGCTCATCGTCACGGGCCGTACCCGCGAGGAGGCGCTCGAGCGCTCGCGTCGGGCGCTCGACGAGTTCGAGGTCGCCGGCATGCCGACGGTCCTGCCGTTCCACCGCAAGGTCGTGCGCGACCCCGCCTTCACGGGCGAGGACGGCACGTTCGGCGTCTTCACGCGCTGGATCGAGACGGAGTTCGACAACGACATCCCCGCGTGGGACGGCGAAGCCGGACCCGCCGCCGATCCGGAGACCCGTCACACGGTGGTCGTGGAGGTCTCGGGGAAGCGCCTCGAAGTGAGCCTCCCGGACCGCCTCACCCAGACTCCCACCGCGGTCGGCCGGCCCGTCGCGGTGCCGCCGTCGCGTCGCTCGCACGCGTCGACCGCCGTGTCCGGCGGGGGCGGCGACTCGGTCGCCTCGCCGATGCAGGCGACCGTCGTCAAGATCGCCGTCGAGGAGGGACAGCAGGTCGTCAAGGGCGATCTGGTCGTCGTCCTCGAGGCGATGAAGATGGAGCAGCCCATCCAGGCGCACAAGGACGGTGTCGTCGGCGCGATCAACGCTCAGGCGGGCGCGACCGTTTCCGCGGGTCACCAACTGCTCACGATCTCCTGACGACCGACCGCGACACGCTCGGCGCGCCTATCGTGTGGGGATGACGAATCCGCGAATCCCACTCGCGCTCGCTGCCGTGGGGCTCCTGCTCACGGGATGCGCGAGTGCGCCGAGCGTGGATCTCGACGCCGCACAGGAGTGGTACGACGCCGTCGTCGCGGCGGAGTCCGACGGCCCCGGATCCATCGGCGTCGTGGGCATGCAGATCGGCCCGGGAGGATCGGATGCCGGTGACGTCAGGATGGACTTCGCCCAGCCGACGGAGGTGTCGCGGGTGGATGTCCGCTGCTTCGGCGGAGTGACCGCGTCCGTCCACGTCACCCTCGCCGGGGGCGCGAGGACCGAGCAGGAGATCGTCTGCGACGAGGAACCGCACAGCATCACGCTCGGCGCGCCCGCCGTAAATGCCGTCACCGTCTCCGCGACCGCGCCCGCGCGTACGTACCTGCACGCGACGGCGCTGCAGGAGCTCACGATCGAACGGTGACCGCGGGCGTCAGAACGCGACCGCCCGGGGGTTTCCCCACACGCGCCATCCCCCGGCCGAGCTGTCCCAGCCGAAACCGTCCGACCAGTGCGTCGCCGCCCCGAACCGTGATCCCGTACTCAGGGCGACCTGCACTCCGTCGCGCCCGAACCCGACGATGTCGGCACGCCCGTCGCGATTGACGTCGACGACGCTCCGCGGCATCCACCCCGGCGTCCATTCGCGAGAGCCGAAGTTGGTCGTCCACACCGTCGACGGACCGAACGAGCTCCCCCGGTTCAGGGCGACGTAGGTGCGCGTCGAGCCGAAGCCGACGATGTCGAGCCGTCCGTCCCCATTCACGTCGGCGAACGTCCGTGAGTGCACGTTGCCCCGCCAGGAGCCCGAGGCGGCGTCCGTCCCGAAGGCCGACGTCCATCGGACGGGCTGAGCGAATCCGGACCCCGTGCCGCGCGCCACCAGGACGCCGCGCGCGCTGAAGGCGACGATGTCCGGCTTGCCGTCGCCGTCGATGTCCATCACGCGACGCGGATGGTTCACGACACCCCACCCCTGGCCCGTGCCGAACTCAGCCACAGCGAGGGTCATGGGCGCGAATCCCGAGCCGGTGTTGCGGGCCACGTACACGCCTTTCGCGCCGAAGCCGACCAGGTCGGGACGCCCGTCGCCCGTCACGTCGACGACGTACCGCGGATGCCGCGACGCGACCCACCCGCCGGCCGCATCGCTCGAGCCCATCTCGCGCGACCAGAGGGCCGGCTTCGCGAACGAGGAGCCGGTGTTGCGGGCGACCCAGACGCCGGCGCCCCCGAAACCGACGATGTCGGGTCTGCCGTCGCCCGTGACGTCGACGACGATGCGCTGATGCACCCCGACGCGCCAACCCTGGTCGGTACCGAACTCCTTCACCCAGCTCCGGGCGGCGTTGAAAGTGCTCCCGCCGGTCCCCGTCGCGACCGAGACGCCCGCCGCGCCGAAGCCGACGATGTCGGGTCTGCCGTCGCCGGTCACATCGAGGACCATGCGCGGATGCGTCGAGCGCTGCCAGCCCTTCGACGTCCCGAAGTTGTTCAGGCCGAGCTGCCGCGAGGTGAAGCCTCGTCCGTTGCCGAATGCGGTGTAGGCCCCCGAACCGCCGAAGGCGACGAGGTCGGGCAGGCCGTTGCTGTTGAGATCGGTGTCCCAGGCGGTCGCGTCGGAGTAGTCGTCGATCCCGTTGCCGTCGGTGTCGGGCAGGGTCGACCCGCCGGTCGGGCCGACCCGGCTGGACGCCGTCAAGCAGCAGGTCACCCGGCGCGCCGTCAGCACGACGTCACCCTGGAGGTTCCGCCAGACGCCGTTGTAGGCACCGCTCGAGTCACGCAGCGTGTAGTTGTCGAATTGGATGCCGCTGACCGAGACGTACTTGCGCTTGCCGCTCGGCACGTCCAGCGCGGCATTGAGGATGGACAGGTGCACGTGCGCACTGTCGCCCGGTGTGCCGCCGCACGGCAGCGTCTGACCGGCGGTGCCGATGGTCGTCCCGGCCTCCACCCACTGGCCGACGAGCGCGGATTTGGCATTGGTGAGGTGGTAGTACTCCGACATCCACCCGCCGCCGTGGTCGACCCCCAGGAACCACCCGGTGCTGCACCGGACCCGGTAGACCGTTCCGGCCGCGACGGTGCGCACAGCACGGTCCTTGGAGGACAGCGGCGAGAAGTCGATCGCGCCCCGATTGATGCCGTCGCTGTCGGAGTGGGACCCGCTGGCGCCCCACCGGATCCCGGGGGCGAAGGGCAGGCGGAACACCGGCTGCGGTCCGTACTGCGGGACGGTGAGACGGAGAGGCGCGACCGGCACCGACGAGTCCGGTGGCAGCTCCCGGGTGAGCGGCAGAGTAGGGCCGTCGTGCTCGTGGTCGTCCTCCGGAACCACCTCGGGTGACGGTGACGGTGAGGGCGAGATCTCGGGGGTCGATTCCGGGCCCGCCGACGGGCTGGGGGCCGGCGTGGGATCGGCGGGCGGCTCGGGTGTCGGCGTCGGTGACGCGTCCGGCGTGGGCGTCGGGGTCCCGTCGGCACCCGATGCGCCGGATGGCGACGAGGTCGGCGACGGCTCCGGCAGCGTGCCCGCCGACAACGGCAGGGAGGCCAACACGGCCGCTCCTGCGACGGCGATGCTCAGGATGGTTCTGGCTGGTGCGCGCATAGGTGTCTCCGGGTCTCCCCAGATCAGCTCGTCCTCCCCAGGACGCTCTCACTCTACGTCGGCGTCGTCCCCCGTCGGGGGGCTTGACGCCGGCGCGGCGGCACCGATAGCCGAGTTCAGCTGTACGTGTCCTCGTCGCGGGCGACCTGGTGCATCGCGCGCGTCGCGTCGGTGATGCTGCCCGCGAGCGAGGGGAACACCGCGAACACGCGAGAGAGCTGGTCGACGGTGAGTCGCCGCTCCACCGCGATCGCGATCGGGTAGATCAGTTCGGACGCGCGCGGCGCGACGATGACACCACCGATGACGGTGCCCGATCCCTCGCGCGCGATGATCTTCACGAACCCGTCCTTGACCCCCATCATCTTGGCGCGCGCGTTGGCGGCCAGAGGAAGTTTGTGGACGGTGCCGTTGACGGCGCCCGACTCGATGTCGCGCTCCTGACGACCCACCGTCGCGATCTCGGGAGCGGTGAAGATGTTGGCCGTCACGCGGTGCTTCTCGAGCGGGATGACGGTGTCGCCGAGCGCGTGGAAGACCGCCATCCGTCCCTGCATCGCGGCGACCGAGGCGAGCGGGAGGAACGTGGTGCAGTCGCCGGCGGCGTAGATGTTGGGGACCGAGGTCCGCGCGACGCGGTTGACCTGGATGTGACCGGAGCCGGTGAGCTGCACCCCGGCATCCTCCAGTCCGATGCCGGCGGTGTTCGGGATCGATCCGACGGCCATGAGGCAGTGACTGCCCTCCACGGTGCGGCCGTCGGACAGCGTCGCGACGACGCCGTCCTTCGTGCGCTCGACCTTCTCGGCGCGGGACTTCGACAGCACCTCCATGCCGCCGCGGGTGAAGACCTTCTCGATCACCGCTGCTGCGTCGGAGTCCTCGCCGGGGAGAACCTGGTCGCGGCTGGAGATCAGTGTGACCTTCGAGCCGAGGTTCATGTACGCGCCCGCGAACTCGGCGCCGGTGACACCCGACCCCACCACGATGAGGTGCTCGGGGAGGCTCGTCATGTTGTAGAGCTGCGTCCACGTCAGGATGCGCTCCCCGTCGGGCTTGGCGCTGTCCAGTTCGCGCGGCGATGCGCCGACCGACACGACGAGGGTGTCGGCCTCGACGCGGTCGAAGTCGGTCCCGCCCGGGCCGGTCGAGACGACGACGGCGTGCGTGCCGTCGAGACGCCCGTGACCGGAGATGATGCGGACGCCGGCGTCCACGAGCTGCGCGCGCTGGTCGTCGGACTGCTGACGGGCGAGGGAGAGGAGTCGCTTGTTGACCGCGCCCAGGTTGATGGCGATCTCGGGCTTGAGCGGCTTGCCGCTGTCGCCGCGCGCGAACAGGTGCACGCCGAGATCGGAGGCACCGCGGATCGCGACGGCGGCGTCGGCCGTGGCGATCAGCGTCTTCGACGGCACGACGTCGGTGATGACAGCGGACCCGCCGATTCCTGCGCGCTCGACGAGAGTCACCTCGGCTCCCAGCTGGGCTGCTGCGAGAGCCGCCTCGTATCCGCCGGGGCCGCCGCCGATGATGGCGACACTCTGGGTGGTCTCGAAGCTCACAGACATGTGGATCATTCTTTCAGGCTGCAGGGGGTCCGCGCGCCGCGCCGCGCCACCGCCGTGTGGCCAGGGGCTCCGGCGGTTCCTAGAGTGGGAGCATGCACGAGGAGACCCACCCGCTCGACGACCCCGCCATCGACCCGTTCGAGGTCGCTGACACCGCCGCAGCAGACATCGCCCGCCTCACCGGCGTGGCACGCCACGACATCGCCCTGACCCTGGGAAGCGGATGGGGCAAGGCCGCCGAACTCATCGGCGAGACCACCGCGACGCTCGACGCAACAGAGGTCACCGGCTTCAGCAAGCCGGCGCTCGCGGGGCACGTGGGGTCGATACGCAGCATCCTCGCCCCCGACGGCAAGCGCGTTCTCGTCATCGGCGCGCGCACCCACTACTACGAGAACCACGGCGTCCGCCGGGTCGTGCACAGCGTGCGCACCGCCGCTGCAACCGGGGCGAAGATCATGGTCCTGACCAACGGCGCCGGCGGTATCAAGCAATCGTGGTCGCCCGGACAGCCCGTCCTCATCAGCGACCACATCAACCTCACCGCCGACTCCCCTCTCGAGGGGGCGACCTTCATCGACCTCACCGATCTCTACTCGTCGCGGCTGCGCGACCTCGCGCGCACGATCGACCCGAGCCTCGACGAGGGTGTCTACTGCCAGTTCCGCGGACCCCACTACGAGACCCCGGCGGAGGTCCAGATGGCGAAGGCCATCGGCGGACACATCGTCGGGATGTCGACGGCCCTCGAGGCTATCGCCGCGCGTCAGGCGGGCATGGAGATCCTCGGCTTCTCGCTCATCACGAATCTCGCCGCCGGCATCCAGTCGACCCCGCTCAGCCACCAGGAGGTCCTCGAAGCCGGTCGCGACGCCGAGCCCGTCATCTCGGACCTGCTCGCCCGCGTGATCGGCGTCCTGTGAGCGGGGGCGTGCTCGAGACCGCGCGGCAGTGGCTCGCGCAGGACCCGGATGAGGCGACCCGCGCAGAGCTCGCGGATCTGATCGCGCGCGCCGAATCCGGCGACGACGCGGCGACCGCCGACCTCCACGACCGCTTCGACACCCGCCTCGCCTTCGGCACAGCGGGCCTGCGCGGTGCGCTCGGGGCGGGCTCCAACCGCATGAACCGCGTGCTCGTGAGCCAGGCGGCCGCCGGCTTCGCCGCGTACCTGCGCGAGCGCGCCGGCGGCGAGACCCCCTCGGTCGTCATCGGCTACGACGGACGCCGAAACTCGGACGTCTTCGCCCGCGACAGCGCCGAGATCTTCGCCGGCGCGGGGCTCCGCGCCGTCCTCCTCCCCCGCCTGCTGCCGACGCCCGTCCTCGCTTTCGCGGTGCGTCACCTCGGCGTGTCGGCCGGCGTCATGGTGACGGCGTCCCACAACCCGCCCGACGACAACGGCTACAAGGTCTACCTCGGCGGCGACGACGACGGCGCCCAGATCGTCTCGCCGGCGGATGCCGAGATCGCGGCGCACATCGACGAGGTCGCCGCGCGCGCAGACCTCGGTGCGATCGCCCGCTCGGACGACTACGAGACCGCCGACGATTCCGTCGTCGAGGCGTACGTGAACGCCACGGCCCTGGTCGCCCCCGGACCCGCGGGTGCCGCCGGCCTGAACTGGGTCTACACCGCGATGCACGGCGTGGGACACGAGACCTTCGCTCGCGTGCTCGAGACGGCGGGGTACCCCGCACCGACCGTCGTCACGGCGCAGATCGAGCCCGACGGACGCTTCCCCACCGTCGCCTTCCCGAACCCGGAAGAGCCGGGCGCGATGGACCTCGCCGTCGAGACCGCCCGCGAGGCAGGCGCCGATCTCATCGTCGCGAACGATCCCGACGCCGATCGGCTCGCCGTCGCGATCCCGGATGCGGCGGCCCCGGGCGGCTGGCGCCGGTTGACCGGCAACGAGGTCGGACTGCTGCTCGGCTGGCGCGCCGCTCGCACCGCAACGTCGGGGACCCTCGCCTGCTCGCTCGTCTCCTCGCCCGGTCTGCAGACGATCGCCGAGCACTACGGCCTCGACTTCACGGCGACCCTCACGGGATTCAAGTGGATCTCCCGCGCACCGGGGCTCGTCTACGGCTTCGAGGAAGCACTCGGCTACCTCGTCAACCCGGGCACCGTGCGCGACAAGGACGGTATCTCGGCAGCGGTCGCGATCCTCGGCCTCGTCGCCGAGGCGCGCGAGGAGGGCAGGACGCTCGGCGACCTGCTCGACGAGTCCGCGGCGACCTTCGGGCACTTCGCGAGCGGCCAGGTCTCGATCCGTGTCGACGACGTCTCGGTCATCGGCCGCATCATGACGGCGCTGCGGGCGGCGCCCCCGGCATCCGTCGGTTCGGTCCCCGTCGACCGCGTGGAGGATCTGCTGGCGGCGCCGGACGGGTCGCCGCGCGGCGACGTCCTGCGGCTGTGGCTCGAGGACGGCTCGCGCGTCATCGTCCGGCCGAGCGGCACGGAGCCGAAGCTGAAGGCCTACCTCGACGTGCGCGGCGAGTCCGCGGACGACGCCGCAGCCCGGCTCGCGGCCGTCGATGCCGGCGTCCGCTCCCTGCTCGACGCAGCCCGGGCATGACGACCGCGCTGACCGAGCCGGTCGTCCTCAGCCGAGGACGGGTCCAGCTGGCGCCGCTCGATCCCTCGCACGCGGACGCCCTGACCACGGCTCGTGAGGGGCTCGAGTACGCCTGGTACACCGCGATCCCGGCATCCGTCCCCGACGAGATCGCGCGGCGGCTCGCGGAGCGCGACGCCGGCCGGATGAATCCCTTCACGGTCGTCGTGGACGGGCGCCCGCAGGGCATGACCACGTTCTGCGACATCGACGCAGAGAACCGCCGCGTCGAGATCGGGTACACGTGGCTGGCGCGCGAGGTGCAGCGCACCGAGGTGAACACGACGGCGAAGCGGCTGCTGCTGGGGCACGCGTTCGAGGCGTGCGAGGCGATCGCGGTCGAGTTCCGGACGTCGTGGCACAACCGGCAGTCGCGCGCCGCGATCGAACGCCTCGGCGCCCGCCAGGACGGCGTGCTGCGCAACCACCGCATCGGGCCGGGCGGGACGATGCGCGACACCGTCGTGTTCTCGATCCTCCCGCACGAGTGGCCGGGCGTCCGGATGGGACTCGACGCGCGCCTCGCGGGCTGATCAGCCGTCGACGACCGCGACGAGCTCGTCGAGGAAGCCGGCGAAGCTCGTGCCGCGGCGAAGGATCCGCTGCACGCTGTCACGTTCGCTGAACACCTCGACGAACTGCTCGAACACGGTTTGGAACGCCTCGCGGTCCGACTCCGAGAAAGCCACCATCGCGACGACCTGCACGCGCCCGTCGCCCCAGCGGATCGACGGGTCGGCGAGGCCCACGGCGATCGCCGTCCGAGTCGCGGTCATGCCGATCGCGTGCGGGACGGCGAGCGCGTCGGTGAACGCCGTCGACGAGATCCGCTCCCGCTCCAGCGTGCGGTGCACATAGTCCTCGGTGATGACTCCCTGCGCGGCCAGCAGACCGCCGAGACCGCGGATGACGGTCTCCTCGTCGGCGTCGGCGGGCAGGCGCGAGACGAACGCGTCGGGCGAGAAGTAGCGCTCGAGCTCGGCGCGGAGCCCCGCGAGGCGCCGGGCACGGCGCGCGCGAGCCGCGGCGGCCTGAACACGCTCCACGTCGGGCTCGGTGAGGAAGGGTTGGATCCGCACGAGCCGGTCGGAGGGCGCAGGGGGATCGATCGTGGTCAGCACCAGGTCGGTGTCGAGCCCTGCCCAATCCGGGTCGACGCGCGTCTCGACCGCGACGACCTCGATCTCGCGCCCGAGGGCGCGGTCGATGCTCGTGCGCAGCAGCTCGTGCATCTCGTAGTAGCCGGGGCACACGAGCGTCGCCGTCAGCAGACGCGCGGACTGGCGCGAGCGCTCGAGGCGCCCTCCGACGTGCATCGCGATGTAGGCGATCTCGTCCTCGTGGAGCGGCGCGCCGACGACGACGCGCAGCTGCTCGGCGATGAAGACGGCGACGTCGAAGATCATCGGGTAGCTCGACTTCAGCGACCGGGTGAGCGCGTTCCGCGACCACGCTCGGTCCTGGGCGCGCTGGCGCAGGTTCTGGACGTGCAGCGACAGCCGCAGGATGAAGTCATCGTGGTCGATGTCGACGAGGAACTCGGATGCCGCCCGCGCGACGACCGCGCGCACGGCCGCTTCGACGTCGGCATCCAATCGATCCCGGATGACGGCGTCGGGCTCGGCGGCCCCCGGCGCGACGACGCGGGTCTGCACGAGCGCGGCCAGGTGGTCGCGGTCGCCGTCCCCGAGGTGAATTCCCAGGTGGGTGACGGCGAGGTGATCGAGCAGATCGGCGATCCGGCTCCGGGCGGCGGAGTCGCCGACGGGCGCGCCGTCGAGTCCGCGGCCTCGTCCGACGCGGTCGGCGGCGATCGCGATGTGCATCATGACGTCGCCGATGCCGAACTCGTTGACGAGGTAGCCGAGCTCGCCGAGTCCGTCGACCAGCTCGGCCTTGAACGCGCCCAGGGCGGAGGTCTCGGCGGTGCTCTCCCCCAGCGCACGGCGGAGGGCGCGGAGGTCGAACGCACCCTGCTCCATCTCGTCGTGGACGAGGCGGCTGAGCAGCCGGCGTTGGGCCATCTCGGTCCCCGAGAGTCGCACGCGTTCGGCGGAGCGCTCCAGGGTGAGCTGCGTGCCGCTGAGAAGGGCGCGCACGCGCCCGAGGTCGGACTCGAGCGTCGCTTCGCTCACGTGGAAGTGCTGCGCCGCGGCGTAGACGTCGATCCCGGCGGGCGCGTCGAGGAGGTCCCGCACGAGGCGGTGGAGCCGGTCGCGCGGCGTCTCCTCGGTGACCGTCCGCAGCGCACCTGCGGCCCCCGCACCGGCGCGATAGCCGGAAGCCCCGGACTCGATCGCATCGCCACCGGGGACGCGGGCGTTGAGCGCGGCGACGTACGAGCGGATGCTGCGGGGCGTGACCCCCACGACGTCGGCGAGCTCGCCGGCCGTCCGCCAGGCGGCATCCCGGATCAGGAGCGCCATGACCTGGTCCTGTCTCGCCCGGCTCACCCGACCAGTCAACCACCTGCAGGGTCAGCGGGTTTCCTCCCCCGCGGAAGAACGGCTGGTTGTCGCTTCCTGGGAGTCGGATGAGAATGGCGGAGAGACAAGGAGGCGGATCGATGAAGATCCTCGTCGTCTGCGGCGCCGGTGCGTCGAGCACGTTCGTCGCCCAGCGTCTGCGGCAGGCCGCACAGCGCGAAGGCACGGAGCTGTTCGTCCGCGCGGGAGTGCCCGGCATGGTCGCCACGGAGGCCGACGCCGGCGACGTGGTGCTCGTGGGTCCGCACCTCGCCTCCGCCCTCCCCGACATCGCACGGGATGCCGCCACCCGACAGGCGCATGCCGTGCTGCTACCGGAGGACGTCTTCGGCGACCGTGACGGAATCCGCACGCTCGCCCTCGTGACGGCGGCGATGGACGCCGACCGCAGTGAAAGGACCCC
>Ga0207791_1000374_pt1 | contig 11617 bp, 10 predicted proteins | sample HigsolmetaGSP16D_FD_184844 | JGI IMG/M metagenome (GOLD analysis project Ga0207791, IMG submission 184844) | High solid enriched microbial communities from the Joint BioEnergy Institute, USA - SP1-6-D (SPAdes) | ecosystem: Engineered > Bioreactor > SSF (Solid state fermentation) > Aerobic >...
TGCTGGGCCTGGGCGAGGAGTTCGAGCAGATCAAGGCCACCATGCGCGACCTGCGCGCGCACGACGTGGACATGATCACCATCGGCCAGTACCTGCAGCCGACCGCGCACCACCACCCGGTGCTGAAGTACTGGACCCCCGAGGACTACAAGGCGCTGGAAGACTACGGCTACGAGCTGGGCTTCAGCCACGTGGCCTCCGGCCCGATGGTGCGCTCGTCGTACCACGCCGACGTGCAGGCCAAGGGTGCGGGCGTGGCCTGACAGCGGCCGCCGCAGCGACCTGGCGCACGGGCTGCGCCGGTCGCAGGCGTGGGGTGGCCGACGGTTCACATTCTGCTACAGACGCCGCAGTACGCTGGAAAGCCCTGTCCCGCCCGCTGCGATGACAACGCCGGAAACTTCCGGCACTGTCTTCGTATCTGAGGTGTAACGCACTCTCTCCCCTGGCAAGGCGTCCTGAGCAAGTACATGAAATTCAAAGCCCCCGCATTCCTGATTGCTCTGGCGCTCACCGCGCCGCTGGCCCTGTCGGCGCAGGCCGATGCGCCGGCCCTGCCTGCCGCGGCCACCGCTGACCAGGCCACCACGTCCAAGCTGGTCTACGGCCTGCTCTCCGACAGCCGCTACGCGTACCGTCCCAAGGTGCTCGACGAGGCGATGTCCAAGGATGTGTTCAAGCGTTATCTGGAATCGCTTGATGCGGGCAAGCAGTTCTTCACCCAGGCGGATGTCTCGAAGTTCGCCCCGTTCGAGGCCAACATCGCCGAGGCCATCCGCGGCGGGCAGCTGGAGCCGGCGTTCCAGGTGTTCGCCGTGTACCGGCAGCGCGTGGCGCAGCGCGTCGGCCATGCGCGGGCGTTGCTGAAGCAGGAGCCGGATTTCAGCACCGATGAGCGCTTCGAGTACGACCGCAAGGACGTGCCCTGGCCCGGCAGCGACGCCGAGCTCGACGAGCTGTGGCGCAAGTCGGTCAAGAACGACTGGCTGCGGCTGAAGCTTGCCGGCAAGAAGCCCGACGACATCCGCAAGACCCTGGACAAGCGTTACAGCACGCTGGAAAGGTCGGTCAACGAGCTGAAGGGTGAGGACGTGTTCCAGTTCTTCCTCAATGCATATACCAGTGCCGTTGATCCGCACACTGATTACTTCACTCCGCGCACCGCGGAGAATTTCAACCAGGCCATGTCGCTGTCGCTGGAAGGCATCGGCGCGCAGCTGCAGCGCCAGGACGACATGGTGGTGATCCGCGAGGTCATCGCCGGTGGGCCGGCGGCCATGAACGGCACGCTCAAGCCGGGTGACCGCATCGTCGGCGTGGGCCAGGGCAGGGATGGCGCGATCGAGGATGTGATCGGCTGGCGCATCGATGACGTGGTGGCCAAGATCCGCGGCAACAAGGACACCCAGGTGCGCCTGGAGTTCATCCCGGCCGAGGAAGGCGTGGATGGCAAGCACCACACGCTGGTGCTGACGCGGCAGAAGGTCCGCCTTGCCGAACAGGCTGCCAAGGGCGAGACGCTGACCATTCCCGCCACCGCCGGTGAACCCGAGCGCAAGGTCGGCGTGATCAAGCTGCCCACGTTCTACCAGGACTTCGAAGGCCGTCGCCGCAACGCGGCCGACTATGCCTCGGCCACCCGCGACGTGGCCAAGCTGCTGGCGGGCTTCAAGGCCGACAAGCTGGATGGCGTGGTGCTGGACCTGCGCAACAACGGCGGCGGTTCGCTGGACGAGGCGATCGAGCTGACCGGCCTGTTCATCGACCAGGGCCCGGTGGTGCAGGTCCGCGAGGCCGGTGGCCGCGTGACGGTCAACAGTGACCGCGGTCCCGACGTGGCCTGGGACGGCCCGCTGGCGGTGCTGATCAACCGCGGTTCGGCGTCGGCATCGGAGATCTTCGCCGGTGCGATCCAGGATTACGGTCGCGGCCTGGTGATCGGCGAGACCACCTTCGGCAAGGGGACCGTGCAGAACATCGTCGACCTGGACCGGTGGCCGAGTGGCGAAACGCAGCGCTTCGGACAGGTCAAGCTGACCATCGCGCAGTTCTTCCGCGTCAGCGGCAGCAGCACCCAGCACAAGGGTGTGGTGCCCGACGTGGCGTTCCCGGCGAGCGTGGATGCGACCGAATACGGTGAGAGCACCTATGACAACGCCCTGCCGTGGACGCGCATCGCGGCGGTGCCGCACACGCAGTACGGCAACTTCGCGCCGCTGCTGCCACAGCTGGAAACGCGCCATGCCGCGCGCATCCTGAAGGACAAGGAATTTGTCTGGTGGAACGAGGATGTGGCGCAGTTCCGCACCGAGAAGGCGAAGAAATACATCTCGTTGAACGAAGCCGAGCGGCTGGCCGAGCGTGACCGCCAGGAAACGCAGCGCAAGGAACGCCAGGCGATCCGCAAGGAGCTCGGGCTGGCCCTGGATCCGCTGGCCGATGACAGCAGCGATGACGGCCTGACCGGCAACGAGCGTGACATCGTCAAGGACGCGGCGCGCGAGAAGGCGGCCGAGAAGCGTCCCGATCCGCTGCTGCGCGAGTCGGCCTCGATCCTTGCCGATGCGGTCAATCTGCTCGAGAAGGATCAGCCGCTGTCGGCCCAGGTGCTGCCGCAGTCCACCGGAGCCGGTCGCTGGGCGGACTGACCCTGCGTCCCACGTGCGGGCCGTCCCCCGGGCGGTCCGTCCGTCGCCGCCAGGCCTGCCGGGCCTCGACCCGGCGCTGACACCGGCGCCGGTAAGCTTGCCACGACTGTCCTTCCGGAGTTCCCATGTCGCTTCGCCTTCCCTTGACGGCCGCACTGGCGATGGTCACCCTTGCCGCCTGCGGTGGACGGGCAGCTGACAGCACACTGCTGCGCGAATCGTTCGATTCCGGCGACATGTATTCACGCACCGTGGAAGGTCCGCCGGCACAGGCCTGCGAAGCCGCGCGCCGAACGTTGCTCGGGCAGGGCTACGCCATCGCCCGGGCCGACGAAGCGATGGTGGAAGGCAGCAAGAACTTCCAGCCGAAGGAGGACTCGCACGAGCAGCTGGTCCTGCGTATTTCGTGTGCGCCGCGCGGCGCGCAGACGCTGGTCTTCGCCAGTGCCGTGCAGGACCGCTACGCGCTCAAGAAGAGTCCGACATCGGCCAGCGTCGGCGTGGGTGCCCTGGGCTCGGTGTCGTTGCCGTTTGGCAGCAATGACGATTCGCTGGTCAAAGTGGCCAGCAGCACGGTCCAGGATGGCGGGTTCTATGGTCGCTTCTTCCAGCGGCTGCAGCAGTATCTGCCGGCCGGCGCCGCCCTGCCGTCCAGCCCGGTGTACCCGGATGTCCCGGCCATCGAGCCGCTTGATCCGGCAGCCGCAGGCAGCGGTTCGCGCTGAGCATGCAACGCTGGGCCGTGGTGCTGCTGATTTCGGGTTGGCCATTGGCGGCAGGTGCCGCCCAGGGCTGCCTGCAGCCGGTGCTTGAACGGCTGGGCTGGCAGATCACGGAGGGGCCTGTCACCCGGGTCGAGATCCACGGCGGCGAGGTCTGCAGGCGGGCGGATCTGGAGGCGGCGCACGCCGCCGGCGACCTGCGCGTGCAGCTGCCGGTGGGCAGTCCTGAACCCGTGCGTGAGCAGACGCTGGAGGCACTGCTCCGGCACCCGGCGACCCAGTGCGCGTATTCGATCCAGCTGGGCCAGGCCGCGCGCCGCGCGGCGCGGGCGCTGCAGGATAATCCGGGGTATCGTTTTTCCGGGCTGCAGCTGGGCTGGATCGGTTTTGGTGCGGCCGGCGCGGGCGCGCAGGGATGGCAGCGCACCCATGCATTCGGCCGCGGCTACCGGCCCCGCCAACGCAACAGCGACGCGTTGCAGGCGTTCTATACCGGCCGCGTGCGCAGCGAGTGTGGCGTGGGCCGCCAGGTGGCACAGCTGGCCACGCAGCGCGAGCTGTTCGGTGATGCGTTGTTCGATACCGCCTTCAGTGCCAGCGAGCTCAGCATCGGGACCTTCCTCACCCTGCAACAGACCGACAGCGTCCTGCTGGGACGCCATGCAGGTGAACTGCAGGGCGATGGCAAGGGCGTGCGCGCCGCTGCGCAGGGCCGTCAGGCATTCATGGGCATGCCCGGGTTCCTTGAGCACGCGTTCGGCCGCGAGACGCTCGATGACCTCAACAACCAGGCCGAGAATTTCATCGTGGTGGATGTCGGTGCGGGCGCAGCCGACGCGCTGCGCGCGCAGGGGGGACTTGCGGCGTACGACCAGCGCAATGCGGTTCTATGGGAACTGTCACGGCAGATCCCGCGGCGCGGCGTGCGCTTCTTCGAGCGCCTGCTGAGCGAACGGGATGCGACGCTGCGTGCATCGCTGACGCCGGCCGAACGGGAGGTCGTGGCCCGGATGGATGCCGTGCTTGGTGATCCGTTCTACGAAGAGTTCCTGATCTACGTGCACCCGCGCGGGATCAAGCCGATCGGCGCGCACGTGGCGCGGTTGCTGGACCGCAACCCGCGCACGCCGTACGTGATCGAGCTGGCGATGAACAACCTGCACACCACGCTGTTCGAGCGCTGGGTGCAGGCACAACGGCGCGACTGCGCGGCAGCGCGCGCGCCTTCTTCTTCTTCCGGGCTGGACGGCGCGGTGCGCCCTCGGCCCTCGACGCAAAGGTGAGAACATGGATATTGCAATGATCGGTCTGGGTCGCATGGGCGCCAACATGGCGCAGCGGCTGCGGCAGGGTGGGCACCGGGTGGTCGGTTACGATCCGGGCGAAGCGGCGCGGCAGCGCGCTGGCGAAGGCGGCATGGACACCTTCGACACGCTGGCCGCAGCGGTGGAAGCGCTGCCGGTGCCGCGCGTGGTCTGGCTGATGGTGCCGGCCGGCGAGGTCGTGGACCAGACGCTCGCGCACCTGGTGCCGCACCTGGCCGAGGGTGACGTGGTGATCGACGGCGGCAACTCGAATTACCAGGATTCGCAGCGCCGCGCGCAGGCCCTGGCCGCCAATGACATCACCTACCTTGATTGCGGTACCAGTGGCGGGGTGTGGGGCCTGCAGGAAGGCTACAGCCTGATGATCGGCGGCGATGCGGCCACCGTCGAGCGCCTGGCCCCGCTGTTCCAGACCCTTGCACCCGCTGCGGACCGCGGCTGGGCACGGGTGGGACCGAGCGGCGCGGGCCATTACACCAAGATGATCCACAACGGCATCGAGTACGGGATGATGCAGGCCTATGCGGAAGGCTTTGCCCTGATGGAGCGCAAGGAGGAACTGCAGCTCGACCTGGGCCAGGTGGCCGAAGTGTGGCGCCACGGCAGTGTGGTGCGTTCGTGGCTGCTCGATCTCAGCGCGCAGGCACTGCAGCGCAACCCGGCGCTGGACGGGATCGCTGCGTATGTGGACGACTCGGGCGAGGGTCGCTGGACGGTCGCCGAAGCGATCGCGCTGGATGTGCCAGCGCCGGTGATCACCCTCTCGCTGCTGGAACGGCTGCGCTCGCGGCAATCCAATTCCTTCAGCGACCGCCTGCTGGCGGCGATGCGCAACGAGTTCGGCGGCCACGCGATCAAGCCGCGCTGAACTGGACCGCAGCACGGCACAGCGGGCTGCCCGGCGTGACGCCCGGCAGCCTTCCTGTCATCGGCGGTCACTCGCGCCACCCGGCGTGAATCGACGCTACAGCGCGACGCGGCGGCCTTCGCGGGCGCTGAGTTGGCCCGCGTCCAGCAACCGCATCAGCAGCAGCGCCTGATCCACCGTCACCACCGGCGCCGCCTCGCCGCGAATGGCGGCGGCGAAGCCTGCATACACCGCGCGGTAATCGCCGGGCAGGTTCTCCAGCGGCTCCGCCTGCAGGGCCCCTGCAGTGTCCACACGGGTCATCAGCCCCGGCTGCGGATCCACGCCCCAGCCTGCATCACCGGGCCTGCGGCCCGCAGCGAGCTGCGCCTCCTGCACATCCCGGCCCTGTTTCACCCAACTGCCCAGCCGGCCATGCACGGCGAAGGCCGGGGGTGGGGCCGCCACCAGTGAGCCGGCGTGCAGCACCGCGCGCATGCGCGGGTAATGCAGCACTGCATGGAACCAATCCACGCCGCCGCCGCCCCGCTGGCAGTCGGTGTCCACGCTGATCGCACGCGGGCAGCCGAACAGTGTGAGCATCTGGTCCAGAAGATGCGGTCCGAGGTCGTACCACAGTCCGCTGCCGGGGCCTTCCTGCTCGCGCCAGCGATCCCGCACGTGCGGGCGGAAGCGGTCGAAATGCACGTGGCATTCGGCGATGTCACCGAGCGTGCCGCGGGCCAGCAGCGCCTGCAGGGTGAGGAAGTCAGCGTCGAACCGACGGTTCTGGAAGACCGTGACCACGCGTGCGTTGGCCTCGGCCACCGAGACCAGCGCCTCGGCCTGCAGCGCATCCAGCGCGAACGGCTTGTCCACCAGCACGTGCTTGCCTGCCTGCAGCGCGGCCAGCGCCAGCGGGGCATGCGAGGCGTTCGGCGTGGCGATCACAACCGCGTGCACCTCCGGGTCATCGAACACTGCGTCTGCCGCGGCCCGCACCCGGACGTCAGGGTGCGCCGCAGTAACCGCGCTGTGCTGCGAGGTCACCACGCTGTGCAGCACCAGCCCGGCGGTGTGACGGATCAGGGGGGCGTGGAAAACACGGCCGGCGAGGCCGTAGCCGATCACCGCCAGGTTGATGGGCGAGGGCATGAACGCGCTCCGCAGGGGTAGGGCCTCAGGGTACCCGGAGCCGGCCGGGGCGGAAACTGAACGGTGCCCGTGGGTGCGGGTGGATTCACCCGGACATTACGATCTGCGCACGTGCGGTGGACAGCCCATGGCGGACACTCCATCCACCAACAACGAGGGACCGCATCATGAAGAACTCCAAGTCGCTGCTTACTGCCACCATCGGTCTGGGCATGCTGCTGGCCGCCCCGTTCGCCATGGCCAACGACCCGGCCAAGCAGGATCGCAGCATGGCCGCGCAGGACACCCATGCCGCGCACGGCGCACAGCATGATTCCAGCCAGCCCGGCACCGACACCTGGATCACGACCAAGGTGAAGGGTGACCTGCTCGTCAGCGGCGGTACCCCGGGTACCGAGATCGGCGTCGAGACCAAGAACGGCGTGGTCTGGCTGAGCGGCACCGTGGCCACCAAGGAACAGCATGATCAGGCCGTCGCCAAGGCGCGCATGATCGAAGGCGTCAAGAGTGTCAACGCCTCGAAGCTGCAGGTCGCCGGCGCCGCACGCAAGTAATTGCCGCACCGTAAGATCTGGAAAGGCGCCCCCCGTGGGCGCCTTTCTTCGTTTCGCATGTACACGTGCGCACGGGGCAGCCGCGCAGCGTGCTGCGTTATAGTGCGGGCAACCGCATCCGGCAGGGCCAGGTGCGGCGCCGGACCGCGAAGGGGAGCGCGTGTCCACTGGACGGCGGGACGGTGAGGGGTCATGCAGCGGGAAACAGCGATCATGGGTGCCGAAGGGGCCGCGGGAACGGATGTGTTCCGCGTTCTGCTGGTGGAGGACTCCGCCCGCGAGGCCGACCTGCTGATCCGGCAGATGCAGGCGGCCGGCGTGCCCGCGGTCTTCCAGCGCGTGGCCAGCGAAGACGGTCTGCACCAGGCGATGGACGGGTCCGATCCAGACATCGTGCTCTGCAACATCAGCCTGCCGGGCTTCCGGGGTTACCGTGCGCTGGACATCGTGCGCGCGCTGCGGCCGACGCTGCCATTCATCTACATGGCGGATCTGCCGAGTGAAGAGGTCGCCGTGGCCGCTCTGCGGCTCGGCGCAGACGACTACATCATCCGGCAGCAGCCGGCACGGCTGCCTTCGGCCGTCATGCGGGCGATCAACGATGCCCGCCAGCGCCGCGACCGCTCGCGCGTGGAATCCGAGCTGATGCGCGCGCAGCGGCTGGAAAGCCTGTCCATGCTGGCGGCAGGACTGAGCCACGACCTGCGCAACATCCTGCAGCCGCTGCTGATCATGCCGGACCTGCTCAAGGCGCGCACCGATGACCCCAAGCTGCACCACTTCGCTGATGTCATTGCCGAGTGTGGACGGCGCGGGCACGAGATGGCGCAGTCGATGCTGTCCTTCGTGCGCGGTTCGCAGGCGGCCAGTGAGGTGGTCCCGATCCCCCACCTGTTCGAAGCGGTGGAGCTGCTGCTGCGGGCCACCCTGCCGCCTTCGGTCACGCTTGCATTCGGCGTCGATGACCCATCGCTGGCAGTGCGGGCCAACTACACCGAGATGCAGCAGGTGCTGCTCAACCTCTGCCTCAACGGCCTGCAGGCGATGCCGCACGGCGGTCGGCTGTCGCTCGATGTGCGCGCCAACAGCGGGGACGAACCTCCCGGATGCCTGTACCTGAGCGTGACCGACGAAGGCACCGGCATGTCCGCTGACGTCCTGGCGCGGCTTTTCAACCCGTTTTTCACCACCAAGGTGGATGGCACGGGGCTTGGGCTGATGTCATGCAAGCGCATCGTCGAAGGGTGCGGAGGGCGGATCACCGTGAGCAGCGTAGTGGGGCAGGGAACGCGCTTCGTGCTCGAACTGCCCATCGCCGCCGCGTCGCCGCGGCCGCCGCCAGCGTTCGCCGCACTCGCCCCCGGCGCGGGTCAGTCCATCTTCGTGGTGGACGGCGAGGCCACCCGGCTGTCGCTGCTGGGCAATGCGCTGTCCAGCCAGGGCTATCTGCTGCGCCTGGCTTCCGACGGCGCCACCGCGCTGCGCTGGATGCAGCAGGGCGTGATGCCGGCCCTGGTGGTGGTGGATGGAGGGGCCCGCCTGTTGCCTGCGCGGCACCTGCTGGAGGAAATGGCCCTGCTCGGTTTCACGGGCGCCGTGCTGCTGCTGGAAGACCAGGGGGTGGAGGTGCCCGCAGCGTTCGCGCCGTCGACGCTGCGGCTGCATGTACTGCGCAAGCCATTGGAGATGGAGGCGGTGTTCCGTGCCGTGGCGCAGGCGCTGGGCTGACTCCGAAGCGCCGCGCCGGTCAGTCCGCTGCGTCGTCGCCGGGGTTGCGCGCGCCTTCCCACGGGAAGCGCGGCAGGCTGGCCACAGCCTGCTCCAGGCGCCGGGCCCAGTTGTGGTGGATGTCGGCATACAGCGGCGAATCACCGCTCAGGCGCAGTTCGCCGCTGATGCGCAGCGCGTCGCGGCGGATCAGCGCGAGGTCCAGCGGCAGGCCCACCGACAGATTGGAACGGATGGTGGAGTCCAGTGACACCACCGCAGTGCGTGCGGCGTCGTCCAGGCCCGTAGTGGGCCGTACGATGCGGTCCAGGATGGGCTTGCCGTACTTGGATTCGCCGATCTGCAGGTAAGGGGTCTCCGGCGACGCGGCGATCGCATTGCCCAGTGGGTAGATCATGTAGATGCCGGGACGCTCTCCGGCGATCTGCCCGCCCAGGATCAGCGTGGCCTGCGTATTGATGCCGTCCTGTCCACGTCCGGAAGGACGGCCCTTGACCTGGCAGTCCACCAGCAGTTCACCCACATAGGCGGCCGCTTCAAACAGATGGCGCATGCGCGGCAGGGACGGGGACCGGTCTTCGGCTGCGTCGCGGTGCAGGCGCGAAACCAGCAGCTGGGTGGTGGCAAGATTGCCCGCGGCCATCAGCACGAAGGCGGCATTGCCCGGATACTGGAACACATGCAGCTTGCGATGGACCCGCACGTCATCCAGCGAGGCATTGGTACGTGTGTCGGCAGCGAAGACCAGGCCCTCGTCCACCTCGATTGCAACGCAATAGGTCATGGACTGTGTCCTATCATGTGGGGCCCAGTGTAGTGAGGCCGTCGTGACGATGGCATCGTCTTTTTCCCTCATGCCCAGCGTCCCCTTCGTATGACCACCGTGCTCCTCAGCCTTGGCAGCAATGTGCAGCCGCGCCGCCACCTCAAGGCGGCCGTCGAGGCCCTGGCCCGCCAGTTCGGGGCGATCACCGCATCGCCTGCCTACCGCACTGCGGCGGTCGGCTTTGATGGCCCGGCGTTTCTCAACAGCGCGGTCCGGATCGAGACCGACTGGCCGCTGCAGCGGGTCGAGGACTGGCTGCATGCGCTGGAGGATGCGCACGGGCGCGACCGCAGCGGGCCGCAGTTCTCCGACCGCACGCTGGATATCGATGTGGTGTTCTACGGCGCGCTGATCGTGGAGGGGCCGGGCCACCTGCGCATCCCGCGCCCGGAGCTCAGGCACGCGTTCGTGATCAAGCCGCTGGCGGACATCGCCGCGGACTTCGTGGACCCGGTCAGCGGCATGCCGCTGGCGGCGCTGTGGCAGGCGCACCCGCAGCACGCGGAAACCTTCGAGATCGTGGCGCTGTAGGGCCGCAACCGGCCCTGCCGCAGGGCGGACCGCGGGCTAAGTCAGCGTGCGGCCGCCGTCCACATCCAGCGTGTGGCCGGTGACGAAGCCGGCCTCGGCGATCAGCCAGTGCACGGCCGAGGCGATCTCCTCCACCGTGCCGATGCGCCCCAGCGGTGTGCGGGCGAGCAGCGCGTCACGGGCGAAATCGTCCTTGCCGTGCTCCGGCCACAGGATCGCGCCCGGCGCCACCGCATTCACCCGTACCTTCGGCGCCAGTTCCAGTGCCAGCGAGCGCGTCACCATCGCCAGCGCGGCCTTGGCCATGGTGTACGCGGCATGGTCACGCATGGGGTCGCTGGCGTGCAGGTCGGTGAGATTGACGATGCAGCCGTGCTGCCGGCGCAGGTGCGGTGCGGCGGCCTGTGACAGCAGCAACGGTGCACGCGCATTGACCGCGTAAAGTTCGTCCACCGCCTCGGCGGTGATCTGCCCGAGGGGCGTTGCATGGAAGTTGGACGCGTTGTTGACCAGCGCGTCCAGCCGCCCGAAATGGCTGACGGCCTGCTCGATCAGGTCGGGCAGGACCTCGGCATCGCGCAGGTCCGCCTGCAGGGCCAGAACGCTGCCGGGGCGCGCGCTTTCGAATGCGAAGGCCAGCGCCTGCAGCGCATCGCTGGAGCGGTGCGCGTGCAGCACCACGCCGTAGCCCGCCGCGTGCAGGCGGGTAGCGATGGCGGCACCGATGCGCCGCGCGCTGCCGGTGACGAAGGCCACGGGGGCGGTGTCGGTCATTGAGCGGTCCTCCTGAGCGGCTATCCTGTAGGGCATTGTCGCCGCATTTGAAGACCCCATGCAGTCCACCATGCCCCTGCCCGATGCCGATGCCCTGGCCCACAGTGACCAGCTGGCCGCCGCCCTGCGCGAGGAGATCCGCGCCCAGGGCGGTGCGATCCCGTTCCAGCGCTTCATGGAACTGTGCCTGTACACCCCGGGCTGGGGCTATTACAGCGCCGGGGCCAGCAAGTTCGGGGCAGGCGGCGACTTCACCACGGCACCGGAGATGGGCAGCCTGTTCGCCACCACCGTGGCCAACGCGCTCGCGCCGGTGCTCGGCCAGCTGACCGCGCAGGCGCGGCTGCTCGAGCTCGGGGGCGGCACCGGGGCCTTTGCCGAGGCGTTGCTGCTGCGGCTGGCCGAACTGGACGCGCTGCCGGCGCGCTACGCCATCCTGGAGCCTTCGGCGGACCTGCGCGAGCGCCAGCGCGACCGCCTGCTGCGGCACCTGCCGGCCGAACTGGC
>Ga0207791_1000378_pt1 | contig 11584 bp, 15 predicted proteins | sample HigsolmetaGSP16D_FD_184844 | JGI IMG/M metagenome (GOLD analysis project Ga0207791, IMG submission 184844) | High solid enriched microbial communities from the Joint BioEnergy Institute, USA - SP1-6-D (SPAdes) | ecosystem: Engineered > Bioreactor > SSF (Solid state fermentation) > Aerobic >...
AGTTGTTATTAAAAACAATCAATCTAATCAGATTACAGGTGAAATTATCATTCCAGTAGTTGCAAAATAATGAAAAGCTAATCCCTAGTTCTGACAAATAGTTGGCACTGGGGATTATTTTTTCTAAACGGATTTGTTTTGTTCAGCAGTATTTAATTGCTCGAAAAAGGTTGATATATCAACGATGCACGTGCTGCGTGCTAACGGTTGCCTCCTACGTTCTTTTGATATTTTCTGATTCTGGGTATGGTAGAAACCGAAGTAATAAATATGGAACGAGGAAGAGAAAATGAAGATATTGGTGTTTGGTGCTACTGGTAAGACAGGGCGAGAAATTACCCGGCAAGCGTTGTCGAATGGTGATGAGGTAATTGCATATGTTCGTCATCCAGAGAACTTAAGTGAGCAAACAGGGTTAACTATTGTCGGTGGACAGCTAAATGACCTGGACCGAATCAAGCAAACAATGACGGGTGTCGATGCAGTTTTGGTTGCTTTGGGTGCAGTGAATAATTCGGGCATTGAAATCATGGCACCAGCTGTGGCGACAATTATTAATGTTGCGAAACGGGTTGGCGTGAATCGCTTGATTGTACTGTCGGCATTAGGTGTTGCTGAAACGATGTTGAATACGGCATATCCATATAAGGTGACTGTGCAAACATTTTTAGCTAAGAAGTTTTTGGACCATGACAAAGCAATGCGCTTAATCCAAGCCAGTGGACTTGATTGGACAACGATTCACCCTGGGTTACTACTGAATGGTAATCAAACGGCTAATCCAGTTGTTAAGAATGCCGGTGCCTCAAAAAAGGTTACAGGATGGGCATACACTAACCGTGCGGACGTTGCTGCAACTATGCTGCGAGTGATTCGTGATGCAACCACATTTGGTCAGCAACTTCTTGTCTTGTCTAACGCTAAAAAGTAAGGAAAAGAAGTGGGAAGTACCAGCGCAATATGTTAAGATTAATCGCTTACTAAAAGTACGAGTAATCAAGGTTTGAAATATGAACAAGAGGACTAAAAATGTTTTTTAATGCAACAATCTTGGCGGGTATGGAACCGCCATTTCATGGATCGCCAATTTTTCCGGCCATTGTATTAGGTTTAATTATCCTGATTATCATTATCAATGCCATCCGTTTCCATAAGCGTATTGATAAAATGGATGGATGGTCAAAGCATCATCATTGGGATCACAATGACCAACCGACTGCGATGGAAATTCTAAACAGCCGGTATGCGAACGGTGAAATTACCGACGAGGAATTCATCAATCGGAAGCAACATTTATTAATGACAGAAAAAGAACTGCGTTTAATGATGATGCAAGATGTTTCGACGGATAAACAAGACGAGGACTAATGATGCTGGCGATTGGCGAGAAAATTAAAGAGTTACGCCTGGCATCTGGATGGTCGCAGGGCGACTTAGCTACGAGAGTTATGGTTTCTCGGCAGTCGGTATCGAAGTGGGAAAATAATGTCACGATACCTGATATAGAAAAGCTGGTTGATTTGAGCGATTTATTTGATGTGAGTTTGGACGAATTGGTCCTGTCGAAGACGACCAATGAACAGCTTGAGAACGAAGGCATAATTGAATCGGCTGAAGAAGAACCGTATCGTGCATTAAAAAGAATGCTATGGATTCAGACGTTGTTGTTACTATTAATGGCAATTGGCTTCGCATGGTTGTTTTTTACGTAGGTAAATTGAGAGGATATTTGAAATGGTTGAGAAGAAGAATGCAGGGTGGACGGTAACGCTATTATTCGTAGTCGTTGCCTTGCTAATGTCGTGGTGGATAGTAGCGATGACACCAACACCATTTACTAATTTATGGTTGTATGCAGTTGTGACAGTTGTTGCGTTAATTCTTGTCGGGGTGTTTAGCAGCCGTTACAATTGGCACAACAAGCGCACGTACCGTTTCATGCAATGGTCGTCATTGATTTTGGCTGTATTGCCATTGTTTCTGGCATCGGTTGCGGTCTGGCCAAATGCACCGGAGGAAACAGGTAGTGTCCAATTGATGATGCTCTTGTTTAATGCAATAACAGCAGTCACGTTTATTTATGGTTGGACTAAAGCACGTAAAGTTCATTCTGAATCAAAAAAGGCAACCTTCTTTGGTTGGATGTTTATTGTTCTCTTTGTGATTTTAGCTGGATTGACATTGTTTAACTAAAAATATTTAAAATTGCATCTTATAAAAAATCCCTGATTCATGACGAAAAGTCCATGAGTCAGGGATTATTAGTTTATCAAAGATAAATTTATTGCGTATATAAATAAGATGAAGGTTACCCACCAAAGGCATAAGTGGCGGCCTACTTGTACCTTAACAACGTGTAAACGCTTGGATACGAGTACGCTGAATGAATTGAAGCAAATGCCTCGATGAGATGGTTCGAGATTGTCATTCGGTATGATACAATGACACCAATCTTAGTCATTTGGGGAGGGGATTATGTACTGGGTCAAAAAGAAAGATGGGCACACGCATACAAACTTGTCGCACCACGGATCGGATGAAGATGTGGAACAATATATTCAAAAAGCCATTCAATTGGGCTTTTCAGAATATGTTATTACTGAGCATGCGCCGCTTCCAGAACGGTTTATCGCGCAGAGTGTGCATGATGAATCGTATTTAGCCGAAACAGCAATGGCGGCTGGCGAAATTAATCGCTATTTTGAACGCGTGCAACAGTTGAAGCGGAAGTATGAAAAAGAAATACAGATTATTGTTGGGCTAGAAGTTGACTATCTGGTGGGGTTTGAACAGAAAACCCAAGAGTTACTAACCCGTTATGATGACGTTGTTGAAGAGATTGTGCTATCAGTTCATTTCATACCAAGCGATAACCAAGCGCTGGCTATGATCGATGGATCACCGGATATTTTACGGCAACATTTTCAACAGCAATTGCGGCAACCACAACAATTGTTTCAAAATTATTTTCAGACGGTTCTGCAATCAGTCACATTTCCATTTACAACGTCGGCTAAAATCCGTATTGGGCATATGACACTAATTAATAAGTTTCAAGATACCTTTGAGTGGCCGGTCTATGATGATGAAACGTTGGCAGTGATTGATGAAGTTCTATTTGAAATTAAGAAGGTAAGTTACGAATTAGACTATAATGCAGCAGGCTTATATAAGCCACTAAGCAATAGTGCATATCCAACGATTCCGATTGTGGTGAAGGCACTTCAATTGGGTATTTCGCTAGTATACGGTTCTGATGCACACATGGTAATGGATGTTGGCCATGGCTATCATCAGTTGGTGCAGACTGTGGATTGGTTGAATGAAGATTAAGAAATAATTAGAATATAATGTTGACTTTGTCATTTAACGGTGTAACATTGTGTCTAACAAATCGATTTGAAAGATTGTTGGACTAGTAGGTAATCGTACTTGTACAGAAAGTTCCTAAGCGAGAGCAATGAGATGGGAATCTAGTGCCTTACTGAATCACACCCAATGACATGGCGTCAAAATCTTTCCGGGTAGTCTCCGTTAATGGGCTGACTGTTTTAATCGCAGTAGCCGTGGATTTAAAATTAGCGGTTTGATTAGATAGTTACTGAGGGTGTTTTTGTGAAAAAACACTAAACATGAGGTGGGAACACGAGTAATCGTCCTCAACAGTGCTTGCGCACTGTTGAGGACTTTTTTTATGCCAAAAAACAAGGAGGATTCGGATGCAACCAATCGCATTACCCGCGGGTGCACGAGACGAATTCGGCGAAACTTTACAAAAAAAGCTAGTCATTACCCAAAAGATTATTAATTATTACAACGAGCAACACTACCAACCGATTGCGACGTCGTTAATTGAACAGTCAACTGTGTTTGCGCACACACCAACCCAAAAGATGCTCAGCGTGTTAGGTGAAGAAGTAGCTTTGCGCGCAGATATGACATTGCCGGTGGCTCGATTTGTCAGAGCGATGAAATTAAAGCAACCCACTATCAGTTTGTATTATTTAGGTGACGTATTTCGGCCAACAGAGCCATTATCGGGTACATACAACCAGACGACGCAAATGGGGATAGAGCTTATCGGTGTAGCGGATTGTTCAGCTGAGATTGAAGCCATCGAGCGGATGATTGAAACGGCCAGAATTGCTGGCGTTACAAAAATAGAAGTGGAACTTTCTGATGTAAGATTGTTGCCAGCGTTGTTACAGACATGGCAAGTGCCACAGCATCTACAAGCTGACATGATGGGTGCTGTTTATAATAAGGAATTAACGAATTTTGTTGCGTTACTTGATCAGACAATACTTGATAAGTCGATTAAAGCGGCTTTTCGAGATTTGCCATTAATGTTCCGGCAAGGTGATCAAATTTTAGATACTTTACCAAATGCGCAACCCTTGCGTGGCGTTGTTCAACGACTGAAAGAAATTAAAACCACCATTTTGGCGGATTTTCCAGACATTACAGTGACATATGATTTAGCGGCGAAACCGGAACAAACCTATTACACCGGGGTAATGTTTAAAGGCTACACCGCAGATACTGCAGGATATGTCTTTAGCGGTGGTCGTTATGATCAATTATTGAGCGATTATAAAAACCATGCTTTGCCAGCGGTTGGAGCGGCGCTGGGAGTTGATAATTTAATGGATCTCTCTCGGTCTCGGGAAGATGATCAACCGGTTACGTTTGTCCTCGCAAAAGGACGCGTAGCTGATGCCGTCTTGCCTATTTTGAAACAGGCGGGGGTCGATGTTAGTTCTTTGGATGATCGACAGCGCCGTCTTATTTTTCAATCTGATAATAAACAGTTGGCGTTCATTTTGGTGAAGTCACAGGATGTTGTGAAATATCTGGACCGGGGGATTGGTGATGTCGGAATTGTAGGCTCCGATGTCCTAGCAGAACTTGACCAATTTACGCACTATAACATGTTGGATTTAAAAACGGGTCAGGCAAAGTTTATCTTAGCTTCATTACCCACCTGGAATATGAGTCGAACGGGTCGGAAAAAGATTGCCACGAAATATCCACAAGTAACTAAGCGATATTTCGAAGCGAAAGGTGAAGATGTGGAGATGATAAAGCTGGAAGGATCAGTTGAGTTGGCGCCTTTGACGGGGTTGGCAGATGCCATTGTTGACTTAACGGAAACGGGTAGAACTTTAGCTGAAAATCATCTGCAAATTTTCGAGGACATTAGTACCATCTCCACAAGACTAGTGGTGACGCCGAACGCTTTACGGCGACACGAAGAAGTAATTAAACAACTGTTACAGTCGTTGCAAACACAACTGGTGAAAGGTGAAAAATATGACAATTAAGGTATTGCAATCTGGCCAAGTCGCTGACTATGTTGAAGAACTAGCGACACAAGTGACTGGGCGAAACGCAGAGGTTCAGGCACAGGTAAGTGCAATTATTGAACAAGTTCGAACTGAGGGAGATGCAGCACTAGTATCGTTATCACAAAAATTTGATGGTGTATCACTAGAGACCTTGCAAGTGACCTTTGACGACATTCAGTTGGCCTATCAATTGGTGGAACCAGAGACATTGGCTGCATTACGGGACGCCGCGGCCAATATCACGAGTTTTCACGAACGGGAACGAACGCAAGGGTTTGAAGATACTGGTCGTCCTGGTGTAATTCGAGGGATAAAAGTAACCCCGCTAGACGCGATTGGTATTTATGTGCCGGGTGGTTCTGCTGCATATCCATCATCGGTTTTGATGAATGCAATTCCTGCAAAATTGGCTGGTGTGAATAACATTATCATGGTAACACCACCTCAACCTGAGGGGGTGAATCCCAACGTGTTGGTGGCTGCTGACATTGCGGGTGTTGATGCCATTTATCAAGTTGGCGGTGCACAAGCGATAGCAGCATTGGCGTATGGAACTGAAACTATTCCACGTGTCGATAAAATTACAGGACCAGGAAATATATTTGTGGCCACTGCAAAGCAATTGGTGTTTGGGCAGGTTGATATTGATATGATTGCTGGACCGTCGGAGGTTGGTATTATCGCGGACGAAACTGCGCTTCCATCAGATGTGGCGGCTGACATGTTGGCACAGGCCGAACACGATGTGATGGCACGGGCACTACTGGTTACCGATTCACCGGCCTTAGTTGAGTCAGTTCAAGCTGAGCTACAAAGGCAAGTTGTGACACTGCCACGGCAAGCAATTGCAGAAAAAGCATTAGAGAATCGGTCGGCCATTATGTTGGTGCAGACTGAAGGTGAGATGTTTAATCTCATGAATCAAATAGCACCTGAACACCTAGAACTACAAGTAGTGGATGCCTTTGCAAAATTGGACAAAGTGAAAAATGCGGGTTCGGTTTTTGTGGGACGATATGCCTCAGAACCGCTCGGTGATTACTATGCAGGTCCGAATCACATTTTGCCAACTGGCGGAACAGCCAAATTTAGTTCAGCTTTGGGTGTGCCAGATTTTCAAAAAACGATTCAATATACCTATTATGATCGGACAGCTCTGACCGCTGATGTTAAAGCCGTTGGGGTGTTGGCGCGAGTTGAAGGTTTAGAGGCTCACGCACGTGCTGTTGAAGAAAGGGTGTGACACGATGATAAAGCGACAAGCGAATATTATTCGAAATACGGGTGAAACCTCAGTGTCGGTGGAGGTGAATCTAGACAATGCGACGCCAATTGAGGTTAACACAGGAATCGGTTATTTTGATCACATGTTGACGCTACTAGCCGTTCACGGTAGATTTTCACTTCAAATCAACGCAAAGGGCGATTTAGATGTCGATAGTCATCACACTGTTGAGGACGTGGGCATTGTGCTGGGACAAGCAATCTTGCAAGCTTTAGGTGACAAAACTGGGATTGAACGTTATGGACATCAATTTGTACCAATGGATGAGGCGCTAGTACGGGTGGTGATTGATTTGTCCGGTCGATCATATCTGGTTTTTCAATCAGAGTTGAGTGCTCCGCAGCTAGGTGCATTAGAGACGGAAACTATCCCAGATTTTTGGCAAGCTTTTGCAGATAATTTGCGGGCGAATGTTCACATTACCGAGTTGTATGGGCGTAATACACATCACAAAATTGAGGCAATGTTTAAGGCGACGGGTCGAGCATTACGACAGGCGATTACGATTAATCCTGATATCAAGGGAGTTAACTCTAGCAAGGGATTGCTGGCGTAGGATAGGAGGAAATATGACGGTTGCAATAATTGATTATGGCGCAGGAAATGTGCAAAACGTGATGAAGGCTTTAAAGGTAGTTGGTGTGCAAGCGGTCTTGACCCGAGAATCAGCCGAAATCATGCAAGCCGACGGTATTATCATTCCGGGGGTTGGCGCGTTTAAATCTGCTAAACAACAGTTAGACCAATTAGGTCTAACAAACACAATCCAAAGCTACGCGCGTGTTGGTAAGCCAGTGTTGGGTGTATGCCTAGGGATGCAGATGTTGTTTGATTGCTCGACAGAATTTGGCGAAACAACTGGTTTAGGGTTAATTCCGGGCAGTGTGGTTGAGCTACCTGAACAAGAAAATTACAAAGTGCCACAAATGGGGTGGAATAAGAATCGGATTTATCAACCGTTACCACTCGCAAGTCAGTTGGCTGACAAGTATACCTTTTTTGTCCATTCATATTATGTCAAGACATCGCAGGATTACATTGTAGCGGATGTTGCATATGGTGATGTTGCTGTGCCTAGTGTCGTTCGGAAAGGAAATGTCATTGGAATTCAATTTCATCCGGAAAAATCAGGAGAGGTAGGTCTGGCAGTTTGGCGGGCTTTTGCAAAAATGGTGACAGCATGATTTATCCAGCAATCGATCTTTATAAGGGACAATCGGTCCGCCTATACCAAGGATCATTTGATGAGGTGACGGTCGTGAATCCTGATCCGGTATCGCAAGCAAAATCATTTGAAGCGGCCGGCTTAAGAAGTGTTCACATAGTTGATTTGGATGGTGCTAGAAGTGGGTTGCCGGTTAATGATGCGGTAATTCGCTCAATTCGGACGCAAACAGATTTGATGATTGAAGTGGGCGGTGGCATACGTACGTTAGAGCAAATTGAACACTATTTGTCTTTGGGAGTTCAACACGTTGTGTTAGGATCAGTCGCCGTTGATAATCCCGAGTTGGTTGCGACAGCTATCACAATGTACGGCGCTCAGCGAATTGTGGTGGGCGTGGATGGTAAGGATGAACAAGTTGCGGTTCATGGTTGGGAAGCTGAGACCACTGTAACGTTTGATGATTTGATTGCCCAAATGGTGGCGCTGGGTGTTCGCAATTTCATTGTAACTGACGTAGCTAAAGATGGCACCCTGTCAGGTCCGAATACGACTTTGTTAACGCGATTACAAGCGGCGTTCGCAACGGCGAATGTGATCGCATCCGGAGGAGTCTCAACGGTAAATGACGTTATTGCGCTACAAGCATCAGGCGTTCAAGACGTCATTATCGGGCGTGCGTTATTTGACGGTGGTATCGAGTTGGAAGACTTGGTGACCATGACCAACACGGGGTGAATGAATGGTATTAGCAAAAAGAATTATTCCAGCATTGGATATTAAAGATGGTCAGGTGGTAAAGGGTGTTCAGTTTAAAGATGTGAAAGCAGTCGGTGATCCCGTCGCCTTAGCTAATCACTATCAAGCAACCGGGGCTGATGAGCTAGTGTTGTTAGATATTTCAGCGACGTTGGAAAACCGAGATACGATTTATGATGTCGTATCAGCAGTGTCAGCAGCAGTGTTCATACCTTTGACGGTAGGTGGTGGTATCCGTACTGTTGATAATATGACTCAGTTGATTGCCAGCGGAGCAGATAAAGTGTTTGTCAATTCAGCGGCAATTGATAATCCAGCTTTGGTGACAGCTGGGCTGAAAAGTTTGGTCGACAGGCAATTGTCGGAGCAATTGATGTGAAGTGGGATGTGGCCTGGCAAAAGTATCGAGTATACAAGGCTGGCGGAACGATTCCGACGGATCTAGAGGCTGTCGCCTGGGCGCAGGAGCTAGTTAGATTAGGGGCTGGTGAACTATTGGTGACTTCAATGGATGCTGATGGTGGGCAACAGGGATTTGATGTAGCGTTATATCAGCAATTGCTGGCAAACGTGCGAGTACCTGTTATTGCATCCGGCGGTGCCGGTCAGATATCAGATTTTACAGAAGTGTTCTTGGGAACGCAAGTCGATGCAGCGTTGGCAGCTTCAATTTTTCATTTCGATAAGATTCCCATTCCAGTGCTTAAAAACCAATTAACTAAAGAAGGAGTGACGGTTCGGAATGCTTAATTTAAAACCAAAATTTGATGCCAAGACAGGTCTATTGCCAGTTGTAGTACAGGACTACAACACCAAACGTGTATTAACCTTGGCATATATGAATACAGAAAGTTATCAAAAGACTTTGGAGACAACCGAAACCTGGTTTTGGTCGCGATCGCGTCATGAGTTATGGCATAAAGGCGCAACTTCAGGTCACACGCAACAAGTGATTGAGATGACCCTTGATTGTGATGTGGATGCTTTACTAGTGCAGGTTTTACCAAGCGGACCGGCTTGTCATACTGGGGCGGTCAGTTGTTTTTTTAATGATTTAGTGGAGGAAGAGTAAATGGCAAATCAAACATTTGAAGAATTGTATAAACTTGTCTTAGCGCGTCAGAAAACGCCAAACCCGGATTCGTATACCGATTATTTGTTTAGCAAGGGACGCGACAAGATTTTGAAAAAATTGGGTGAAGAGGCAACTGAAGTTGTCATCGCGGCTAAGGAAAACAAGCAAGATTTACAATACGAAGCAGCCGATTTGGTATTCCACTTAATGGTCTTGCTGGTTAATGAAGGGGTGACGTTATCCGATATTCAGCAAGAATTAGGCAGTCGGTTAGGGGTTTCGTCTGTCTTGAAGGAACGCGCAACTGTAGAAAAATATTAAGGGGAGATTTTTTATGCGAATGAAGCCACAGATGCAAAGTCTGCAAGCGTATGTGCCTGAATTGCCACAAGAAATGGTGATGACTAAATATGGTCTCACAAATTTACATCGTTTTTCGGCTAATGAAAATGTATTTGGTCCATCTCCTAAAGTGGCAGAAGCGATGAAACAAGTTGAAACAAGTGACCTGAATTATTATCCGGATGGGAATGCAACCACGTTGCGTAATGCGGTCGCAGCATTGCATCAGATTGAACCTACTAAGCTTGTGTTTGGGGCTGGACTAGATGAAATTATTCAATTATTAACGCGTGTCCTGCTTGAAAAAGGGAAAAACTTGGTCACCATTGCACCAACATTTTCGGAGTATGAACTCCATGCCACGATTGAAGGAGCAACTACCAAAAAGATTGCGGTATTACCCGACGGACACATTGATTTTGCAGGCGTTTTGGACGCGATTGATGCGGATACGAATTTAATTGTCATTACTAACCCGAATAACCCAACTGGCGTTTTTGAGGAGTTTGAAACTATGACGCACTTTATCGAACAGGTGCCAGTAGATGTGCCGGTGTTTGTCGATGAGGCGTATATCGAATTTGTCGTTGCTGAGTCTGCAAGCGTGATGCCATTGACTAAAAAATATCCTAATTTAATTGTTGGCCGAACACTCTCAAAAGCGTATGGCCTAGCTAATATTAGAATTGGGTATGCGGTAATGTCAGATCCTATTTTAACTGCTATGCAAGCGGTACGGTTGCCATATAATCTATCAACGCAGCAATTAGCCGGTGCGACTGCGGCGATTATTGACCAGGATCACTTAGAAAATTACGTGACAAGTATCCAAGTTGAACGCCAACGATGGTTAGATTGGTTGGCAGATAATGATTTTGAATTTTTTCAATCGTCAACGAATTTTATTTTTGTTAAAGTTGGACAAGCAAAACGGGTGGGTGAGTATCTTCTTAGTCGAGGCTTCCAAGTTAATGACCGCCTGAATGATGAATGGATTCGATTTAGTATTGGGTTGCCAGCTGACAATGAGATGCTGCGAGAACAGTTATCACGGTCACCATTGGTCTAAAAACCATTGAAGATTAAATGGCCTTTATTGGCGCTGGTGTCTGCAGAAATTTAGAGACCTGCGGGTTACAAGTAAGACGTTTGAGAAATCGAACGTCTTTTCTTTTTGTTTTTTAATCCATCTTACGCGATGCTCAACTTTAGCAGGGAACGATTTTTGCTACTTGAGAACCAGTCATTAATCATCGTTCACCAGAAATTAAATTCCCTACAGGTAGACCAATTTCGTTACGACCGGAAAGACGAAACCCATTCGTTATTTCAACTGTGATCATGGTCTGAGAGTATTAATATCTTTGCCTGGCATAGTGGATTCCTAAGGCAAACCATGTAGAAAACATGGCTTATATTTTGTAACATTTCAATAGAATGATGATTGACACTTGTCAACTATGAGGCATTGATTTACAAAGGACCATTAAAATATGCTAGTTGAGTAGTGTTAATCATAAATTACATAATAAAGCACTGTGAATGCAATGGTTTGTAAATAAGGGGATTAAAATTGGTAGTTTTGTACATTATATTAAGCTGGATTGGGG
>Ga0207791_1000379_pt1 | contig 11538 bp, 7 predicted proteins | sample HigsolmetaGSP16D_FD_184844 | JGI IMG/M metagenome (GOLD analysis project Ga0207791, IMG submission 184844) | High solid enriched microbial communities from the Joint BioEnergy Institute, USA - SP1-6-D (SPAdes) | ecosystem: Engineered > Bioreactor > SSF (Solid state fermentation) > Aerobic >...
CCTCATGTACCACTCGTACACTTACCACTCGTACACTCTGGTTCCTGCGCGCCGTCCGCGCCCACCTGACAGCTGCGCAGTCTTTTTGTTAGCCGCTCTTAGCCTTGATCACACCTGCATTCCTGCCACCCAGCACTTGGAGACCGTCGTCATAAAATCGCTCGGCGTATAACGCTCGCATGCACGCACACTTCGCCCGGCTGAAAGCGAATTCGCACCAAGCAAACTGAACAATTCGATGCATAACTATGGTGCTTCGCTTATTCAATTTATCGTGCGAATACCGTTATGTTCTCCATCCAGACTCCAGGGGCGCCGCGCGCGCCAGCAGAAACATCGCAACAGGACTCTACCAACACCAGCACCTTGCGGCATGCCAGCACGCAGACAACTGACGACCAGCAGGTGTCAGGCCCGCTTTGCGGACTGTTCCGATACATCATGCCACGTCGTCGCCAGTCCAAAACGTCCGTTCAGAGCGATGCCACACATCAACCTACTGCTGCGGAACTGACGGCATCTGTGGACACCGCATCAACCTCAACGCCCCAACACCCCGCACCGCGGTCGGCACGTTCCAGCAGGGAGTACGCCCGGCAGGAGGAAAAGAAGGCGGCGCTCGCAAACCTGGAGGCCAAGAGAGAAGCCCGCGAAAGAATCGAGGAGACCTCGCATGCGCTGTTGGCAGTCGTCATGGAAGGCAGAAATCCCTTTGTCGAAGGCGCTCCATATTACAACACCCAAGGGGAAGGGCAGGCTGGAACTCCTTTGAGGATGTATGACGTGCTCTCGCTGAGACGACTATACTGGGAAAGTAGGAAACCAAGATTTTACGAAGGAATGCTGCATGTGTATGGCGAGGAACCCCAACCTCCCTGCTGCGATATACTTGGTTATGGCGGAGATTATCTAAACAGACAAAACGAGTGGCGCTCAGAAATGTCGGCTCATCTTGGCACTGGCGAATTTAGCAATGTCGACGGTCGCTTTACCAGTCACCATAAGTGTATCGACAGGATCAATACGGCAAATCTTGTCAAAGCGGTTCAGACGTGGCGAACACGTGAATTAATCCGGCATGCGTTACCGCAATATCGTGAACAAGTCGCAGAAATACCGCTTTATTTTCCTGAGCAGGCAGATGACCAAAACGAAAAATTTTTAACCGGCGCCACTGATGCCAATCAACTAAGAATCGACAGCTGCGAGATATCGGCCATCAACACGCAACAGCACTTCGATACCACTGCGACCTCCATTTGACACGACAGGCATCAGCGGAACTGAAAGAAAAATCGCGAGTTTAAAAGGCAACTTCCTGTCGTCACCTCATTCACTGCTTTTCGGTCGTGCGCCTGCGCACAATGGACGGCGATTTTCTTGTATGCGCATTGTGTCGGAATTGCCACCTTTGCTGTAGAAATCCGTACGTCTTTGCCCAAACGTCCGCACCAACCCACCGCGCAGGACCTACAGTTGTCGCGCTTGGTAGCCGCAACGGACCTTCGCTCAATCGTTCAGGTCTTCGTGCCAATTCCGCTATGGAATGCGCGTAGAGGCGATTATTTGGCGCACACGCATTGTCACCAGTGAGGATTTCCATGCCACGCATCACACGTGCAGGCACGTCAGGGCTAACGACGGACCATCCGCAACACAGCGAGTCGAGTGCGCAGGCAGCACCAGGCGGTCGGAGTCCGCTGCCTGAGAGTTCGCGAAGCACGGCAGGCCTGCTCAGCGGCCTGATGGCATACGTACCTGCACTTGGATCGCACCATGCAGCTGCGGGCACCTCACGTCGCACGGTCGCCAGCCGTCGAACCCCAGTGGATGTCCCCTCCCACATCAGCCAGTCAGGTGGGCGACCGGAGCCTGGCGAGACAGATGCGGTCCGTTCGCGACGCCCTCCAGTGCCGCTGCTAAGCCCCGAGGAGCGCGCGCGCTTCAGTGTTGCGACAACGCTCTCTCCGCACATTGTTCCCCCTTACTCGCAGGTACTGGCGCATTGGCAGAATCGCTGCGAAGTAAACAGTGACCAGTGGCATCAAGCGTGGCGCAGCCGAATCGCTCCAGGGAGAGTCACGCAGAGGAATCCAAGCCTAGCGTTGCAAAGCACGGCAAGACAACTCGATCGGGCGACCGACCCGAGAGTGACCTCGCTGGAGCTGCGGTATCTCCCGCTCCCATGCTTTCCGGATCAGATGCACCGCCTTGCACATCTGAAAAGCATCGACATCCGCGGAGCCGGGTTGTCGGAACTTCCCCACTCTATTAACGAACTCACCCAACTGGATGTCCTGCGGCTGTCCGAGAATCCAATTCGGTCACTGCCGGAATCCATCTCCCAACTCCATCAGCTAAGAGAGCTGTCCATCACGTCTTGTCCTGAGCTGACCGCCCTTCCCGAACACCTGGCGGTGCGTAATGCATCGGGCCAGCGGGAAGGATTGGTCAACCTGCGGACGCTGCAATTATCAAATACGGGGATTCGGTCCCTCCCGAGTTCCATCAGGTACCTGAAAGATCTTGAGACAATTGACCTGAGTCGCTCGCCTATTACCTCCCTTCCCAGCGAGATTCACCAACTTCCTCTGCTGGAAGAGCTGGACCTTCAGGGTTGTACGGCCTTGCGCACGCTCCCCCCCATCGGGCAACGCGGTTCGGATTTAAAATCGCTCAATCTGCGCAACTGCAGTGCGCTGCGCACGCTTCCGGACGACATCGGCCAACTCAAATCTCTCGAAGTACTCGACTTGCGTGGCTGCGACCAATTGGTGAACCTGCCTACAAGCCTTTCTGAGCTGCCCGAAAGTTGCACGATCAAGATATCCCCCCTGCTACAGAATAAACTTGACAGTATATTGGCGCTTCGGCCTACGGCTAAGCTGTCCGGCGCGCTCAGCAAGATCGAAGACACCGCCTATGCGCTGATGAACGCGGTGTTGAATGATAGAAATCCCTTCCTGGAAGGCGCGCCCGTTTACACGGGGGGAGAGCAGTCTCCCGAAACTTCCGCAGAGCACGGTAAGGCTCCGGCAGTCAGGACCCGGCTCGGTGATGTCCCGGCAATCAAAACAATGCTGGAGGAAAGCAGGTCGTACATCTTCTCCGACCTGCTTGTTAAATTGGTCGGCCCTCATCCTGAGGCGCGAAACAACACTCCCGCAGCGTTGGCAGCTTATGAAAACGATCTCACGAACTGGAAAGTGGACCTGTCCGCCCACCTTGGCATGCTGAACCCGGACGGCACACCACGTTATCACGAGGGGCAGGAGCTCAATGTGGAAAATATGACGAAAGTGGTGCAGATGTGGCGAACCCGTGAGCGGATCGTCAGTGCGAATCCAGCATATCGCCGTTTATTCAAGGAGATACCACTGCATATTCCCGCAGAAACGCAGCATAACAGCGATGACGAAAGCACTGACGACAATTGATGCAGCGTCGCCAGATGCACAACAGGCTCCAGGCGAGCGCAAACGCACTTATGTAGCGCTGCCCTTGTCCGCACCCACTGAGAGCGGCTGACACAGCCGCTCTCAGTCCGCTCAGAGCTGCGCGACGATTCTGCGAACCCGCTCAGCATCAGTCCGTTGGTAGTCGCCGCCCAGATCGTCGATATAGGCATGCCGCACCAGCACCTGCGCGGCGACGGCGCTTCGGGCGGATGCATGAAATTCACGCGCGCCGGTGCGTTCGCGCAGCATGCCAATGTTGTGTTCGGAAACACCAGCGCCAGGCATCACGGTGATCCGTCCGCCAGCCTGGCGCACCAGCGCTGCAATGGTCTCTACGCCGTCGAACGCGCTGGCACGCGCGCCGGAGGTCAACACGCGTGCACAGCCCAGGGCAATCGCATCCTCGAGCGCGCGCGCGGGATCGGCACTGACGTCGATGGCACGATGGAAGGTCACGCTCAGCGAACCGGCCGCTGCGATCAGCACGCGCATCGTCGCCAGGTCAACCTGGCCAGCCGCATCCAGCGCGCCCAGCACCACGCCGTCGCAGCCCAGCCGCACGCATTGCTCCACATCGCGGCGCATCACCTCCACTTCGGCCGGATCGAAGACGAAATCGCCCACCCGCGGACGGATCAACGCATACAGCGGAATGCGCAGACGCTCGCGCACGACCGCCAGCGTGCCGAGCGACGGCGTCAGCCCACCGCCATCCAACCCGCCGCACAGCTCCACGCGCATCGCACCGCCTTCTTGCGCAGCCAACGCTGAGGCCACCGAGTCTGCCGCCACCTCAAGACCCGATGCGCTCATGCCGCCGGCTCGCTGGTGTAATAGCTCGGGCCAGGCACCAGCAGGTCCTGCCTGTGCGCATCGCAGACCGCGTAACTGAAGCCCTTCTGGATTGCGAACGCACCCACCTCGCCACGCTTGTTCATCGCCAGAAAACCGACCTGCAATGTCCGGGTCAATTCCGGCTTGCGGCGAATCAATCGCATCACCACGTCGCGGCACGCCTCGGCCGGCGACTTGCCTTGCCGCATCATTTCCACCACCGCAAAACTGCCGACATTCCGGATCACCTCTTCGCCGACACCGGTCGCCGTCGCACCGCCCACCTCGTTATCCACGTACAAGCCCGCACCGATGATCGGGCTGTCGCCCACGCGACCGTGCATTTTCCACGCCATGCCACTGGTGGTGCACGCGCCGGACAGATGACCGTGCACATCCAGCGCCAGCATGCCGATGGTGTCGTGATTGTCCTTGCCGCCAGGCAACTTGGTGCCGCGCCAGGCACGGTTTTCGACATTGGCTTGCGGCGAATACGTCGAAGTCTTCAACCACTGTTTCCAGGCCGCTTCCGAGCTCGGGGTAAGCAGCTTGGTTTTCGGAAAGCCCTGATCCAATGCGAACTGCCGTGCACCATCGCCCACCAACATCACGTGCGGCGTCTTTTCCATCACCGCGCGCGCCACCGAAATGGCATGCACCACATCTTCCAGGGATGCCACCGCGCCGCAATTGCCTTGGTGATCCATGATGCAGGCATCCAGCGTGACCCGACCGTCGCGGTCCGGATACCCGCCCAGACCGACGGTGGGATTGGTCGGGTCCGCTTCCGGCACGCGTACACCGGCTTCCACTGCATCCAGCGCAATACCGCCGTTGTTGAGAATTTTCCATGCTTGCTGATTGGCGGCAACTCCAAAGTCCCAGGTGGAAATCACCCGCGCCGCGCCGCGCGGTAGCGCTTTCGGCTGCGCGCCCGGTGGCGCGCCCACTGCGGCGTGCGCGCGTGCGCCCAAGCCCGCCAGCCCGGAAGCGATCGCGCCCAGCGTGGCGCTTTTGAGGAAATGACGACGTTGAATCATGCGGGCAACTCCATGATGGAAACGGGCGCCGCGCACTGCAGCACCCGTGTTCCATCATGCGACAGCATCGTCTGTGGATAAACGTTCCGGGGACGTTGTGGCATGCGGATCCGTGCACAACCGTGGCGAGGGCGGGCCGAGCGTTGGCCCACCGCAGCACGTCCGCTGAATGGATCGCGCCGACGCTAAGCCATGGGATGGCGGCATCATGGCTCGCCATTGCGGATCAGGGCTGGCCAGCCAGTGCCTCCTTATGACTGCCGGCTTGAGCTCTCGGGCGTTGTGCTCTGACGGCAGCTGGGACTTCACCACGCCATCGCCAAGAGTGTCGACCTGGCGCAGTCTGCTGGTCAGCACATCGTGGCGCCAGCGGGCGTTCTCAAGCAGCGCCGATCGCAAATGCCTGACCGACCTGCGCTTCGATCGCGTCCAAGTCAGGCAACAGGGCGCTTTGCTCGCCCAGCAGTAACCGCATGTGCACCCCGTTGGGCAGCACCTCTTCCGATGCGTCGGCCAGCAGGCCATCGCGCGGCACCGAAATCAGTTGTGGAAACGAGACGGTCAGCAGCGCGAAATACGGCAGCGCCGGATTGCCGCCCAGCGCCTTCAACACGATGACCTTATTGTTGACTGCGGCGGGCTCCTCGCCTATGCCGCTCAGGCGCGCGAATGACAGCAGTGGCACCTTCCAACCGTACCAGTCGATCCGTCCGATCACCCAGCGTGGCATGTCCGGCAGCGGCTCGACTGCTACGCGCGACATCACCTCAGCCACCGTCGCGTTCGGCAACAGCACACGCTCGCTGCCGGACTGGATCAGAACACCGCGAATTTCGGCGCTATTGGCGTAGCTCATCACATGATTCCGATTCGAAAAGCAATGCCCGGCTTATGTCGGCCAACGCTGTGCCAGCGCCTGCGCCAACTGCGCAGGGTCGCCGGTCAGGATACCTTGCCGCGCCAGACATGCAGCGGCAGAGGGGTCGTAACAGCCGTGGATGGATTGCCCGGCCAACCAGCCGCCTTGCCCCGCCAATGCGAGCGACGCATCAACCAACGCCTCGTTGGCACCGCTGAGCAGCAGCACTCCACTGTCAACCGGCGGCAGCGCTGCGATCAACTCAACCGGATCAGCCTGCGCCACGCATACCAGCACGCCAGCATGCTGGTGCACGCCGACATCGTCGGAAAGCACATACACCTTCCCCGGTGCGACCACCTGCCCAACCTCCGCCAGTTCGACCGGCAGTGCAGACACGCGCTCCATCTGCCGCACCAGGTTGCCGTACTGGCCGCCATCCAGAGGCATGCGCACCAGCACCGCGCGCGGAAATTTCGACGGCAATGCAGCCAGGAGATGGCGAATCGCATCCGGCCCGCCGATGCCAGCCATGACCAGCACTGCGCCGGTGACGCTGCCGCGGTCCTCCAGCTCCACCAGCGACAAGCCGCCGGTCGACAGCTCAGCCGCATCGGCTGCTACGCGCGGGCGCATCACCACGGCCACTTCATCCACCAAACCCCAGGTGCTGGAATCGCCTAGCCTCACCCCAGAGGCAGGGACGGTGGGCGTCGCGGCGTCATGCTCGGTTTGATGCGCGAATAACGCATCGCTGGGCACGCGCGCCAACGCATGCGCGGCCGCTTCCAGATGCTGATCCAGCTGCAGGTCAGACTGCTGGCGCGAGGCCAGCACCAGGCCCGGCTCGGGCTGCAGCGACGGTTCGCTTTCGGTGCCCGGCGGCAACACATCGGTATGGCCGTGCAGCTTGGCGGCCAGATGCCGCATCCACCGCTGCGCTTCCCAGCCTTGGCGACGCACTGTCAGTTCGGCTTCTTCGAAGATCACCGTGACGCCAGGCATGTTGAAAGCCGGCTCAAGCGCTTCGAGCGCATCTTCGATCGATGGTTCGAGCGAGACCAGTACCGCCATCGGCTCGGCGTCGCGTAGCATCTGCACGTCCACCGCCGATGGCTCGTCTTCCAGCACGACATGCGCACCTGCCAGGCCGAGCGCTTCACGCAGGCGCTCGCGCGCCTGACCGGCCCGCCCCAGCAGCGCGACCGGAGTTCCCATTGGGCCTTTAGTCTCGGACACGCGCGATCCCCAGAAGGTCATAGACGTTTCGCATCAGATCCAACTCTTGGTACGGCTTGCCCAGGTAACGCTGCACACCGATTTCGAAGGCACGCTGGCGATGCTTCTCGCCACTGCGCGAGGTAATCATCACAATCGGCACCGCTTTGAAGCGCGGGTCGGCACGCATCGCGGTCGCCAGTTCGTAGCCATCCATGCGCGGCATTTCGATATCCAGCAACATCAGGTCGGGCACGCGCTCTTCAAGCAGTTCCAGTGCCTGGACACCGTCGCGCGCGGTCACCACCTCCAGATTGTGGCGTTCCAGCACGCGACTGGTGACCTTGCGCATGGTCAATGAATCGTCGACCACCATCACCAACGGCACCTGACGCTGCGCTTGGACCTGCGTTTCCAGCGTCGGACGCGCCGGCTGGCTCAGGTAACGACGTACCAGCGGGGCGATGTCCAGAATCACCACCACGCGGCCATCGCCGGTAATGGTGGCACCGTAAATACCCGGCACCGAGGCGATCTGCAAGCCTACCGGCTTGACCACGATTTCGCGATTACCCAGGACCTGATCGATCGCCACCGCTGCGCGCAGGTCGCCCGCACGCACCAGCAATAACGGCACCTGGGCTTGACCATCGGCGCGCGCGACAGCCTGGCCGACCAACGAACCCAGGTCGTACAGGACGTACGCCTCGCCGGCGTAGTAGTAGCCGTCCTGGCCGGACGCGTAACGGGTGCGCGAGACGCGACCGATACCGCTGACCGAACCCACCGGCACCGCGAACGTGGTCTCGCCGATGCGGACGAACACCGCCTGGGTGACCGCCAGCGTCTGCGGCAGACGCAAGGTGAAGGTGACGCCCTGGCCGCGCACCGAGTGGATATCCACAGAACCACCGAGCTGACGCACTTCGTTGCGTACCACGTCCATGCCCACGCCACGTCCGGCCAACTGGCTGACCTGCTCGGAGGTGCTGAAACCGGAAGCGAAAATCAGACCATCCAGGTCAGCATCGCTGAGCTGCTGACCGGACTCGATCAAGCCGCGCTGTTGGCCACGGCGACGGATTGCATCACGGTCCAGCCCGGCGCCATCGTCGGCCACTTCCAACACGATTTCCGAGCCTTCGCGGCGCAGACGGATCGTGATGCTGCCCTCCTCCGGCTTGCCGGCCTCGCGCCGTTGCTCCGGCGTTTCCAGCCCGTGCGCCACCGCGTTGCGCAGCATGTGTTCCAACGGCGCGACCATGCGATCGAGCACGTTGCGGTCCAGTTCACCCTGGGTGCCTTCCAGCAGCAGATGCACCTGCTTACCGGTGTCGCTGGCCGCCTGACGCACCACTCGGCGCAGACGCGGCACCACACCATCGAACGGCACCATGCGCGCGCGCATCAAGCCATCCTGCAACTCGGAGCTGACGCGCGACTGCTGTTGCAGCAAGCCGTCGTATTGACGAGACAGGTCTTCCAATACGCCCTGCAAGCCGCCCAAATCAGCGGCCGATTCGTTCAGTGCGCGGCTGAGCTGCTGCAGAGTAGAGAAGCGATCCAGCTCCAGTGGATCGAAGGTGCGATCACCCTGGTCGTTTTCGCGCTGGTAACGCGCCACGATCTGCGCTTCGGTTTCCAGATCCAGGCGTCGCAACTGATCGCGCAGACGGGCATTGGTGCGATCCAATTCGCTCATGGCGCCGAGGAACGCACCCAACTGCTGCTCCAGGCGCGAGCGGTAGATCGCCACTTCGCCGGCGTGGTTGACCAGACGTTCGAGCAAGTCGGCGCGCACGCGCACCTGTTCCTGCTGCACGCGCGGCAGGACATCTGCTTCGGTCTGGCTTTCCACCGGAATCGGGGCCGACAGCGGTGCCGGTTCTACCGACGCGTTGGCGATCGCACGGACATCGGCGTCGGTGGACGGGGCGGCACCGCGACCACGGGTACGGGTTTCGAAGGCTTCCACCAGATCAGTCGGCATCGCGACGGCGCGGTGCAGAGCGGTGCGGCTCAACAACTGGTGCAGACGGTCGAAGCCGCGCTCGAACAGACGCACGTCAGCACGGTCGATGTCGGTGCGGTTGGCTGCCACAGCTTCCAGTAGCGACTCGATCGCATGGCCGAGATTGCCGATGGCGTTGATGCCTGCCATGCGCGCACCGCCCTTGAGCGTGTGTAGATCACGTTGCAGTTCGATGAGGACATCGCGATCTTCGGGCACTTGGCGCATGCGCGCGATCAGACCATCGCAATGGTCCAGCAGGTCACGGCCTTCCTCGACGAAGATGTCGACCAGTTCGCCGTCGAGTTGATCGAAGTTGAGCGGACCGGTGTCCAATGCCGCGGCGGCGGCGTTGCTTGCCATATCGACACGCGCGAACTCTTCCACCGGCGCGCTGAAAGTGGTGGTGTCTTTGGGCTGGAGTGCGCCTTGGTCGGTTGCAACGGTCGGGTTATGCACGCCGACCGTTGCGCTTTGATCTGCGCAGGCGTCGGCGTGCTGATCGCCCACGGCATGCTCGCTCGCGTCTGCCTGGGCGACTGCGTCTGCCGCATCGGTGTGGGCATGCGTGTTGGTCGCGTCGGCATCGTACGCGCTGGAAACGGCATCAGCCGATGCCTCGGTCGCCGTCCAGGCATCTGCGGATGCCGACTCGTGCTCGGCTTGTGCCTCGGCCAATTCGTCCACTGGCATAGACGTATCGACCAACGGCGGCTGCACGTCTCGGCCGTCTGGCGTTGATACGGGCGTCTCGGACGGCAAGGCACCGGGATGCAAGTGATGCGACAGATCCTGCGCCCCGCTCAATTGGAGCGCCGCATCGCTGCCAGCTGTTGTATCGCTTGACGCATGCACATCGTCCAACGCGTCCAGGAACACCTGCGGCGGCCACTGCGCTTCCGGCAAGGTGTCCACCAACGCGCGCAAGCGCTCGGTCAACGGTGCGAACGACGGTATCAACGGCGCATCGGCGTACAGCGCTGTCATTGTGGTGACGACTGCCGCCGCAGTGGCGGCAATGGCATCCAGACCATCCGCCGACGGGGTGACCGAGGCGGCCAGCAACCGTTTGAGATAGCTTTCGGCCGACGTCGTCACCGAGGTGATTTCGGGCACGTCGGTCATCGCGAACGCGCCATTCATGGTGTGCACGGCGCGCAGCAACTCCTCGGACACCAGCTGCGGCCCAGCCTGGCTGGCCTTGAGCCACCCATTGACCGTATCCAGATGCGCGGCGACTTCAGCTTCCAATATCTCGCGCAGCACGCTGTCCACTGAGGCCGGGGTTCCACCGCTGGCGGCAAACGCGCCGACCGCAACCGGAAGCACGACAGCGTCGGCAGCTGCCGCGGCCGCGGGCACGTAATAGACCTCTTCGCCAGCAGCAACACGCTCGGCAATGGCCTGAATGCCCTGCAGATCGGCGCTGATGCGGCCCTGTTTGCGCAGCGCGGCGCTGAACTGCGGTAGCACCGCGTAGGCCAGCTCGACCATCGCCACCACCGCCTGGCTGGCCGGTCGCGAATGATCGAGCACGCGGTTGAGCATGCGCTCGATTTTCCAGCTGAATTCGCCCAGCACACTGGCGCCGACCAGACGCCCGCTGCCCTTGAGGGTGTGGAAGACGCGGCGGATAGAGCGCACACGTTCCGGGCTATTGGGTGCGACGCGCCACACCGGCAGGAGCTGGCGCAGATTGACCAGTTCTTCGTCGAATTCTTCCAGGAACACGTCGCGGATATCGTCGTCGATATCGCTATCGCCGAAGCCGCCGAAAAGGCCGGGGTCGGCAGTGGTCGCAGCCTGCGCATTGTCGCCAGAGACGGGCTTGGATGGCACCTGCTTGGCATCAGCTGCGGCTGCCGACGCTTGCGGACGCTGAACATCGACCTGTGCGACAGCCGCGTCGGCATGGGCCAGGAACGCGGTAGACGCATCGTCCAGTTCGCCCTCGCTGACCACCGTCTGCTGCACGCGCGAGGCAACCACCTCGGAGTCTGCTTCGCACGGGACGTGCTGCGGCGCTTGCACAGGTTCGACGAACGGCGCGTCAAGTTCCTGCGGCCGATCGTTCAGCGAGGACAACGCAGCGTCGGTGCTGGTCTGCGTGCCAGGCGT
>Ga0207791_1000380_pt1 | contig 11525 bp, 5 predicted proteins | sample HigsolmetaGSP16D_FD_184844 | JGI IMG/M metagenome (GOLD analysis project Ga0207791, IMG submission 184844) | High solid enriched microbial communities from the Joint BioEnergy Institute, USA - SP1-6-D (SPAdes) | ecosystem: Engineered > Bioreactor > SSF (Solid state fermentation) > Aerobic >...
CGGGTACGCGCGAGGCGGGATTGATCGGGGCGGGGGGAGACCTTGACCCAGCCGGCGGCGTCGCCGTCGACGTACGCGATCAGCGCCGACGGGACCGGAGCCGAGAGGTCCTGACGCAGTCGCTCACGCCGTTCGTCGACGCTGGTCGCCTCGAAGTCCTTCGGCGCGAGCATCCACCACTGGCACCAGCAGTCGGCGCCATCGCCACCCCCGGTCAGCGCGCGTTCCGCGTCGGTGAAGCGATCGGCACGGGCCGGTTCGATCGAGATCTGGCTCATGCGGGCAGGCTAGTGGCGGCATCGGACACGCGGAACCCCGTGGCGGTTCGCGGGCGGCCTCCGGACCGGTTAGGATAGTGGAGTTGTCCGCGAGGGCAACGGACCGGGATGTGGCGCAGCTTGGTAGCGCACTTGACTGGGGGTCAAGGGGTCGCAGGTTCAAATCCTGTCATCCCGACGGTTGGAGAAAGGCCGGAATCCACGCGGATTCCGGCCTTCTGCTTTCTCGCCGCTGCCCGTCGGCACGCAGTACCCTGGGGGAGGCTTCTTCTCGGAGCCCCAGACATCCGCTTCTTCGAGTTGCATTGAGGTCGACATGGGCGGGAAGCCAGCTGAACCGGTCGCTGCCCCCGATGTCCTCGCACGCACGGTGGATGCGCTCTCGACGGCGACCGGGTTGCTGGAGGTGACCTCCATCGTCGCCCATGCCGTGCGTGAACTGACGGGTGCCGACGGCGCGACCTTCGTCCTGCGCGAGGACGATCAGTGCTTCTACGTCGATGAGGACGCCATCGGACGTTTGTGGAAGGGCAGCCGATTCCCGTTGACGGCCTGCGTGAGCGGGTGGTCGATGTTGCACCGCGAAACGGTCATCATCCCCGACATCTACGACGACGAGCGCGTGCCGATCGACGCTTACCGGCCGACGTTCGTGGCGAGCATGTGCATGGCACCGGTGCGCTCGTCCGATCCGATCGGCGCGATCGGGGCGTACTGGGCCGAGCGGCACGTGCCCGACCCCGAGCACGTGCGCCAGCTCGAAGTGCTCGCGAACACCGCGGCGGTCACCCTGGAAAATCTCGAGCTCCGCGGCGCGATCAGCCGGCGCAGTGCGGAGCGCGATCAGATGGCCGCACGGGCGGACGAACTCGACGCGACCATGCACTCGCTCGTACACGACCTGCGCGGACCCCTGGGGGCGATGATGGGCTTCGCCGAACTCATCGCGGACGATGCGACCGATCAGACCAGCGCCACCTACGCGCACGCGGTGGTCCGAGCGGGTGAGCGGATGTCGGCGCAGATCGAGCGGATGCTGTCGATCTACCGCATCACCGCCGCCCCGCCGGCGCCTGAGCGGCTCGACCTCAGCGAGATCGCGCGGGGGATCGCGGACGAACTCCTCGCGCAGAACCGCGGTCGCGACCTCGACATCCGGGTCGACGAAGCCATCGTCGTGAGCGCGGATCCCGCGCTCGTCCACCTCGCGCTGGAGAACCTCCTCGGCAACGCCGTGAAGTACACCGGAAAGAAGCCGTCGGCGCACATCGTCCTCCGGCAGGTGGACGCAGGTCCCGAACGGGTCGTGTTGGAGTTGACGGACGACGGCGACGGCTTCGACCCGTCCGACGCGTCCCGGATCTTCGAACCGCTCACCCGACTGCACTCCGCGGAGGAGTTCCCGGGCACGGGGCTCGGGCTCGCCTCCGTCGCCCGCATCGTCGAACTCCACGGCGGCGGCATCTACGCGGATGGGCGGAAGGGGGAGGGCGCGACCTTCACTTTCTCGTTGCCTGCCGCCGGCCCTGCCGTCGCCTGATCGCCCCAGCTTCTCACCGGCCGGCCGCGTCACGGGCGATACAGGCCAGCCCACCGGCGAGGACGAGCCGCCACACCTCATCGCATTGACACGATTCATTCTTCCGGATGGATGCCTTGCGCGAGCTCCGTCAGCCGTGCCAGGATCGGTCGCATTGAGCCGGAATGCGCTTTCCAATGATGGTGGTGCGTGGGCTCACGACATGACGTAAGCCCCCATGTCTCGAGGTTGTCGGATCGTCCAGCGCCCCTCCGGTGCGGGTCATCCGGCTCGCCTTCTCGTCGACGCCGTCCAGGAGGACCTATGCCCATCCGCCGTCCCCGCTCCGCGCTCGCCATCGCGTCCGCGGCCGCGCTCACTGCGTCGCTCATCGCTGCGGCACCTGCCGTCGCTGCCGACGCCCCCGCACCGCTTCCCGACGGCGACGTCATCGCGTTCGACTTCGGGCCCGGCGCGGTCGCATCCGGCTCGCTCGCCGTGACGTCAGCAACGGCGTTCGATGCCGAGTGGGGGTACGGCTTCTCCACGGCGCCAACCTCGGCGGCCCCGGATGTCGACCGCGGGGGCGACGACGCCGTGCGGTCCGACTTCGTCGCAGCGCAGGGCGGTACCTTCGAGGTCGATCTCGCGCCGGGTGACTACTCGGTCTCGCTCGTCGCCGGCGACGCGGAGGGCGCGACCGACATCGCGATCACAGCCGAGTCGATAGCCAAGGTGCAGCCCACGGCGAAGGCGACGGGCGAGTACCTCGAGATGGCGTTCCCCATCGCTCTCGTCGACGGGCGCCTGACGCTGCAGATCGCGGGCGGCGCGGCATCCCTCAATGCACTCACCATCACGCGGCTGCCCGAGCGCACCGCGGGCGCCGTCCCCACGACGTACCTGACGGGCGACTCGACCGTCCAGACCTACGACGCTACCGCGTACGCGCCGCAGGCGGGGTGGGGCCAGATGTTGAGCCGCTTCCTCACGGACGACGTCGCGGTGAAGAACCACGCGATCGGCGGGCGCTCGTCCAAGAACTTCCTCACACAGGGCCGCCTCGACGAGGTGCTGCGCGCGATCCGCCCCGGCGACTACCTGTTCGCGCAGTTCGGTCACAACGATGCGACACAGGGAGTAGACGACCGGTACGCCTCGCCCGCCGACTACAAGGAGTACCTCCGCACCTACGTCGAGGGCGCCCGCCAGCGCGGCGCGACGCCCGTACTCGTCACGCCCGTCTCGCGCCGGAACTTCGACCCCGAGACGGGGCTCTTCCGCGTGAGCTTCCCCGAGTACGTCGAGAAGATGACCGAGCTCGCCGACGAGGAGGACGTGCCGCTGGTCGACCTCTCGGCATCCAGCCGCGCCTACCTCGACGAGATCGGTCCCGAAGCGGCGAAGGCCGTCTTCCTGCACGTCGACCCGGGTGTGTTCCCCAACCGGCCCGCCGGGACGGTCGACGACACGCACTTCCAGGAGTACGGCGCCATCCAGATGGCACGTCTGGTCGCGCAGGGCGTCAGCGCCCTCGACATCCCGCTTGCCGACGAGGTCACCGACACGGAGCCCCCGGCCGAGGTCCCCGAAGCCCCGCAGAGGCTCGTGGCCGGAGCCGTCAGCAACGCCGGGGCCACCCTGAAGTGGGACGCCGTGCCCACCGCGGACATCTACAAGGTGTTCCGTCAGACGGCCGGTGAGGACGCCTGGACCCTGGTGGGTACCGTGACTCAGCCGACGACAATCGTGCAGGGCTTGAACGAGGGCGCGACGGTCCGCTATCGCGTCGTCGCCGTCAACGGTCGCGGCGAATCCGAGCCGTCGGCGCCGGTGGAGTTCACCACCAAGCAGGCCGCGTACCGGTTCGACTTCCAGCTCGCCGGCAACCCCCTCGCCGCCGGGTACACCGAGGTCACGCCCAACCTCGCGTACACGAAGGACCGCGGGTACGGCTTCACGAACACCCTCCCCGCCAACGCGGGCCGAGACCGTGGAGCCGCCGAGGGATCGAACGACCTGCTCCGCGACTTCGTCCTGCCGGGCGACAGCTCGACCTTCGTCCTAGACGTGCCGAACGGCACCTACTCGGTCAAGACGTTCTCGGGCGACTGGATCGGATCGACCCGCACGAGCTTCCGCATCGAAGGGAAGGAAGCGGGCACGGGCAACGCCGGCCGCGGCTCGGTCGCGGCGGTCCTCCGCGGGCCCTTCCTCGTGACCGACGGCCAGCTGAACATCGAGGCCTACGGCGCCGCTGCCGGGACGCGTCTGAACGGACTCGAGATCACGCCGATCCTCCTCGGCCCCACGGGCCTGACGGTGACGGGTGTCGAAGCCGATCCGGCCGATCCCGAGATCGACCTGGCGTGGGATGCCGAATCCGGTCTCACCTGGAATGTGTACCGCTCGTCCGCCTTCGACACCGTCCCGACGCTCGTGGGAAGCAGCACCGAGCCGGCGTACACCGACCGCACGGCGCGCGTGGGACTCGACTACAGCTATCACGTGACCGCCGTGGACCGGACGGGCCTCGAGTCCGTGCCGTCGGCGAAGGTCGAGACGAGTCTGACCGACCCGGACGTCGCTGCCCCCGGCTCGCCGACGGATGTCGACGCCGTCCGCATCGACCCGCGCGAGGTGGAGCTCGCCTGGACCGCGGCGGAGGACAGCGTCTTCTTCCTCGTTTTCCGCTCGGAGGTCGAGGGGGAGCGCGGCGCGCTCGTGGGAACGAGCGACGTCCCGCGTTTCGTCGACGACGACGTGCTGACCACCGTGCCGTACTTCTACACGGTCGTTCCGGTCGGTGTGGGCGGTGCCGGTGCGGCATCCGACCCGTACGAGACGGCGGCGCCGACGGTGTTGCAGCGTCAGGCGGAGTACCTGGACCGTGGCGTCGCCGCGGTCCGGACCGATGGCGGCGTGCTCGTGTCGTGGCGACTGCTGGGCACGGACCCTGCCGACGCGGGTTTCCACGTGTACCGTGACGGCCGGCGCATCACGACGACGCCGATCACCGCCTCGACCAACCTGCTCGACACCGACGGGACGGATGCCTCGGAGTACTTCGTCACCCGGTTGAGCGGCTCGGGCGACGAGACCGTCGAGACGACCGAATCCGACCCGGTGGGCGTGCAGACCGCCGCGTACCGCGCGCTTCCGCTGCAGAAGCCGGCGGACGCGTACACGAAGGACGGGCAGCCCTACTCGTACTCGGCCAACGACACCACCGTCGGCGACGTCGACGGGGACGGGCAGTACGAGCTCATCGTCAAGTGGTACCCGTCCAACGCGAAGGACAACTCGCAGGGCGGCTACACCGGCAACGTCTACGTCGACGCCTATCGACTCGACGGGGAGCGACTCTGGCGCATCGACCTGGGCGTGAACGTCCGGGCCGGTGCCCACTACACCGACCTCATGGTCTACGACTTCGACGGCGACGGCCGTGCCGAACTGATCACGCGGACCGCGGACGGCACGGTCGACGGGGCCGGACGGGTGATCGGCGACGCGAGCGCAGACCACCGCAACAGCTCGGGGTACGTCCTGCAGGGCCCGGAGTTCCTGACGGTCTTCGACGGGCTGACGGGCGCGGCGGTCGACACGATCGACTACATCCCGCAGCGCGGCGACGTCGGATCGTGGGGCGACACGTACGGCAACCGGGTCGACCGGTTCCTCGCATCCGTCGCCTACCTCGACGGTGAGCACCCGAGCGCGATCTTCAGCCGCGGGTACTACACGCGTGCCGTCGTCGCGGCCGTCGACTTCGACGGCGAGGAGCTGACGACGCGCTGGGTCGCCGATTCGAACGAGGACGGTGCGGAGGCCCTCTACGGGCAGGGCAACCACTCCATGACGGTCGCCGATGTGGACGGTGACGCGAAGGACGAGATCATCTTCGGCTCGGCCGCGATCGACGACGACGGGGAGCTGCTGTACTCGACCGGACTCGGCCACGGCGACGCCCTCCACGTCGGTGACTTCGACCCGTCGCGACCGGGACTCGAAGCCTTCGCGGCTCACGAGAACATGGCGGCGTCCGGCAACCGCGGGGCGACGTTCCGCGACGCGAAGACCGGCGAGGTGCTCTGGAGCATTCCCGCCACCGTCGACACGGGCCGTGCCGCCATGGGCGACATCGACCCGCGGCATCCCGGCGCCGAAGGCTGGGCCGTCGGCGGCGACGCCGCGTGGAATTCCCGGACCGGGACTCTCGTCGCCGCCGACGGCGAGGTCATCGGGGACCGCATCCCGGCGGCGAACTTCCTCGCCTGGTTCGACGGCGACCCGCTGCGCGAGATCGTCGACCACGACTGGGATGCCACGACATCGCAGGGCACGCCCGTCGTCGCGAAGTGGGACTGGGAGGCCGGGGAGCAGAAGACGATCCTCTCGGATGCCGGGGCCCGGTCGAACAACGGCACGAAGGGTACGCCCAACCTCCAGGCCGACCTGTTCGGCGACTGGCGCGAAGAGATCGTGTGGCGCTCGGCGGACTCGTCGGAGCTGCGCATCTACTCGACCTCCGACGAGACCGACATCCGCATCCCGACGCTCATGCACGACATGCAGTACCGGGTCGCGGTCGCCTGGCAGAACACCGGCTACAACCAGCCGCCGCACCCGAGCTTCTTCATCGGCGACGGCATGGAACCGGCTCCGATGCCGCGCATCGCCGTTACGGGTGGTCCCTCGGGCGGTGCCGACGAGACCGCTCCGGTGATCTCGGGTCTCCCGAAGAACGGTGCGCTCCTGCCTGACAGCGGCGAGCTCGCGCTCGGGGTGTCGGCGGCAGACCCCGAGTCCGGCGTGCGGAACCTCGACGTCGCCCTCGACGGGGAGCCGATCGCGGCCGACGCCGTCATCGATCTGTCGGACAAGGCCGGGGACCACGTGCTGACGGTCCGGGCCGTCAACCACGACGGCCTCGTCGCGACGGCGGAGTCCCGGTTCTCGGTCTACGCCGACGAAGGGGCGACCGCCCGGCCCGGCCGGGGTGCGCTCACGAGCGACAGCGGGTGGGGTGACGGCCTGCGCGACGGATCGTTCACGGTCACCATGAACCTGTGGTGGGGCGTCAACGGCTCCGTGTTCCGGCTGTACGAGAACGGCGAACTCCTCGACACCCGCCTTCTGACCCCGCAATCGCCGCGGGCGCAGCAGGTCGCGGTGCCGATCGCCGGCCGCTCGAACGGCACGTACGTCTACACGGGCGAGCTGATCAATGCGGCCGGTGTCACCGAGACGACGTCGATCACCGTCACCGTGACGGATGCCGCTCCCGGAACGCCCGTGCTCTCGCACGACAACCACGATCGGGACGGCGCCTACACGGTCACGTCGAACCTGTGGTGGGGGACCAACGCGACCTCGTACGCGCTGTACGAGAACGGGAGGGTCATCGACGAGCAGCAGCTCGCCGCCGCGTCGCCGAATGCGCAGCGCACCCGCACCGCGGTCACGGGCCGTGCCCCGGGCACGTACGAGTACGTCGTCGAGTACCGCAACGAGGCGGGCGCGACCCGCTCGACTCCGCTGACGGTCGTCGTCCGCTGAGACGGATGCCGCGGGTGGCCCTCGCAGAAGGTGCGACCCGCGGCATCCCTTCGCCACTGTCAGGCGGTGGCGTGCGGACTCAGAGCTCCGCGACGCGGATGAGCACCTTGCCGACGGTGGCCGCTTCGACCGCGTCGTGCGCGGCTGCGGTCTCCTCGAGCGCGAACCAGGTCAGCGGCAGGCCGGCATCTTCGCCCACCGGCAGCGCACCGTCTTCGAGTGCGCGCGTGATGTCGGCGACCGCCGCATCCAGAGCCGGTTCTCCGACCGTGTAGAGCAGGACGCCCTGCACACGGATGTTCTTCGCGAAGGTGGGCCGGATCGGCATGCTGAACGTGTCGCCGTTGTCGTCGGCGTAGAACGCGATGACCGCGTGTCCCGCCGCGACCTCCGCGTCGACGGCGGCGTTCGTGGCGAGCGACACCTCGACGATCTGGTCGACGCCGTCGGGCGCTATCTCGCGGATGTTCTCGACGAGGTCGCCCTGCGTGTAGTCGATGACGTGATGCGCACCGGCCGCCCGTGCGAGGTCCGCCTTGGCGTCGGAGCTGACGGTCGTGATGACCGTCGCACCGGCCCAGCGGGCCAGCTGGATCGCGGCATGACCGACGGCTCCGGCGCCTCCCGCGACGAGCACGGTGCGTCCGGCGAGCGCTCCAGGGGCCAGGCGAGCGGGCCCGTCCTCGTGGACGGTGAGGGCGCGGTGCGCTGTCACGGCGGGAACGCCGAGACTCGCGGCGGTCGCGAAGTCGATGCCCTCGGGGAGGCGGACGGCACGGGATGCCGGTACCACCGTGTGCTCCTGCGCGGTGCCCGTGGGGCGCTGGTGCTGCGCGAGGTGCACCCACACGCGATCGCCGACGGCGAGTCCCTCCACGCCGTCGCCGAGCGCGTCGACGATCCCGCTGCCGTCCTGGTTCGGGACGGTCTCGGCGAACGATGTGCGCGCCGTGCCGCCGGCCCGCGACTTCCAGTCGGTCGGGTTGACGCCCGAGACGGCGATGCGCACGCGCACCTCACCGGGTCCGGGATCCGCGATCTCGCGGTCGACGAGGGAGAGGACGTCGGAGGCGCCCGGGGAGGTGTAGACGATGGCTCTCATACGTGGCATGAACCGACCGTAGCGCGCACGCATTCCGAGACCGGGGGATTGCCAGGCGCACTGTGAGAGGCTCGACGCAGCGGCGTTTCATGTCGCGTGCAGGAAAGGGGGGCGTAGTGCCCACCTGGCTCGAACACCTCTGTCACTCCCTGGTCGGCCGGACGCGATCGCACGACGATCTCCCGGATCTCCGTGACCTTCCCACTTCTCGGGTAGACGTGGAGCGGACGTACTACCTCGTCGACGATCCTGAGCGGCGCACCCGCAACGACCGGCTCTACGTCCTGCGCGTCGGCCGCGGTCGGACGCGTCGCACTGCCGACGTCGCCGTGCACTCCCACGGCCGCGTCGTCGGATTCCTCCCTGCCGAGTCGGCTGCCGCGCTCGCCGCACCGCTCGCCCGGTTGGGTGGGGCCGCGATCGTCAACGGTGCCGGTCCGCGCCCGGGAACCACGCGCCTGCGAGTCGACCTTCCCAGCGCCGACGCGATGGCGTCGCTTCCCGTGCAGAGGGACCTCACCGCTGCCTGAGCCTCGCGTCACTGCGCGACGAGGTCACCCGACCCGTCTGCGTTCACCCGGAACGAGACGCTCTTGTAGTCCGTGCGGAGCGAGATGAACATCTCGGGGGCTTCGACGGACTTCCCGAACGTCTCGCTGTCGATGTCGCCGTCCGTGCTTCGGGACACGACAGCGCTCGCGTCGCCGATGGCGATGCCCGACTCCGCGGACACCTTCCCCATCAGCGCCCACACCTTCGAGAGGGCGATGTCCTTCCATGAGAACTGCTCGGCCGCGAGGTCGGGCTGCGATGGGGCGGCTCCCTCGTGGTCCACGACCCCGCCTCGGTACATCCACACGTCGGTCTCGGTCTTCCCGGGGGTGAGGGGGGCCTCGACGCGGATGAAATCGGACCGTATGAGCACGGAACTGACCTCGTCGTGCCCGATCTCGTCCTCGAGGGCCTGAACGGCGACGGCCAGCTCGTCGGGGCGTCGCAGGTCGACGCCGATGCGCCCCTCCTGCGCCGCCTGGACGGTCATGACGACGGCGCGACTGTAGGGCGCGACGACCGCGGCTGCCACGGCGAGCGCGACGACGACGAAGAGGATGCCGCGCAGCACGCGCCCGCGCGGACCGATGCCCAGGAGCGGCCCGCGCCGCGCGCCGTTCACCACGCGCTGCGCCTTCGGCCATGCCAATGTCGGAACCGATCCCTGGGGAGGGACGGTGAGACCGGCGACCTCCTCAGGCGAGACCTCGCCGTCGATGAATCCGAACTCGGGACCGCCCTCGATGAGGATCGCGACGGGCCGGATCGCGCCGGGTCGAAGTGCTCCGAGCTCGACCAGCGGGACGATGCTCCGAAGGGTGGTTGCGTACGCCGCACCCCGACGCGGCTGCACCGTCACGTCGATCTCGCACACAGGCTGATCGTTGATCTGCGTCCCGGTCTGGCGGACCGCCTCGATCCTCGCCACGCCCAGACGATCTTCGGCTCGTGCGCGGGTCAGATCATCCTGTGACACGGACGTCGAAGCGAGCCCCGAGGCGCCGAGCCGGATGAAGACCAGGCTCAGGATGCCGACGGGCAGCGCGATCGCGAGGATCCAGATGCCGGCTCCAGGAGGGCCGACGAGAGCGGCGATGGCACCGCCGACGAGAGCGCCCACAGCTGCGGAGAAGATCAGGCGAAGCACGATCCGGGAGCCTATCGGCCGGTGACGAACTGTCCGAATCGTCGACGGGCGATGCGGATGCTCTGAGAGGCTTTCGGTGTGATCGAGTCACTCCTCGGCCTGGTGGTCGCTCTCCTCGTCGTCGCCCTCACCACGGTCGTGGGCCGGTGGGCCGGGATCGCGGCGCCCATCCTCATGGTCGCCGTCGGAGTCGGAGGAAGCTTCCTCCCGGTCTTCGACGACTTCGTCCTCGACCCGGAGTGGATCCTCCTCGGCATCCTGCCGCCCCTGCTGTACTCCGCAGCCGTCTCGATGCCGGCCATGCACTTCCGACGCGAGTTCGGCGCGATCGCCGGGCTGTCGGTCTTCCTCGTCATCGGGACCGCGCTCGCCCTCGGGCTGTTCTTCATGATCGTGATCCCCGACCTCGGGTTCGCGTGGGGAGTCGCTCTCGGCGCCATCGTGAGCCCGACCGATGCGGTCGCGACATCGATCATCAAACGCACCCCGGTCTCCAAACGGGTCATCGCCATCCTCGAGGGCGAGAGTCTGCTCAACGACGCCACGGCGCTCGTGCTGCTGCGGACGGCCATCGCGGCGGCTGCGGCATCCTTCTCGTTCTGGGGTGCCGTCGGCACGTTCGCCTACGCGGTCGTCGTCGCCGTGCTGATCGGAGCATTCCTGGGCTGGCTGAACCTCACCGTCCGTCGTCGGGCGACGGACCCGACCGTGAACACCGTCCTGTCCTTCACCGTGCCGTTCCTGGCCGCAATCCCGGCCGAGCTTCTCGGGGCCTCGGGGCTCGTCGCCGCCGTCGTAGCAGGCATCATCACGGGCGTCGGGGGACCGCGCGTCTTCTCGGCGCGCAACCGCCTCTCGGATGCGCAGAACTGGCGCACGATCGAGCTGATCCTCGAGGGACTCGTCTTCCTGTTCATGGGCCTGCAGCTCACGACGATCATCTCGGACGTGCAAGCCGTGCACGCCGGCGTGGCACCCGCTCTCCTCATCGCGGCGGGGGCGTGGCTGCTCACCGTCGTCGTCCGGGCCGCTTACGTCGCACCGCTCCTGGCGCTCCTGTCCGCGAGTGCGCGTCGCGTGCGCCGGCTGCAGCCCCGACTCGAGACGATCGCCCAGCGGCTCGAGAGCGAAGAGGGCGAGAAGAAGCTCGTCGACGCCTTCGCGCGCCGGGGCAGAACGGTCTCGCGTGACACGGTGCGCCGCTTCGGACCGCGCGTGACCCGCGGGTTGGCGGACATCCGGTACTTCCAGGAGGCTCCGCTCGGCTGGAGGGAGGGCGCGCTGGTGGTCTGGGCGGGGATGCGGGGCGCCATCACGCTCGCCGCCGCGCAGACGCTGCCTGAGGGCACGCCGCAGCGGTCGGTC
>Ga0207791_1000383_pt1 | contig 11486 bp, 9 predicted proteins | sample HigsolmetaGSP16D_FD_184844 | JGI IMG/M metagenome (GOLD analysis project Ga0207791, IMG submission 184844) | High solid enriched microbial communities from the Joint BioEnergy Institute, USA - SP1-6-D (SPAdes) | ecosystem: Engineered > Bioreactor > SSF (Solid state fermentation) > Aerobic >...
TCCAGTCGCCGAACTCACGGTTGACGATGCGGTCGGCCAGGAAGGTGAACGAACTGCCGGCCTGCTCGAAGAACATCCAGAACAGCACGTTGAACACGAAGATCACCAGCATGGCGATCACCTTGTCGCGGGCCACCTTGCCGGTGCGGATGCCTTCCACCAGCAGCATCACCGCCGGCACCACGAACAGTGCCATCAGCAGCATCTGCAGCGCCTGTGCGTCGATGGTCAGCAGGAAGTAGAACAGCGGCACGCCCACCACCGCACCGACCAGGGCGACGATACCCACGCGGCCCACGCCCTGCTGGCCCGGTGCCGGGGCCCCGATGCCCTTGAGCTGGCTGCGGCCCAGCCAGAACCAGAACAGGCTGACCAGCATGCCGACGCCGGCACAGATGAACACGACCTGGTAATGCGGCATCGCGTCGGTGCCGAACACCTGGCGTGCCAGCCAGCCGGTGATCACCGGGGCGATCATCGCGCCGATGTTGATGCCCATGTAGAAGATGGTGAAGCCCGAATCACGCCGGGCGTCGCCCTGCAGATACAGCTTGCCCACCAGGGTGGAGATGATCGGCTTGAACAGGCCGTTGCCCACGATGATCGTGGCCAGGCCCAGCTTGAACAGCAGCTCGGTCGGCGAGGCCAGCATGAACAGGCCCACGCTCATGAACACCGCGCCCAGCAGGATCGAACGCTGGAAGCCGATCAGCTTGTCGGCCACGTAGCCGCCGAAGATCGCGCCGGCGTAGACCAGCGCCAGGTAGGCACCGTACAGCTCGCTGGCCGGCTTCTCACCGGACGCGTCGCCGCCGTGGAACTGCGCCACGATGTACAGCACCATCGCCCAGCGGATGCCGTAGAACGCGAAGCGTTCCCAGAACTCGGCCATGAACAGCATCCACAAAGGACGCGGGTGACCCAGCAGGGTCTTGAACTCCGGCACGGCCGGTTCGGGGGTATTCGCAGTGGCGTTGAGGCTCATGCGGGTTCCTGGTTCGGTGAAAGACAAGCACGTCCAATGTGCCGGGACAACGCGCGAGGATCACCGACTTCCGCTGTTCACGTCAAATACACGACGATCAGCACCGCTGCCGACGCGCTGGCTGAACTTGCCACGGCGGCGGCCTGGCAACCGCACCCGCCTGCCCCACGCCGGAACTGAATACGGCGATGCACTAACCAGCGCGCAGTTCCAGCGGCGGCCGCCTGGACTTTGCACAAAACCGCATGGCGCCCGGCCAGGCGCCGGCACAGGGTGGAGCAACACCCTTGAACGGAGAGGTCCCGGCATGACCCTGCGCCTGCGTATTGCCGTGTTTGCCACGATGATTCCACTGGCACTGTTGCAGCCGGGGGCGGCCCGCGCGGACGGCATCCGCTGGGAGGCCTGCGCGCCGGAGTTCGTGGCGTATTTCCCCGAACTGGCCCCGCGCCTCGACTGCGCGCGGACGCCTGTTCCGCTGGACCACGATGACCCGGCCGCGGGAGCGCTGGTGCTGGAACTGGTGCGGGTGCGTGCCGGCGTGCCGGCGCAGCGACGGGGCAACCTGTTCACCCACCCCGGCGGGCCCGGCGTGCCGTCGTTGCAGTTTGCCGCCTCGCTGGTCGCCGACTGGGAGGGCGAGCGTGCGCCGAGCCCGGCGAAGCGCCGCATTTCCGAACGCTACGATGTGATCGGCATCCAGTCACGCGGACTGCAGCAGACCTCGCCCCTGCGTTGCCGGTCGACGCAGCTGCTGGTACCCCATGCCAGCATCAGTGACGACCGCCGCCCGGAAAACCTGGACGCGGTGGACCTGCATGCGGCCACCGTCGCCGCTGGCTGCCAGCAGCAGCCCCATGCACGTCACATCAACACGGAGCAGACCGCGCGCGACATGGAATGGGTCCGCGTGCGCATGGGCGGTGAACCCTTCAATTACTGGGGCGTGTCGTGGGGTACCGAGCTGGGCGCCTGGTACGGCGCGCTGTTTCCCGGCGCGGTGGACCGCATGATTCTCGATTCGAACGTCGACTGGACCCGCGATCTGTACCACGCCTGGATCGCCCAGGGGCGCGCCCGCCAGGACCAGTTCGACCGCTTCGTGGTGGATCGGGTGATACGCCAGCCGCGCGTCTACGGGCTGGGCAGCCAGCCCGCGGAGGTGCTGCAGCACTTCCTCGCGCTGGGAACAGCGGCCCGCGCCATGGTGCGTTCCAGTACCGCCGACCCGGAGGTGATGGTGGCCGCGGTGTTCCTGCAGCGCACCGTGACCGCCCAACCGGACATCACCCTGGACGCCCTGCAGGCGGCGGTGCGTCAACACCGGTTCAGCCCGGACCCCGCGGTGCACGCCGCAGCGCAGCGGATGGCGGCGCTGTTTGCGGCCAGCTTCTTTGCAACACCGGAGGAGGCCGCCCCACTGAACCTGGACCCGGGCCGCTCGGTGCTGCATACGGTCACCTGCCACAGCTCGCAGTCCATGCCGCCGCCCGCATGGTGGCGCGCACAGGGTGACCTGGCCATGGCCCACTGGCCGGTCGGTGGTGCGCACAACACGTACGAACCCTGCGCGTTCTGGACCGGGCCCGTGCGGGAGCGACCGGACATGCAGAGGCTGGCGTCGATTCCGGGACTGGTCATGCTCCAGGCCGAGCACGACTGGCGTACGCCGCTGCATGGCGCCCTGCAGGCGCATGGCGTGGTCAGCACCGCCCGCCTGGTGGTGGCGCGTGGGCTGGCAGGCCACGGACTGATCTACAACGGCACCTCGGCCTGCGTGGATGAAGCGGCAGGCGCCTTCCTGGCCGACGGCATCACGCCGCCGCGGATGCTCGACTGCATCGACGGCCCCACCCTGCGCAGCGCACCCACCCATCTGCAGCGGATGCGGGCCGGACCGGGCGCCGCACCCACCCCGGCGCGCAGGCCGCTGCGCTGAGGCTCAGCCTTCCAGCGACGTACGTATCTGGAACAGTTCCGGGAAGAAGGTCAGCTCCAGCGCCTTGGCCAGGAATCCCACGCCGGACGAACCCCCGGTGCCGCGTTTGAAACCGATGACCCGCATGACGGTCCGCATATGGCGGAACCGCCACAGCTGGAAGGCGGTCTCCAGGTCCACCAGGTCCTCGCACAGGGCGTATTCGCGCCAGTAGCGGTCGGTGTTCTGGTAGATCTGCTGGAATACCGGCTGCAGCGCCTCGTCGGCCACGTGCGGCTGGCTCCAGTCCCGGCTCTGGTAGCCGGGCGGAATGGCATGTCCGAAACGGGCCAGGTACTTCAGGAACTCCTCGTACAGGCTGGGCGCCTCCAGGGCCTCGCGCAGGGTGGCCTGGCCGGCGGCGTCGTGCTCGAACACCTTGAGCATCTGCGCGTTCTTGTTGCCCAGCAGGAACTCGATGTAGCGGTACTGCAGCGACTGGAAGCCCGAGGACGGGCCCAGCACATCGCGGAAGCCCATGTATTCGGACGGGGTCAGCGTTTCCAGCACCGACCACTGCTCGGTCAGCTGGCGCAGCACCAGCTTGCCGCGCGCCAGTACCTTCTGGCACTGCCAGACCTCATCGCGCTGCAGGTGGGCGATGGCCGCACGCAGTTCGTGGGCCAGCAGCTTCAGCCACAGCTCCGAGGTCTGGTGCTGGATGATGAACAGCATCTCATCGTGGTGCGGCGGGGTGGACAACGGCTGCTGCGCCGACAGCAGCTGGTCCAGCCGCAGGTACCCGCCGTAGCTCAGCCGGTCATGCAGGTCGGTGTGGATACCCGCTTCAAGATCGCGTTGATTGTTGTCGACAGACATGGGCGCAGGCCGGATCAAAGGCGGCAAGGGTACCGCAGCCGGGCAGGCCGGCACGGCGGCGCTGCGCGTGGAACCGTCTCCAGAGCGGGTCCACGGGCACAGACGGGCGCACTTCTGATGCTCTGCAGCAATGGCTGAATACGTTGTACTCATTAGCCTTTGCCGGCGCTTCGTGGCATCAATACGGGCCGGTCTTGCTGCGCCGCAGGACGGCTTTTTCCTGCGCCGTCCTTAACATGGCAATTCATATCATTTGTAACTTCCTGTCGAAGGTGCAGTACGCGATGACGGTTGCCGCTGAGTTCAAGATCGAATACCTGCAGTACCTGGATGCGGACGGCACGCTCGTCCGCGACGACCTGCCCGCGTCCCTGCGGGACCCGGCCGCCCTGGTGCCGCTGTTCAAGCAGATGCTGTACGTGCGTACGTTCGACAGCAAATCCATCGCGCTGCAGCGCACCGGCAAGCTCGGCACCTATGCCGCCTGCCTGGGGCACGAGGCGGCGCATGTGGGCATCGGCGCGGCCATGCACGCCGGCGACGTGTTCGCACCGAGCTACCGCGAATACGGCGCCATGTTCATGCGCGGCGTGCGCCCGTACGACGTGCTGATGTACTGGGGCGGCGACGAGCGTGGCAACGACTACACCGGCAATGCGGTGAAGGATTTCCCCTTCTGCGTGCCGATCTCCACCCAGTGCCTGCATGCCGCCGGCGCCGCGCTGAAGTTCAAGCTCAACAACGAACCGCAGATCGCCGTGGCGGTGTGCGGTGACGGCGGCAGCTCCAAGACCGATTTCTATGCCGCGCTGAACTCGGCCGGTGCCTACAAGCTCCCGCTGATCCTGTGCATCGTCAACAACGGCTGGGCCATTTCGGTTCCGCGCTCGGCCCAGACCGGTGCCGAAACGCTGGCGCAGAAGGGCCTGGCCGGTGGCCTGCACTGCCTGCAGGTGGACGGCAACGACCTGCTGGCCGTGCTGGCGGCGATGGAGCAGGCGCGCGCGCGCGGCCTGGCCGGCGAAGGCGGTACCGTGCTGGAACTGCTGACCTATCGCCTGTCCGACCACACCACCGCCGACGATGCGCGCCGCTACCGCGACGATGCCGAGGTGAAGGATGCCTGGACCCGCGAGCCGATGCTGCGCCTGCGTGCCTACCTCACCGCCCAGGGCGTGTGGAGCGAGGAAGAGGAAAAGGCCTGGGTGGCGCAGTGCGGCGCCCGCGTGGACGAGGAAGTGAACCAGTACCTCAATACGCCGGTGCAGCCGGTGGAGGCCATGTTCGACTACCTCTACGCCGACCCGCCGGCCGACCTGCTGGCCCAGCGTGCTGCCGCCATTGCCCTGGAGCAGCGCCATGGATGACATCAAGACCGGTGCTGCCACCGCGCACGCCACTGCCGCCGACAGCGCTGCTGTCGCTGCTGGAGACACTGCAATGACCGCTACCCCCATCACGCTCATCGAAGCCATCACCCAGGCGCTGGCCTGGGAGCTGGAGCATGATCCGTCGGTGCTGGTGCTGGGCGAGGACGTGGGCGTGAACGGCGGCGTGTTCCGTGCCACCGCCGGCCTGCAGCAGCGCTTCGGCGCGCAGCGCATCCTGGACACCCCGCTGGATGAAACCACCATTGCCGGCCTGACCGTCGGCCTGGCCGCCCAGGGCATGAAGCCGGTGGCCGAAGCCCAGTTCGACGGCTTCGTCTACCCGATGGTGGACCACATCATCTGCCACGCCGCGCGCCTGCGCACGCGTACCCGCGGCCGCCTGCACTGCCCGATGGTGCTGCGCGTGCCGTGGGGCGGCGGCATCCGCGCGCCGGAACACCACAGCGAAGCCAACGAATCCATCTTCACCAACGTGCCGGGCCTGCGCGTGGTGCTGCCGTCCAGCCCGCAGCGTGCCTACGGCCTGCTGCTGGCGGCCATGCGCGATCCCGATCCGGTGATCTACATGGAGCCCAAGCGCATCTACCGCCAGTACAAGGAAGTGGTCGTCAATGACGGCGAAGCGCTGCCGCTGGATGTGTGCTTCGTGCTGCGCGATGGCACCGATGTGACCCTGGTGGCCTGGGGCGCGCAGGTGAAGGAAGCGCTGGAGTCCGCCGACAAGCTCGCCGCCGAAGGCATCAGTGCCGAAGTGATCGACGTGGCCACGCTGCGCCCGCTGGACTTCGCCACCATCGCCGAATCGGTGTCCAAGACCGGCCGTTGCGTGATTGTGCAGGAAGCGCCCAAGACCGCCGGCTTCGGTGCCGAAATCGCCGCGCGCCTGGCCGAGGAGTCGATGTACGACCTGCTGGCCCCGGTGGAACGCGTGACCGGCTACGACACCCACATTCCGCTGTTCCGCCTGGAAATGAAGTACCTGCCCAGCGTGGAGCGGATCGTGGCGGCGGCCAAGCGCGCTGTCGCGGCCGGTTGAGATGCGGGCCCGCCTGTTAGGCCCGTATCGCAGCCAGTACGCCAACCCGCTCCGGTTCCGCACCGGCCAGATCGTCGAAATCGGTGTACGCGACGAGGAATGGCCGGCGTTTGCCTGGGTGCGCACCGATGATGGGCGCGCCGGCTGGGCACCGGTGGCGTGGTTGCAGCGGTTGGATGACGGTCGCGCCGAAGCCCTGCGCGACTACGACGCCCGCGAACTGGATGTGGAAAACGGCGAGATGGTAAAGCTGCACCACGAACATGGGGGATGGTGGTGGTCCGAGCGCGCCAATGGCGCGACGGGCTGGCTGCCGGCCCGCGAACTGGAACTGCTGGAAGAGAACTGCACATGAGCCAGACCAAGAATTTCAACCTGCCCGACCTGGGCGAAGGCCTGCCGGACGCGACCATCGTGGAATGGTTCGTCAAGGAAGGCGACGTCGTCATGCTGGATGCGCCGCTGGTGTCCATGGAAACCGCCAAGGCGGTGGTGGACGTGCCGTCGCCGGTTTCCGGCAAGGTGCTCAAGCTGTCCGGCGCGGCCGGCGACATCATCACCACCGGTGCCGTGCTGGCCAGCTTCGAGATCGATCCGAACCTGCCGCAGCGCGCCGACGGCCAGGACACCGGCCACAGCCATGGCCACGCCCCGGCCGCCCCGGCGGCGGCCCCCGCACCGGCCACCGCGGCACCGGCACCGGCTACGAGCGAAACGGCCGAGCGCGATGACGCCGGTACCGTCGTGGGTGCGATGCAGAGCTCCAACGCCGTGCATACCGAGCAGGCACTGGCGGTGGGCGGCGTGAAGGCCGTCCCGGCCGTACGCGCCACCGCACGCAAGCTGGGCGTGGACCTGAGCCGCGTGCACGCCACCGGCGCCGATGGCGCGGTGACCATGGCCGATGTGAAGCAGGCCGCCGCCAACGGCACTGCCCGGCTTGGCGCCGCCCCGGCACCGGCCAGCGCCGCCGCAGCGGCCGCACCCGCCCGCGTGCAGACCGCCGCACCGGTTGCGCAGGAGGCGCGCACGCCGCTGTCCGCCGCCGGCAAGCCGATGCGCACGCAGCCGCCGGGCGTGGTGGCCAAGGGCCAGCCGGAACCGCTGAAGGGCGTGCGCCGCAACATGGCCCGGGTGATGGCCGATGCGCACAGCAAGGTGGTGCCCACCACGCTGAACGACGATGCCGACATCCACGCCTGGCTGCCGGGCAACGATGTCACCGCCCGCCTGGTCCGCGCCATCGTGGTGGCCGCGCAGAAGGTGCCGGCGATGAACGCCTGGTTCGACGGCGAAGCTCTCACCCGCACCCTGCATGCCCAGGTGGACATCGGCATCGCCGTGGATACCGACGATGGCCTGTTCGTGCCGGCGCTGCGCAACGCGGACATGCTCGACGCCCGTGGCATCCGTGAAGGCGTGAACCGGCTGCGCGAACAGGTGGAAGGACGCTCCATCGCGGCCTCCGAGCTGAGCGGCTACACCATCTCGCTGTCCAACTTCGGCATGTTCGCCGGCCGCTACGCGACCCCGGTCGTGGTGCCGCCGTGCGTGGCCATCGTGGGGGCCGGCCGTGCCCGCCACCAGATGACCCCGGTGATGGGCGGCGTGGAAGCGCACAAGGTCATCCCGCTGTCGGTGACCTTCGACCACCGCGCCGCCACCGGTGGCGAAGCCGCCCGCTTCCTGCGCGCGATGATGGATGACCTGGCCCTGGCCAGCTGAGTCCCTCGGCTCCGCACCACGAAACGCCGGGCCCTGCCCGGCGTTTTTCGTTGTCGCGCAAGGCCGGTCGAACCGCCCGGGCCGCCGAAACGTTCCGGATCAGCCCACCAGCGCGCTGGAGGGCACCCCGTGTTCACCCGGCGGCGGCTCCAGTGCGGCCTGGACCAGCGCAGCGGCGATCACCGGGGCCGGGTTGATCCGCCAGCGGCGTGGCAGCACCGGGCCCAGCACTCCCAGCACCTTCAGGGCAAAGGCCTCGCCGCGCCGCACCTGGCTGCGCTGCCCGCCGATCAGTCCTGGCCGCACCCACGTGAGCGAGGGAAAGCCGAGCGCACGCAGATCGTTCTCCAGCTCGCCCTTGACCCGGTTGTAGAAGAAGCGGGAATCCGCTGCGGCCCCGGCCGCCGAATTGAGCACGAACGCCCGCGCGCCATGCTGGCGCGCCAGCCGCGCGAACGCCAGCGGGTAGTCATGGTCGACCCGGCGGAAGGCGTCGCGGCTGCCCGCCTGCGCCATGGTGCTGCCCAGCGCGCACACCACCGCGTCCACCGCCGCCCACGCCGGTGCGGCCGGCATCGCATCGAAGTCCAGCACCGGGGCGTGCAGCCGGGCGTGCTGTACCGGCAACGGGCGCCGCCCCGGCGCGACCACCGCGCTGCAGCGGGGGTCCTGCAGCAACTGCGCCAGCACCTGCCCACCCACCAACCCGCTTGCACCCAGCAACATCACACGCATCATCCGTCTCCTGCGGCATGCTTCGCCCGCATCGTAGCCGTTCAAGACGGCGCCCGTGGCGCCGATATGCTGTCACCACTCCCTGCATCCAGGATGCATCCGATGACGGACCAGCCCGACCCCCGCTCCGCCCCCGGCACCGCGCTCGCGCGGGCTGCCCGCGTGCAGGGCATTGCCGGGGACGGGCGCGCCGAGCGCGTGGTCCTGCAGGGGGGCGGTGCGGTGGCGCTGCAGCAGCTGTTCGCCGGCGCCGACACCCCCGAGCGCCTTCTGGTCGCGTTCGCCAACGGCATGTCCACCCTGCCCGGCGAGCTGGGCGACATGGGCGACCGTCTGCAGTCGGCCCAGGCCAGCGCCGATTGGCCGCGCTACGGCCGCGCGATGCGCCAGCTCATCGACAAGTACATCCGCACCATCGAACAACATGCGCCGGATGCCCAGCCGGACAGCCTGCGCCTGGCCGAGCAGCTGCGGCTGCTACTGGCCGGGGCGGTGGTGGCGCTGCTGCAGAACGACCCGGAGCTGAGCGGCCAGGCCCAGGCCCTGGCCACCCGCCTGCGCCACTGGCACCCGGGCGCGGCGCTGGAGCCGCTGGAACAGGGCGTGCGCGAGCTGGGCCACCAGGTCGGCGTGCGCGCCGAACGCTGGCAGGAGCAGCAGGAGCTGCTGCTGGAACTGTTCGCGCTGCTGCTGGAAAACGTCAGCGAACTGCTCGATGACCGCAGCTGGCTGCAGGGACAGATCGCCGCGGTGCGCCAGCTGCTGGCCGGTCCCCTGCAGGCCGATGCGGTGGAGCGCACGCGCGCCGAGCTGCGCGAGGTCATCTACCGGCAGGGGCTGCTGCGCCAGGGCATCGACGATTCCAAGGCGGCCATGCGTGGGCTGATGGGCGAGTTCATCCAGCGCATGGACGGCATGGCCACCAGCACCGGTCAATACCACGACCGCATCGGCAGCTACGCGCTGCGGCTGCGGGAGTCGCGCAGCATCGCCGACCTCAACCAGCTCCTGCAGGAAGTGATGCACGATACCGGCAAGGTGCAGGAGCAGGCCGCGCAGGCCCGCGACCACCTGGCGACCGCGCGGCAGGAGGTCGAGCGCGCCGAGCAGCGCATCACCGAACTGGAACAGCAGTTGCGCCAGGCCGGTGACCTGGCACGGATCGACCCGCTGACCCAGGCGCTGAACCGCCGCGGCCTGGATGAGCTGCTGCAGCGCGAGCTGGCCCGCTCTGCCCGCAGCGCCAGCCCGCTGGCGTTGGCACTCATCGATCTGGACGATTTCCACCGGACCAACAACGACCATGGCCATGCCGGCGGTGATGCCCTGCTGCAGCATCTGGTCGCGGTGTGCCAGCTGCTGCTGCGTGCCACCGATGGCATCGCACGGTTGGGCGGCGACGAATTCGTGCTGGTGATGCCCGACACCCCGGGCGCCGACGCGATGTCCACCGTGCAGCGGCTGCAGCGCTCGCTGGCCCAGCGCGCGCTGACCGTGCAGGATCGGCGGGTGCCGGTGCACTTCAGCGCGGGTCTGGCGCACTGGGTGCCGGGCGACACCGCCGAGACACTGCTGCAGCGCGCCGACGATGCCCTCTACGCGGCCAAGCGCGACGGCAAGAACCGCGTGCATGCGGCGAACGGCTGAGCCCCTCGTGGGTGGCCTCCGCCTGCGTTGAAGACGGAGCCCACGCGTGCAGCGGCGGCCGCTGGCCGCGCAGACACCCTTACTTCCCGCGCAGCTTCTTCCAGCCCTGTACCGCTGCCAGCACCACCGCGCCGGCCACCAGCCCCACGACCACGTTGGCCAGCGCCTCGACCAGCCAGCCCCAGCCGCCCTCGCCGGCCCAGCCCTGCACCAGATGATGCAGCGGCCCGATGTTGTGCACCAGGATGCCGCCACCGACCAGGAACATCGCCAGCGTGCCGGCCACCGACAGGAACTTCATCAGCCACGGTGCACTGACCAGCAGGGCCCGGCCCACCGAGGCCAGCGCACCGCCGCGCCGGGCCAGGTACATGCCGGCGTCGTCCAGCTTCACGATACCGGCCACCAGGCCATAGACGAACACGGTCATCCCCAGAGCGATCAGCGCCAGGGTCATCAGCTGCTGGGAAAATGCCGCATCGGCGGCCACCACCACGCCCAGCGACAGCACGATGATCTCCGCGGACAGGATGAAGTCGGTACGTACCGCGCCTTTGATCTTGTCCTTCTCCCACGCGACCATGTCCACCTTGTCGTCGGCCAGCGCCTGCAGCCGCTCCTGCTTGCGCTTGGCGTCCTCTTCGGCCGGATGCAGGAACCGGTGCGCGAGTTTCTCCACCCCTTCAAAGCACAGGAACGCGCCACCCAGCATCATCAACGGCACGATCAGCGGCACGTTGTAGCCACGCGAGCGCAGCCAGGCTTCCAGCGCGCTGATGCCCAGCGCCGCCGGCACCAGGATCACCTTGTTCACCAGCGAGCCCTTGGCCACCGCCCACACCACCGGCAGCTCGCGGTTGGCATTCACGCCGGTGACCTGCTGGGCATTCAGCGCCAGGTCGTCGCCCAGCACACCGACGGTCTTCTTGGCCGCCACCTTGGTCAGAATGGAGACGTCGTCCAGCAGCGAAGCGATATCGTCAAGCAGGGCAAACAGGCTGGCACCGGCCATGGGGATTCCAGTAGGTAGGGGGAAACGGCGACGAGGCAAGGGGAAACCGCGACTGGATTCTGCCGGAAACCGCGTCAGCAGCGGAAGAAGGCGCGGGATTCACCGTTCGACCACTTCCCTGCGGCGACACTGGCTGCCGAATCCACAGGGGACCGGGG
>Ga0207791_1000384_pt1 | contig 11451 bp, 8 predicted proteins | sample HigsolmetaGSP16D_FD_184844 | JGI IMG/M metagenome (GOLD analysis project Ga0207791, IMG submission 184844) | High solid enriched microbial communities from the Joint BioEnergy Institute, USA - SP1-6-D (SPAdes) | ecosystem: Engineered > Bioreactor > SSF (Solid state fermentation) > Aerobic >...
CCGCCACCGATAACGCGCTGAAGATCAACTGCGGTGAGAACGTCTGCCGGTTGTAGAGCGGGCGCCAGCTCCAGTGCGCGCCATTGACGCCGCGCTGGATCGCCAATGTCGCCAGCACCACGAACATCGCCAGGACCACCAATTGCCCAAGCAGAAAAAAGCGATTGGCGCGTGCGGTGGTTTCGATGCCGCGCAGGTTCACCAGCGTGTTGAGCATCACGAAAAACGCGATCCATGCCGGCTGCGGCACCATCGGCAACACGTTATGCATCGCATTGGCGCCGACCACATACAGCAGGGTCGGCACCAACAGATAGTCCAGCAGGATTGCCCAGCCGGCCAAAAAGCCCAAGCCGTTGCTCAGCCCACGCCCGACATAGGCGTACACCGAGCCGGCGACAGGAAATGCCTGCGACATCTGTTGATAGCTCAGTGCGGTGAACAGCATCGCGACGAAGCCGACCACGTAGGTCAGCGATACCATCCCGGCACTGATGTCGAAGACCCCACCGAAGATCGAGAACGGCGCCGTCGGCACCATGAACACCAGCCCGTAGATCAACAAATCCTTGAGCGTGAGCTGCCGCTTGAGCTCCTGTGCGTAGCCAAAGCGTTCCAGCGTGGCCGCATCGTCGCGGTGTGGTGTCGTGGTCATGCAAATGTCCGCAGAAAGGAAAGGCTGTTGTGCAGCGCACATGTTTGAAGGACCTGAACGCAGGCTGTGCGCTGCGGTCATTCGACTGGGATTGTGACGATAATGTGGTCGCTACGACGATCCATTGGGAAAAATGCTAGGTTTCGCACGATGGGTGTCGCCGCTGGCAATCACCGGTACGAGGATTCACCATGTTCGAGATTCTGGCCAGCCTGGGCCGCGACCTGCAGGCGCTGCAGACGCTCAATAGCTGTCTGGACCGGGTCTTTCGCGATGTCTGTGGGCTCGGTTTCCAGTCGCTTGTCTACGACTACGCACCGGTGCCCTTGAGCATGGAGGGAGCGCTGATCATCCCAACGGTGTTCATGCAGCGCAATGCGCCGGGGGATATGCAGCATGTCTGGTGCGAGCACGGGTACTATCAACATGACCCTGTTCAGCAACGTGCGACACGACGCACCACGCCGTTCGTTTGGTCGTACCGCAACGACGGCGACTGCGCAGGTGTGGAATATGTCGGTGGCCAGCATCGGCAAGTGACCCGCTATCTGTGCGATAGCGGTATGGATACCGGTGTCATCGTGCCGCTGCATTTGCCGGGCGGCGCGTTCGCGACCTTCAGCGGTGCGTTCGATACGGGCGCTGCACACGCCCCGCGTTTGGCCGAGGCGCAGGTGTTGCCCTTTCTATTGCTGGCGCACGCCTTCCAGGCCCGTGCACAGGAATTGCTGGAGCCGCAGGAACGCCGTTGCCACCACATCGCATTGACCCGTCGTGAGCGCGAGTGCCTGCAATACTCGGCCAAAGGCCTGACGTCCAAACGTATCGCCTCGGCGCTCAACCGCTCCACCGCCACGGTCAATCTGCATCTGAATTCGGCCGCCCGCAAACTGGGCGCACGTAATCGCGTGGAAGCGGTGGTGCGAGGTATGCACTATAGGTTAATTGAGATATAAGTATTTTTTGGGTATGCCTGCGTGGCCGCTATGCGGGCGCATTGCGCCTCCAAACCTGTGAAATTTGCCAGTTAACGCCAGTCAGCCCGGTCGCTAGGCTTATGGCTTATTATTGCCGTAGGCAGGCACAGGCCATGCAGTGCACCGAGGGTTACGTCGACTTCCGCGGCTACCGCACGTGGTATCGCATTACCGGGGACCTGCGCACGGATGCAGACCCGTTGCTGGTGTTGCACGGCGGCCCGGGATGTACCCATGACTACGTGGACAGTTTCAAGGACTTGGCGGCCAGCGGTCGTGCGGTGATCCACTACGACCAACTTGGCAACGGCAAGTCGACCCATCTGCCCAATGCCGATCCAGGCTTCTGGACGGTCAGCCTGTTCCTGGAAGAGCTGCAGACGCTGATCGCGCATCTGGGCCTGTCGCACTACGCATTGCTGGGCCAGTCGTGGGGCGGAATGTTGGCAGCCGAACATGCCGTGCGCCGTCCAGCCGGTCTGCGGGCACTGGTGATCGCCAATTCGCCCGCCTCGATGGGGTTATGGCGGGCCGCTGCGTTACGCCTTCGCGGGCGTCTGCCGGAAGACATCCAGGCCACGCTGGACGAGCACGAGGTCGCTGGTACGCTGGACCATCCGGCCTACCGCGCCGCCAGCCAGGTGTTTTATGCAAAACACGTGTGCCGCGTCCAGCCGTGGCCTGCCGACCTCGCGCGTACGTTCGCCGCCCTCGATGCCGACCCAACCGTGTATCACGCCATGAATGGTCCCACCGAATTCCATGTGGTGGGCAGCTTGCGCAACTGGAGCATCATCGAGCGTCTGCATCGGATCGCTGCGCCCACGCTGGTGTTCTCGGGGAAGTACGACGAAGCCACACCGGAAACCGTCGAGCCGTATGCGCGGTTGATTCCGGATGCACGCTGGCATGTGTTTGCCAACTCCAGCCACATGCCGCACGTGGAAGAGCGCGCAGAATGCATGCGGCTGGTCGGCAACTTCCTGGACGACCAGTCACCTCGACCGGGCGCTCAGATGCTGCGCTCCTCGGCGCTGGCGATCTGATCAACCAGACCGGAGGACGCGGCGCGCGTCTGGTTCCGATCTACCTGCGGCGAGGTGATACAGCCGCTTCTTCTCCAGGCTGGCGTCAACAGGCGCGGCGTGTGCTGCGACGCGGTATCGTGTCGCGATTCCAATCCTGCAAGCTCGTCCATGCCGCTTCTGATCGATCCTGTCGCTGAACCCGCTGTGTCCACCGCCCCTTCACTGCAGCATGCTCTGAAGCCGCGACAATTGATGATGATGGGCCTGGGCACGGCGATCGGCGCCGGGCTGTTTTTGGGTTCTGGCGTGGGTATCCATGCGGCCGGGCCGGCCGCGCTGGTGTCCTACCTGATCGCCGGTGCCTTGGTGATCATCGTGATGAACGCGCTGGGCGAAATGGCGGCCGCAAAGCCGAACAGCGGTGCGTTCTCTGTGTACGCGGCCGATGCAATGGGTCCCACAGCTGGGGCGACAGTGGGCTGGCTGTGGTGGCTGCAGATTGTGGTGGTGATCGCCGCCGAGGCGGTTGGGGCGGCGGGGCTGCTGGCCACGGTCTGGCCGGTGTTGCCGACGCCGCTGCTGGCATTGCTGTTCATGGCCACGCTCACCGCAATCAATTTGCTCGCTGTACGCAACTTCGGCGAGTTCGAATTCTGGTTCGCAATTATCAAGGTCGTGGCAATCGTGGTGTTCCTGCTGATCGGTGTGGCGCTGCTGGCCGGCTGGTTGCCTGGGGTGGCATCGCCTGGTCTGTCCAATTTCACCCGTAATGGCGGCTTTGCGCCGACGGGTCTGGCCGGTATCGGCTCGGCCTTGCTGGTGGTGGTGTTCGCCTTTGGCGGTACCGAGATCGTGGCGGTGGCCGCGGCGGAAACCGCCGACCCAGGGCTCAGTCTGGCACGCACCATTCGCGCCGTGGCCTGGCGCATCCTGGTGTTCTATATCGGTTCGATCAGCGTGATCGTGGCGGTGGTGCCGTGGACCAGCGCAGCGCTCAGCTCGCCGTTTGCGGCGGTACTGGACGTGGCACGCATTCCCGGCGCCGCCACGACAATTACCCTGGTGGCCGTGGTGGCGCTGCTGTCGGCGCTCAACGCCAATCTATACGGTGCCTCGCGGATGATCTTCTCGCTGGCCCAGCGCGGCGAAGCACCGCGGTGGCTGGCCAGGACCACCGGCGAGCGGGTGCCGTTGGTGGCGGTGATCGCCAGCGTGTTGTTCGGGTTCACTGCCGCGGCGCTGGAGTTTCTGTATCCCAACAAGGTGTTGCCGATGCTGCTCGATATCGTCGGCGCCACCTGTTTGCTGGTGTGGACGATGTCGCTTGTATCGCAACTGATCTTGCGTGCCCGCGCCGACCGCGCCGGCATCGCGTTGCCGTTCCGCATGCGTGGCTATCCGTTTTTGACAATGCTGGCCTTGGCGATCCTGGCGGTGGTCTTCGGGTTATTGGCCTATTCGGCTGACACACGTGCGCAATTTTTGTCGATGGTGGCCTTGACGGTCGCTATTGCGCTGATCAGCGAGCTTGCACGGCGGATACGCCGCAGCCATTGAGGGCGGCCACGGGCAACTGCGGTTTGCCGCCCGCTACCTACCGCCACCTGACACCTGCTCGTACCGTGTTGTTGGCTGCTCGCAGGCTTGCCCAGGCGGCGATGCCGTGCCGCAGATGCGACGTCGTGTCGCAGCGGGAACGGGCCCGACTGTGGCTATCATAATGTTATCGCGTAACAGCTTGCTTGCGATCGGCCAATACAGCACATTCCGGCAATCAACCTGCAAACTGTACGCCGACGATCACGTTTTTCCGGGAGGGTTCTCCATGGGCGCCTTGCTGTTGTCGCGGATCCAGTTTGGCTTCGTCATCGCCTTCCATGTGCTGTTTCCGGCATTCACCATCGGGCTTTCCAGTCTGCTGGCATTTTTGGAATGGCGTTGGCTGCGCACCCGCCTGCCGGTCTGGCGCGAGCTCTATTTCTTCTGGCAGAAAATCTTCGCGGTGTCGTTTGGCATGGGGGTGGTCAGCGGCATCGTGATGGCATTCCAGTTCGGCGCAAACTGGCCGGAATTGAGCCGCATTGCCGGTGGCGTGATCGGGCCGTTGCTGAGCTATGAAGTGCTCACCGCGTTCTTTCTGGAAGCCAGTTTCCTGGGAGTGATGATGTTCGGCTGGGGGCGCATTTCCGAGCGCCTGCATTTCTTGGCTACCTGCATGGTGGCGCTGGGCACGCTGTTTTCCACGTTCTGGATTCTCTCGTCCAATAGCTGGTTGCAGACGCCCGCCGGCTTCGAGGTGATCGGCGGGATCGTGCATCCGGTGGACTGGTTGAAGATCATCTTCAATCCGTCGTTTCCGTACCGGCTTGTGCACATGGCGCTGGGCTCGTTCATCACCACCTGCTTCGTGGTCGGTGCCATGGGTGCATGGTATCTGCATCGCGATGTGCACCGTGACCCAGGCGTGCGCATGCTCAAGCTGGCAGTCGCCTTCGCCGCGATCACGCTCCCGTTGCAAATCTTTGTCGGCGACATGCAGGGCTTGAACACCCTCAAGCATCAGCCGATGAAGATCGCCGCGATGGAGGCGCATTGGCATGCGGAACAACCGGGCGAAGGGTTCCCGCTGGTGGTGTTTGCATTGCCCAACGCACAGGCCGAGCGCAATGATTACGAGGTGGCGATTCCGCGCCTGGGTAGCTTGATCCTGACCCACCGCCTGGACGGCAGCATCGCGCCGCTGACCTCGGTGCCGGCAAGCGAGCGACCGCCAGTGACGCCGGTGTTCTTTGCCTTCCGCATCATGGTGGGGATTGGCTTATTGATGTTGCTAGTGGCCTGGATTTCTGCGTTCGCGTTGTGGCGCGGCAAACTGTTGCGGTGGCGCTGGTTACTGGCAACTTGGCGCTGGATGTTGCCAAGCGGCTTCATCGCGCTGATTTCGGGTTGGTTTGTCACTGAAATCGGCCGGCAGCCGTATGTGGTCTACGGTTTGTTGCGCACCGCTGATGCGGTCGGCCCGCAGTCGGCCCTGATGACCGCCGTCTCGCTGGCGGTGTATTTGGCTGGCTACGCGTTCGTGTTCGGCTGGGGCATCTGGTATCTGGTCAAGATTGGGAAGCAGGGACCGACTCCGCATGCCGACGCACCGCACCTTGACCACGGTGAACACACCCCCGCACGCCCGCTCTCAGCGGCCGATGCGCCTATCGACGGAGCTAGGTGATGGACATGACGAGCGTATTGCCGGTGGCGTGGTTTGCGGTGATCTGCTTCGGGGTGCTGATGTATGTGGTACTGGATGGCTTTGTCCTGGGCATTGGCATTCTTGCGCCGTTTCGCAAGGACGAAGCGCAGCTGGATCTGATGATGAACACCGCCGCGCCGATCTGGGATGGGAACGAAACCTGGCTTGTGCTGGGCGGGGCAGGGCTGCTGGCCGCATTTCCCAAAGCGTACGCGGTGATCCTGTCGGCGTTGTATCTGCCCGTGCTGTTGATGGTGATGGCGTTGGTGTTCCGCGGCGTGGCGTTCGAATTCCGCTTCAAGGCGCATCGCTCGCGGCGCTTGTGGAGCAATGCGTTTGCCGCCGGCTCGATCCTGGCCACTTTCGCGCAGGGCGTGATCCTAGGCGCATTGGTGCAGGGACTGCCGATCGAGCACGACCGCTATGTCGGTGGCATGTGGGGGTGGTTCAGCCCGTTCGCCATGCTGACAGGCGCCGCGTTGGTGTTCGGTTATGCGCTGCTCGGCAGCACTTGGTTGATCCTCAAGACCGACGGCCATGTGCAGTATCTGGCGCGGCAGCTGAGCCGACCGTTGACCATCAGTGTGCTGATCTTCATGGGTCTGGTCAGCGCATGGTTGCCATCGCTCCAATCGCACGTGATGGAGCGCTGGTTCAGTGGCGCGCTCTATCTTTGGCTGATGCCGGTCCCGCTGCTGGTGGCCATGGTTGGGTTTTCGCTGTGGCGTGCGACCGATGCGCAGCGCCCGGATGCGCTGCCATTTATGCTGGCGATGGGCCTGTTCGTGCTGGGTTTCCTGGGGCTGGTACTGGGGATCTGGCCGTATCTTGTGCCGCCTGTCTACACCATCTGGCAAGCAGCCGCGCCGCCGTCGTCGCAGCTCTTCGCGATCGTGGGGCTGGCCATGTTGCTGCCGCTGGTCCTGGGCTACACGGTGTGGTCGTATCGCTTGTTCCGCGGCAAGATCACCGCAGATAATGGGTATCACCACTGATGCGCGCTGGCTGTGTCATGCCAGGGCGCGCGCAGCGTGTGTGCCGCGATGGACGTGCTCAGCGCAGGCGTTGCTTGAACATCCACTTCCACATCGCCGGATTCGCGTAAGTCGCGTCCCAGGCGTTGTGGTTGCCTTCCGGGTATTCGCTGTAACGTACATTGGCGCCGATCCCTTTGGCGGCGCGATACAGCGCGCGGTCATCGTGCGGCGGGACCGCATCGTCTTCGGCGCCATGGAACATCCAGATTGGCACGTGCTTGAGTTGCGTCACTGCGGCGGTGTATGGGTCTGCTTCCTTCGCTACCAGGCTCACGTACAAGGTGCGGCGCTCATCGCGCGGTGCTTTGAGCGCGCCGCAGATCGGAACGATGGCCGCGAACCGCTGCGGCTGCATCAGCCCGATTTCCCACGCGCCGTAGCCGCCCATGGAAATGCCGGTGAGGTAGGTGCGCTGCGGGTCAGCGCTGAATTCGGCGCTGGCCGCGTCCAGCGTGGCCAGCGCCATGCGCGCATTGACGCCAAGCCATTCTTCGTCGTCAGGGACCTGCGGCAGCACCACAAGTGCGGGGAAGTCTGCAGTATGCCGGCGCAGATAAGGACCAACGCCCACCTCGGCTTGGTCGCGCCCGTTATCGCCCCGCTCGCCCGACCCGTGCAGGAACAGCACAATCGGACGCGGCTGTGGCATGTTGGAAGCCGGTACGAACACCTGGTAGCGGTACAGACGCCCTTCCAGTTTCAGTGTGCGGGTGACGAAGTGGCCGCGGCGTTCGTTGTGATGGCGCTCAGCCATGCTGGAACAGCCCGCCAGCAGTACAAAGGCAGTGACAACAAGACGACGAATCACACAGCTCTCCGGAGCGATCACAGGCGTGCAGTATTACCGCATGCCGGTGTACTGGCATGCCGCGGTGCGGCGATTTGCACTGAATATTCATCTGCTTGTTGTCATCGCATGCACGTTACATGTACTGAGCGCAACCGCCAGCGTCGCAGCTCAGGGCAGCAACACCAACGTGGCCAGGCCGAGGAAACTCAAAAAGCCCATCACGTCGGTCAGCGTGGTCAGGATCACTCCGCCGGCCAATGCCGGATCGAAGCCCAGGCGTTTTAATGTGACCGGAACCATCACGCCACCGAAGGCGGCGGTGAGCATGTTCACCGTCAGTGCGGTGCCGATCACCAGCGACAGCATCGGCTGCCGGAACCAGGCCAGCACGATCACGCCAAGCCCGATGCCCAGGCACAGCCCGGTGATCAGTGCAACAGTGAGCTCTTTCTTGAGCAAGGTCATCACATTGGACGAGCCGATCTGGCCCAGCGCCAGGCCGCGCACCATCAGCGCCAACACCTGCGTGCCGGCATTGCCGCCCATGCCAGCGACGATCGGCATCAGCGCCGCAAGCGCCACCAGTTTTTCGATGGTGCCTTCGAACCTGCTGACCACACTGGATGCTACAAATGCAGTGCATAGATTGATGCTCAGCCAGATCAGGCGGCGCCGGAACGCGCGCCGCGCAGGACTGAACATGTCTTCGTCTTCGTCCAGACCGGCTGCGCTCATGGCCTGGTGCTCGGCCTGCTCGCGGATGATATCGACCACATCGTCGATGGTGATGCGACCGAGCAGGATGTTGTTGTCGTCCACCACCGGTGCGGAGATCCAGTCGTGGTCGGAGAAGCGCCGCGCTACTTCGTCTGCCCCGTCGCCGACATCGATCGCTGGCTGCTCGTCGTCGATCAGCCGGTTGACTGGCGTGTTGTCTTCGTGGGTGACCAGTGCAGCCAGCGGCACCCGGCCCAGGTATTGATGGCGCCGGCTCACCACATATAGGTGATCGGTGTGGTCGGGCAGTTCGCCGCGCAGGCGCAAATAGCGCAACACCACATCCACGTTGACGTCTGCGCGCACAGTGACTACGTCCGGGTTCATCAAACGCCCGGCGGTATCTTCCGGATACGACAGCACCTGTTCGAGCCGCTCACGGTTTTCGCGGTCCATCGACTTGAGCACTTCATCGATGACGGTGTCGGGCAAGTCTTCGACCAGGTTGGCCAAATCGTCGATGTCCAGGTCTTCGACGGCAGCCACGATCTCGTCCGGGTCCATGTTGGCCAGCAGGCTTTCGCGCACCTCCTCGCCGACATGCAGCAGCACTTCGCCATCATCTTCCGGATCGACCAGGCCCCACACCACTTCTCGCTTGCCCGGTGGCAGCGATTCCAGCAGGTTGCCGATCTCTGCCGGGGCGAGCGTGTTGACCAACCGTCGTACGGGCCCGAGGCGTCCGCTATCCAGCGCGTCGGACAGCAGACGTAGCTGGCGCGCAGTTTTGTCGTGGCGGATGGCTTCGGCCATGCGCGGCTCCCCGGAAGAGTGGACGCGTCGTCAGCGGAGGACGCGGTGCTGGGTCAGCACGGTATTATCGCTTGCGCATGGTGACGAAACATACCGTGTGCTTGCAGCGTGTCTGCGCAGCGCATGCGCCATAGACGCATCCAGGCTGCCAGGGCCGCGCTGAAACATGCATGCAGCGGCTCGCCACTGACCAAGCCGGTGGTGTCTTCGATGTGCTTGTCGAAGACCAAAACATGCGGCTTTCGCGCATCAGCCACGCCCTAAGCGCAGGGACTTGCCTGTTTTGCGGCAGTTACCGCAGCAGCTCCTGGGTTGTGCCAGCCAACCATTTCTCGATGCCCTTGCGGTCGCGTGCGCGTAGCAGTTTTTCGCCGTGCACGCACAACTGGCCCAGATGGATGTCGCGCACCACACGGCGTACTTCCAGCAGGGTGGCCGGATGCAGGCTGAATTCGGTGAGCCCCAACGCCAGCAGCATCGGCACCAAGTGCGGGTCGCCGGCGATCTCACCGCATACCGCCACCGGCTTGCCGTAGGTGCGCCCGGTGGCGATGACCTGCGCGATCAGACGCAGTACTGCCGGATGCAGGGGTGAATACAGCTCGCCCAGTGCCTCGTTGTTGCGATCCACCGCCAGCAAGTACTGCACCAGATCGTTGGTGCCGATCGACAGGAAATCGATATCGTCGATGAAGCAATCCAGCGCCAACGCTGCCGCCGGTACTTCGATCATCGCGCCTAGGGGGATGTGTTCGGCAATCTCATGACCTTCCTTGCGTAGCTGCGCGGCGAGCGTCTTCAACTGCTTGCGCAGCAGCAGGATTTCTTCGCGGCCGCTGATCATCGGTACCAGGATACGTACCGGCCCGTAGCCGGACGCACGCAGGATCGCGCGCAACTGCGTCTGTGCCACCGCCGGCCGGGCCAGCGAAAGACGCACTCCGCGCAGGCCCAGCGCCGGGTTGTCTTCATCGCTCAATGTCAGGCCGGTGCGGTCGGCCTTGTCGGCGCCCAGGTCCAGCGTGCGGATGGTGACCGGACGACCGCTCATGCACAGTACGGTGTCTCGGTAGGCGTAGAACTGTTCGTCCTCGTCCGGCAGTTCCTTGCGCTGCAGAAACAGGAATTCGGTGCGATACAAGCCCAGGCCACTGGCGCCGAGCGCATGCGCATCTGCCACGTCTTCCAACGATTCGGCGTTGACCAACAGCGTGATGTCCACTTCGTCGCGTGTGCGCGTGGGTTTGGAGCGCAGGCGGCCCAGCTCGCGCTGTTCCTTGGCCAGCGCCCTCAGGCGCTCACGGTATTGGCGCAGATGTTCGGGCTTGGGTTCGACAATCACTTGGCCCGAGCCGGCATCGACAATCAATACATCGCCATCTTCGATGCGCTGCACCGCGTCGCTGACGCCCACTACCAGGGGCAGATGCAGGCTGCGCGCCAGAATCGCGCTATGCGAGAGCGCGCTGCCGGCTGTGGTGACGATGCCCACCACCCCTTGCGCCTGTAGTTGCGCCACTTCAGACGGGGCCACGTTGTCACAGACCAGAATCTCGCCAGCCACGCCCTTGAGGTCGGGTGCGCGCTTGTGCAGAAACGCATGGATGCGGCCGATCACATGATCCAGATCGTCCATGCGGCTCTTGAGGTACGCATCCTCCATCCCATCGAACACTGCCGCCAAGCGGTCGCGCTGCACGCGCAAGGCATAGTCGGCGCTGTAACGGTGCGTGCGGATCAGCTCATCCAGGCCTTGCAGTAGCTCTGGATCATCGAGCAACAAGGCATGCAGTTCAATAAATTCGCCGACTTCGCGCGCCAATGCGCCCTTCAGGCGATCGCGCAGCTGCTGCATTTCGATCCGTGCCGAGGTGATCGCTGCATGCAGGCGCTGCAACTGCGTCTGCACCTGATTGTCGGGCACGCGCTGTTCGGCGACTTCCAGTGCCTGGCTCTGACGCACGCGCGCACGGCCCAGTGCATTGCCGCGCGCAGCGCCATGTCCGCGCAAACGCAGGCTCATACGTGCGCCTGGCGTAGTGGCCCCGGGGCGCTGGCAATGGCACCAACACCGCGCATGCTCAGCTGTCCTCGTCGAAACGACGCTCGAACAGGTCCACCAGCGCCTGCAAGGCCTCGGCTTCGTCTTCGCCATCCAGCCGCACCACTACCCTGGTCCCTTGGCCG
>Ga0207791_1000385_pt1 | contig 11431 bp, 6 predicted proteins | sample HigsolmetaGSP16D_FD_184844 | JGI IMG/M metagenome (GOLD analysis project Ga0207791, IMG submission 184844) | High solid enriched microbial communities from the Joint BioEnergy Institute, USA - SP1-6-D (SPAdes) | ecosystem: Engineered > Bioreactor > SSF (Solid state fermentation) > Aerobic >...
TTGATGCCTGCCGTGGGGAAGGTGTGCCTGTAATGGGGAAAACACCCCGAAATTGCGCCGGAAACGTCGAAAAATCGAGAGTGTGAGCGTCCTCAGCGCGACCGATGTGGTTTGCTTCGCTTTCCGGTCGCGTTGATCAGATCATCCCTAGATGTGCCGATAGATCCATGCCCGACTAGCCACGCGTGCGATTTAGCGTTGAAGCCGCCGGTGCTCTGTTCACATATCACCACATCCGCGCTTGTTTGATTTTCGTCAATTCCACCGACACATGAAATTCGCGGTGGGGGTGATTGAATGCGAAAGTCAAGAATCGCTGCGGAGTTGCGCATGAGTGCAATCACGGGTGGCAGGTCTGATCGGGCGTCGTGCTGGCAAGCGTCGCTACAGCAACGTTCGTTGCATGTCGGTTGCGCTGTGGCATGCGGTGAACAGGTGCTCGCAACGGCGCAACATGCCATGTGTGAACCGGTTTGCCGGGTAACGGTGCATCTGCGCGCCGTTATCCGCTGAAGGGGGCGACATGCGGATCTGTGTGCTCAACGAGTCAACGAAGCTGGACGAGCGCTGTGTGGCTGCGCGTGAGGCTGGTTGCGATCACGTGCTGATCCCTGCGCTTTTCGAACACGATGCGGACGGGCGGCTGGTCGAGCCATCGGCTGGCGCTGATGCACAGGCTGAGGCGCTGCGCGAGGCGGTCCAGGCTGCACGCCATGCGGGCGTGAAACTGTTGATCGATTTGCGTCTGGACGAAGTCGGCGGTGACAGTGCAGTGGTACGCGAGAACCCGCAGTGGTTCCAGGCACGCAGCTCGGCGGTGCCGGATCCGCGTCAACCGCGTGCGACGCCGGAAGTGGCCCAAGCCCGCTTTGCCTATGTGCAGGAAGGTGCCGCGTTGGTGCAGTGGTGGAGTACGCGCTTGCTGGAGTGGGTGGAGCAAGGTGTCGGCGGCTTTCGTTTTCTACAGCCGCACCAGGTGCCGGTGCAGCGCTGGCGCGCGTTGATTGCGCGCGTGCACGCACAGGCACCAGAGGTGGTGTTTGCAGCATGGACGCCGGGCTTGGGTCTGCATGCGTTGCAGCAGCTGGCCGGCGCGGGGTTCGATGCGGCGTTCTCCTCGCTTGCGTGGTGGGATTGCCGCGGCAGCTGGTTCTTCGATGAAGACAGCGCGTTGCGGGCGCTGGCATCGCACGTCGTTGCGGTGATTGATGCACCCGATGGCACGCGCGCGGCGGCGCCGGAACAGCATTGGCAACTGGCCCTGGCGCTGGGTGGCGCGTGGTTGCTGGACGACGCGCAGTCGAACCCGTTGCCGCTGTCGATCCGCCCAACCAGTGGCCTGCCCACCCGCAATGCCGGGATGCGGTTGCGTCCGTTGCTGCGAGAGTCTACCGGTCTCACCGCCTTGGCAGTGGAGCGGCCAGGTGGCGCGCCTTCCTTGGTATTGATGAATGGCCACGCGCGCCATGTGGTGCCGGTGCCGGCATCGGATCTGTTGCGGTTGCTCGGTGATGCCGAGGCATTGATGGCCGAAGATGGCCGCAGTCTTTCTGGTACCAGGCTGGAGGCACTGGAGCCGGGCGAAGTTCGCGTGTACGGCAGCGTACCAGCGCGTCATGTGCTGGCGGCGCCGCGTTTGCGCCCGCGCGCGCAAACGGCCGGTACCTGGCCGCGTGTGTGCATCGAGGCGGTGACGCCTTCGGTGGATAACGGTCGTTTTGCGGTCAAGCGCAGCGTGGGCGAGCGCGTCTGCGTGGAAGCTGACGCGTTTTGCGATGGGCACGACCGCATCGCAGTGGCGGTGCTGTGGCGCCCAGCCGACGCCAAGACCTGGGCAAATGCGCCGATGCGTGCGCTGGGCAACGATCGCTGGCGCGCCGAGTTCCCGCTGGAGCGCATCGGCACCTACGAATTCCGCATTGAGGCGTGGCGCGATGTATTTGCCACCTTGCATGCGGATCTGGAAAAGAAGCGCACCGCCAATATGGTGCTACCGGTGGACGTGCAGGAAGCGGTCGCTGTGGTACGGGCCGCCCAGGCACGCAGCGACGGTGCGCTGGCCGAACGTTTGCAATCCGTGCTTGCCCGCATCTGCGCGCAGAGCGAGCCCTTGCAGCAGCTAGCTATCGTGTTGGAGCCAGACACCGCGCAGGCAATGGCGCTGGCCGACGACAGGCCGTTCCGCTCGGAATATCCGGTGACCTTCCGCGTCGAATCGGAACGCCGCGCTGCGCATTTCGCCAGCTGGTACGAGTTGTTTCCGCGCTCGCAGAGCGGTGATATCAACCGGCATGGCACGTTCGATGACCTCATCAAGCGCCTGCCGCATATTCGTGCGATGCATTTCGATGTGGTGTACATGCCGCCGATCCACCCGATCGGCTTGAGCAACCGCAAGGGCCGCAACAATGCGGTCACGGCGGTGGAAGGTGAGCCAGGTAGCCCGTATGCGATTGGCGCAATCGATGGTGGCCATACCGAAGTGCACGCCGAACTCGGCGGACTTGAAGGTTTCCGCCGCCTGATCCAGGCGGCACGCGCGCAGGGGCTGGAGGTAGCACTGGATTTTGCGATTCAGTGCGCGCCGGATCATCAGTGGTTGAAGCAACACAAGGACTGGTTCACTTGGCGTGCGGACGGCTCGATCCCGTATGCGGAGAATCCGCCCAAGAAATACCAGGACATCGTCAACGTCGATTTTTACGCCAGCGGTGCGGTGCCGGAGCTGTGGAATACGCTGCGCGACGCGGTACTGTTCTGGATCAACGAAGGCGTCAGGCTGTTTCGCGTCGACAACCCGCACACCAAGCCGTTCCCGTTTTGGGAATGGTTGATTGCCGATGTGCGCGGTCGTCGTCCTGATGTGGTGTTCCTGTCGGAAGCCTTCACCCGCCCGAAGATGATGTACCGCTTGGCCAAATGCGGCTTTTCGCAGTCGTACACCTACTTCACCTGGCGCAACCACAAGCACGAGCTGCAGGAGTACGTGGAAGAGTTGAACGAAGGCGTGCCGCGCGAATGCTTGCGCCCACATTTCTTCGTCAATACGCCGGACATCAATCCACTGTTCCTGCAAACCAGTGGCCGCAACGGACACCTGATCCGCACCGCGCTGGCGACCACGCTCTCCGGCTTGTGGGGCATGTATCAGGGTTTTGAGTTGTGCGAAGCCACACCGCTGGCACCAGGCAAGGAAGAGTATCTGAACTCGGAAAAATTCCAGCTGCGCGCCTGGCCCGAACGTGCGCCGGGAGATATCGTCGATGAGATCACCCGCTTCAATCAACTGCGCCGCATGCATCCAGAGTTGCAGTCGCACTTGGGCACGCGTTTCTATCGGGCGCACAACGCGCATGTGCTGTACTACGGTAAATTTCTGGACGCCGGTTACCTGTCGCGTCACCGCAGCATGGTGTTGGTGGCAGTCAGTCTCGATCCGCATGCAGGACAGCAGGCCGATATCGAAATCCCGTTATGGGAACTCGGCCTGCCCGACCATGCCAGTGTTGCGGTGGACGAGCTGTGGGAGGGACACCGCTTTCAGTGGCACGGCAAACATCAACGCATTCGTCTAGAGGCAACGCGACCGTTCGCGTTATGGCGCATCCGCGCAGGAGAGGTCGCATGACTGCCGTGGCATCGTTACAAGCCGATGCGCAGCAGTCGAGCGTGGTCGCCGACCAGCTCTGGTACAAGGATGCGATTATCTACCAGGTGCATGTCAAGTCGTTCTTCGACTCCAATGACGATGGCATCGGCGATTTTCCGGGACTGATTTCCAAGCTGGATTACATCGCCGAACTCGGTGTGGACACCCTCTGGTTGCTGCCGTTCTATCCCAGCCCGCGCCGCGATGATGGCTACGACATCGCCGAATACATGGGGGTACATCCGGACTACGGCACCATTGCCGACTTTGAGCAGCTGGTAGCACAGGCGCACGCGCGCGGCATTCGCATTGTGACAGAGCTGGTGATCAACCACACCTCCGACCAGCATCCATGGTTTGAGCGTGCGCGCAACGCGCCGGCCGGCTCGCCGGAGCGCGACTTCTATGTGTGGTCCGATACCGATCAGGAATACGAAGGCACGCGGATCATCTTTTGCGATACCGAAAAATCCAACTGGACCTGGGACCCGGTAGCCGGCCAGTATTTCTGGCACCGCTTCTACGCGCATCAGCCGGATCTGAACTTCGATAACCCGAAAGTGCTGGCCGCGGTGCTGGACGTAATGCGCTTCTGGCTGGATCGCGGAGTCGATGGGTTGCGTCTGGATGCAGTGCCGTACCTGATCGAGCGTTCCGGCACTTCCAACGAGAATCTGCCGGAAACCCACGCGATTTTGCGCAAGATCCGTTCCACGCTAGATGCGCAATACTCTGACCGCATGCTATTGGCTGAAGCCAACATGTGGCCAGAAGACACACAGCAATACTTCGGCCAGAACGCCGATGAGTGCCATATGGCCTTCCACTTCCCGCTGATGCCACGCATGTACATGGCAATCGCGCGCGAAGACCGCTTTCCCATCACCGACATCATGCGTCAGACACCAGAGATCCCGGAGAGCTGCCAGTGGGCGATCTTCCTGCGCAACCACGATGAACTGACGCTGGAAATGGTCACCGATTCGGAACGCGATTATCTTTGGCAGACCTACGCCGCCGATCGCCGTGCGCGCATCAATCTGGGCATCCGCCGCCGCCTGGCACCGCTGCTGGAGCGCGACCGCCGCCGCATTGAATTGATGACCTCGTTGCTGCTGACCATGCCCGGCACGCCGGTGCTGTATTACGGCGATGAAATCGGCATGGGTGACAATATCCATTTGGGCGATCGCGATGGCGTGCGCACGCCGATGCAGTGGTCGATCGATCGTAATGGCGGTTTCTCGCGCGCGGACCCGGCGCAGCTGGTATTGCCGCCCGTGATGGATCCGCTGTACGGCTTCCAAGCGGTAAATGTGGAAGCGCAGATCCGCGACCAGCATTCGCTGTTGACCTGGACCCGCCGCGTGCTCAGCGTGCGTAAGCGCTACCGGGCCTTCGGCCGCGGGACGCTACGGTTCCTGTATCCGGGTAACCGCCGCATGCTGGCGTACCTGCGCTGTTATCAAGACGAAACCGTGCTGTGCGTGGCCAATCTTTCGCATACGCTGCAGGCGGTGGAACTGGATTTGTCGGAGTTCGAAGGCTACGTGCCGGTGGACATCATCGGCGGCGGCAGCTTCCCACCGATCGGCCGGCTGACCTATCTGCTGACTGTGCCACCGTTCGGCTTCTATGCGTTTCAGCTTGTCAGAGAAGGCACATTGCCGGATTGGCACGTACCCAGCCCGGTACCGTTGCCGGACTACCGTACGCTGGTATTGCGCAACGATGCCGACCAAGGCACTGCACTGCTGCCGCATCTGACCACCTTGGAAAGCGAAATCCTGCCGGCCTGGTTATCGGCACGGCGCTGGTTCTCGGCCAAGGATCAGGTGCTGCGCAGCGTACGCATCTCGCGCCGCACGCCGTTGCCGGGCGATCAGCCGCTGATCCTGCTGGAATTGGACGTGGAACTGGAGGACAGCCGCCACGCGAGCTACCTGCTGCCTGTGGGCATCGTGTGGGAACGCGAGCAGCCCACCACACTGGCGGAGCAATTGGCGTTGGCGCGCGTGCGTCAGGGGCGTGAGGTGGGCTATCTCACCGACGCTTTTGCACTCAAGCCCATGGTCCTTGGAGTCATCGATGCACTGCGCAGCAACGCGACGCTGGAGGTGCGCGATGGCGAGCAGGCCCCGCAGCACGGGCAGCTCCGTTTCGAAGCCACTCCGGCGTTGGCAACACTGGAGATTGAGCAGGATCCGCAGATCCGCTGGTTGTCGGTCGAACAGAGCAACAGCTCATTGGTGATCGCCGACAAGGCCATGTTCAAGCTGCTGCGGCACGTCGCTGTGGGTGCGAACCCGGAGATCGACATCGGTCGACATTTGACCGAAATAGGCTATGCCAACGCCGCGCCGCTGCTAGGCAGCGTGAGCAGCGTGGATGAGCACGGTGCCGTCACCACCATTGCGTTGTTGCAAGGTTTCATCCGCAATCAGGGCGATGCCTGGCGCTGGACATTGGACCATTTGGCGCGCAGCTTCCAGGAATACGCCATCGCGCAGACCGACGCGTCACGTGCCGAGATTGTCGCTGGCTACGATGCATTCGCCGCTGTCGTCGGCAAACGCTTGGCAGAACTGCACCAAGCGCTGTCGCGCGATATCGACGATGTCCATTTCGCACCGCACCGCATCGATCTACCCACCGCCAGTGACGTGGTGGCGGCTGTGGGACGCCAGGTTGACGCAATGTGGGACACCGTCGATGCGTGCCTGGCCGGCAGCGAAGACCCCGCCGAACGCCAGGCGCTGGAGGCAGTGCTGGCCGAGCGCCCGCAGCTGGATGCCCTGCTCGCCAATGCACCGAGTGTGCTGGTGAATTCCTTGCTGACGCGCGTGCATGGCGATTTCCACCTGGGCCAAATCTTGGTGGCATTCGACGATGTGGTGTTGATCGACTTCGAAGGCGAACCGGTCAGGCCGCTGGCCGAACGCAGCGCCAAGGCCAGCCCACTGCGTGATGTCGCCGGTTTCCTGCGCTCGCTCGATTACGCCAGTGAAGTGTCGGCGCGTGGCGAGGAAGGCACTGCAGCCCGTGCGGGCGTGGGGGTGGACACCCATCTGGACGAATTCCTGGTGCAGTTCCGGCGCAGCTCCACACATGCCTTCCTCGACGCTTACCATGCCGTGCTCGACGCCAGCGCCCATCGATGGATTGCGCCGGCAGCGTTCAACGCAGCCACCTTGCTGTTCCTGGTCGAGAAGGCTTCCTACGAAGTGCGCTATGAAGCCGCCAATCGCCCAGGATGGTTGATGGTGCCGATCGAAGGCTTGCGACGTATCCTGCAACGCGCACGTGCCAGCGCAATAGACACATGATGAGTGAAGCAATGACAGCAGTGTGTCATCGATGGAATCCCGACGTGGTGCGCGCCTTGGTCCAGGCGCGTCACGGCGATGCGTTTGCTGTCTTGGGCGCGCACCCCACCGACACCGGACGCTTGTTGCGCACCTATCTGCCCGGCGCCGAACACGTCAGTGCGGTGCTCGATGACGGGCAGGTGATCGCTCTGGACGCCGGCCCAGACCATGGTCTATTCGCCGGTGAATTGCCGGCGCACGGCGGGTACCGGCTGCGCATCGGCTGGCCCGGCGGTGCCCAGGAGACCGCCGACCCGTACGCATTCGGTCCGCAACTGAGCGACTTCGATCTGCACTTGATCGGCGAAGGCCACCATCTGCAGCTAGCCGATGCGTTGGGCGCCAACGTGGTCGAGGTCCATGGCGTCCGCGGCACGCGCTTTGCGGTCTGGGCACCGAATGCCTCGCACGTGGCGGTGGTGGGCGACTTCAATAGCTGGGACCCGCGTCGCCACCCGATGCGGCTGCGGCATCGGTCCGGCGTGTGGGAATTATTCGTTCCAGACGTCGAGCCCGGCGCGCATTACAAGTACCAGCTGCGTGGCCCGCATGGGCACGAATTGCCGGCCAAGGCCGACCCGGTGGCACGCCGCGCAGAGCTTGCGCCTGGAACTGCCTCCATCGTGACAGACCCCACGCCGCATCGGTGGAGCGACGACGGCTGGATGGCCACCCGCGCGCGCCGTCAGGCACATGACGCACCGATGAGCATCTACGAGATACATGCCGGTTCCTGGCTGCGCGAGCACGGAATGGATCTGGATTGGGATGGCCTGGCCGAACGCCTGATTCCGTATGTGGCCGACATGGGCTTCACCCATGTCGAGTTGATGCCAGTCACCGAGCATCCGTTCGGCGGTTCGTGGGGCTATCAACCATTGGGCCTATTCGCGCCGACTGCGCGCTTGGGCACGCCCGACGCCTTTGCGCGCTTTGTCGACCGCTGCCATCGTGACGGCATCGGCGTGATCGTCGACTGGGTGCCGGCGCACTTTCCAACCGATTCCCACGGCCTGGCGCATTTCGACGGCACCGCGCTCTACGAGCATGCCGATCCGCGCGAAGGCTTCCATCGCGACTGGAATACGTTGATCTACAACCATGGCCGCCGCGAGGTGTCCGGCTTCCTGATCGCCAGCGCGATGGAATTTCTGCAGCGCTACCATGTCGATGGTCTGCGCGTGGATGCAGTGGCCTCGATGCTGTACCGCGATTACAGCCGCAATGCCGGCGAGTGGGTACCCAACATTCACGGCGGGCGCGAGAACTACGAAACCATTGCGTTCCTGCGTCGTCTCAATGAGGTGGTGCGCGAGCACGCCCCCGGCGCGGTGATGATTGCCGAGGAATCCACGGCATTTCCTGGCGTGACCGCCGATGTGGCACATGGCGGCCTGGGCTTCCATTACAAGTGGAACATGGGCTGGATGCACGACACCCTGCATTACGCCGGACGGGACCCGATCTATCGCCGTTACCACCATGGTGAGCTGACTTTCAGCATGGTCTATGCGTATTCGGAGCGCTTCGTGCTGCCGATCTCCCATGACGAAGTGGTACACGGCAAGGGCTCATTGCTGGGCCGCATGCCGGGCGACGATTGGCAGCGGTTTGCCAATCTGCGCGCGTATCTGGGTTTCATGTTCACTCACCCGGGGCGCAAGTTGCTGTTCATGGGGTGCGAGTTCGGCCAACCAACCGAATGGAATCATGACAGCGGGCTGCCGTGGCACTTGCTGGACGATCCACGTCACCGCGGCGTGCAAACCCTGGTGCGCGACCTGAACCGGCTGTATGTCCAATACCCGGCGCTGCATGTCCAAGACGACGATCCAGCCGGGTTCGCCTGGGTGGTCGGCGACGATGCCGGTAACAGCGTGGTGGCATTCCTGCGCAAGGGCAAACAAGGCGATGCACCGGTGTTGGTGGCAATCAACTTCACCCCGGTCGTGCAACACGGCTATCGCATCGGCGTGCCGCAAGGCGGCCAGTGGCGCGAGGTATTCAATAGCGACGCCGGTATCTATGGCGGTGCGAACGTGGGCAATGGCGGCATGGTCACGGCCGAGCAGCAGCCCCTGCACGGCCACACGCACGAGCTGCCCTTGGTGTTACCTGCGCTGGGTGCGCTTGTGCTGACGCCGTCTGGCTGAGGCGTCGAGCACGCGTCTTACACGTCGCCGTCGCGGCTCCAGCCCTCGCCGCTGCCGCATTGGATCACACGATCAGTGGCCAGCACATCGCCCGCAGGAAGCTGTGTCTGTTGCGCCAGAGCGGCATAGAGCGCGGTGAAGTCCGGCGCGGTGGCTTCCATCAGCTGCGCAAAGCTGTCGATGACGAAATAGGTCTTCTGGAAGCTGTCGATGCGGTAGCGCGTGCGCATGATGCGTTGCAGGTCGAACCCAATACGGTTCGGTACCGGCGATTGCAGCGAATGCAGCGATTCGCCTTTGGACGATACGATGCCTGCGCCGTAGATGCGCAGGCCCTGCGGCGTCTGGATCAAGCCAAACTCCACCGTGTACCAATACAACCGGGTCAGGTTCTGCAGTGCATTCGGGCCAATGTCGTGGGCCTTCACCCCGCCGCGGCCATACGCCTGCATGAAGTCGGCAAACAGTGGGTTTATCAACAACGGAACATGCCCGAACAGGTCGTGGAACAGATCGGGCTCGGCGATGTAATCGATCTGATCGGGGCGCCGGATCCACCAGGTCACCGGGAAGCGCTTGTTGGCCAGGTGATCGAAGAAATCCAGCTCCGGAAGCAAACCTTGCACGCCGATGAGGGTCCAGCCAGTGGCTTTCTGCAAGAGGCGGTTGAGGGTATCAAAGCGCGGGATGTGCGTCTGGCCCATGCCCATCGCATCCTGCGCCTGCAAAAACGCCTCGCACGCGCGGCCCATCAGCAACTCGCGCTGGCGGCGATACAAGATGCCCCAGGTCGCATGATCGTCGGTGGTGTACTCGTCCCAAGGCTGTTCCACCACCGCCGTTGTGTAGACCGGCACATAGCCCTTGTCGGTGAGCTGGTTTTCGACCCGGGGCAGGGAGGTATGCATGCGGTGGCACTTCCCGATGATCACTCCTTAAGCTTAGCCGCAGGCGTGCACAACGGGGTTGCGAATCTTGCGTGGCACAGCTCAGTTAGCGCAAGATTCATGCGTTATTGTCTTATTCTAAGCATCATATGGCTCACCCGATCTCTTTAGATCGCACGGATTTGCGCCTGCTTGCGCTGCTGCAAACCCAGGGGCGCAGCAGTAATGCGGAACTCGCCGCGCAGGTCAATCTGTCGGCGTCTGCGTGCCTGCGGCGTACCCAACGGCTGGAAGCGGCGGGCATCATTGCCGGTTATGGCGCGCGCCTGGACGCGCGGGCGCTGGGGCTCGGCCTGCAGGCATTCGTGCGGGTGCAGCTGGAGCAGCACGGGCAGGCCGATATCGAACATTTCGCCGATGGCGTACGCGGCTGGGATGAAGTAGTGGCGTGTTGGGCGCTCACTGGCGAGATGGATTATCTATTGCAGGTGCAGGTACGCGACCTGGAACACTTCTCGCGCTTTCTGCTTGATCGCCTGCTCAATGCCACCGGCGTATCGGATGTGAATTCCAGCTTCGTGCTACGCACGGTGAAAGCGCCGGAGGGTTTGCCGCTGTTGCATTTGGCGTGAGCGGATGCGGGTGCGCTCGCACGCGCGATAGGCTTCCCAGCGCGTGCAGCGCTTCCTACAGGCGCGAAACAGGCCGCCTACCCTGAGACAGCGTGCCCGCATCACAGCGCAACGCAGCCTGCGTGCTTGCCACGCAATTTTTCCCAACGCGAGCGTTGTTGCAGGCAGCGTTCGTACGCTTGCTGCTTTGCCGCTGCTGCCTGATCGGCGGCGGTGTGTGCGGCGCTGCTGCGCGCGACCTGCAACTGCGCGATCTTTGCGCGGATCTGCGGCATCATCGCCATCGCGGCACGTTCGCCTTCCAGAATCGCTGCAGCACGTTGGTTGAAGTCGGCCGAGCCGAAGTCGTTGACCTTGGGGTCAATCACCACGTCGGCACGTTTCAGTTCTGCCTCGCCCAGGCGCTGGCCCATGATCGAGATCGACTGATTCACCGTGCCCAGCAGGTCGCCCGGATTATTGCCGCTGGCCTTGCTGGAAATGTCCACCGCCACCACGAATTCCGCACCCAGCTGGCGTGCCGCATCCACCGGCACCGGGCTGACCACGCCGCCATCGACGAAGTGATACTTGCCGATGGTCACCGGCTCGAAGACGCCCGGAATGCTGCTGGACGCACGTACCGCCTGGCCGGCATTGCCGCGCACGAACACGGTGCGCTCACCATCTTCAAGACGCGTGGCAACCACCGCCAACGGCTTGCGCAATCTCTCAATCGGCTTGCCGCCGAGCTGCTCATTGA
>Ga0207791_1000390_pt1 | contig 11360 bp, 10 predicted proteins | sample HigsolmetaGSP16D_FD_184844 | JGI IMG/M metagenome (GOLD analysis project Ga0207791, IMG submission 184844) | High solid enriched microbial communities from the Joint BioEnergy Institute, USA - SP1-6-D (SPAdes) | ecosystem: Engineered > Bioreactor > SSF (Solid state fermentation) > Aerobic >...
CAGCATCCTGCGAGGCGCTTTGCGCCATCGCCGGCAGAGCAAGAGCGGCAGCAACGACGAGCAGCGAGGTGCGGTTGCGATTATTCATATAGGAAGGTCTCCTTGGCTTGGGGATGCGCGGTGTCGCCGCACATGCCGCACCCTACCCATTGCAAATGAACGCTCAATCTAGCGCAATTCTATGCAAAACAATTTCTTAACCACCAGCTGAATATTTGCCGCTAGCCGTCTGTTACACGCTGGTGAATCAAACCGAAACACCTCATTCAATGCGCAGAATTTTGTGACGTAAACCGCAATCTAAGCCGTGATTCAGGCACTCGACGCACTGTCGCATCAACCTCCGAAACTGAACAGTGTCCAACCAGAGCCCAATCGCGATGGTGGTCGCGCAATCAGCGCAGCGAGTGCCCATATCTGCAAGCGACACACGATCGCATGCCCTGATCGCGATGTGCCTAGCGGCGGTCATCTTCGGTTGGCGCGATAGTCGGCAGCAAGCTGGAAGTCCTGGAGTCGCTGATCAAACTGTACAAAATGCGCAAATCCTCGGCATCGAGCGTGGGGGCACTATTGCCGCGATAGTGATGGTGAAACGCCTTTAAGGTGGCGGCCGGGTTGTCGATGCTGTAGCCGAGCAGGGCGAGCGCTTGCCATGGGTCGAAGCCTGCCGGGGCTGCGGGTGTATCGGCAGCGGGCCAGCGGCCGAAACCAGCATCGGCCAGGCGCTTCCACGGAAACCACGGACCGGGGTCATTTTTGCGCGTCGGGGCAACGTCCTCGTGGCCGACGATCTGCGTGCGGGCAATACCCAGGCGTTTGCACAGGTCGTCCAACAGCACCAGCAGGCTGTCGATCTGCGCTGGCGCGAAGGGCTCGCTGCCGTCGTTGTCCATTTCGATGCCAATTGAAGCCGAATTGATATCGGTAATGGTGCCCCAGCGACCAGCGCCACCGTGCCAGGCGCGTTGCGCATCAGCGACCAACTGATAGCGCCGCCCATCCTTTCCGATCAGATAGTGCGCGCTGACACGCCTAGAGCTGTTGCGGTTGCGCAGCGTGCTCAGACTTTGCTGCACTGAGTGCTGTTCGGTGAAGTGCAACACGATCAGGATGGGTCGCCGCGTGTCGTAATTGGGCGAGGGAACCCACTGCGCCAACGGATTGCGCTGCGGTACGTGTGCACAAGCGCCCAATAATAGCGCGAACAAGCAAACAGCTGGACGCAACCAGGCCGATGACGAGAAATGAAAACTAGGCAGCACGGATTTCTCCTGGGGAGACGGGGCGATCAACACAGCGCGTCCGGCTATACCACACCGTTGTCGCAGCAGCATTATCCGCCGAATTGGCGCTTGCGCGGCGTGCCGGGTATGGCAGTTCGGCATTGCTGAGGGGTCGCCCGGCGCAAGCGCTGGGGCATTAGCAACGTCATGCAATGCAGAGCGGCTAACGAAACCTCGCGTGCCGGCGTCAAGTGGGACGGGACGGCGCACAGCAACCACAGTGGACGCGTGGTGGACATACCGAAGCCGCACACAGGCCATGCCCGCCTTCCGGCTGGGCAGTGGTTGTGTTGTACGCGCTTGGCAACAGTGCCCACGGTGGATTTGACGGCAACAGCCACTCGGATAGCAGCGACAGCAGGAGACCGCTGACTCCATCCATTACGGCCCGTCATCCTTCGTAAGGACAGACAATACGTTTAGCCCTTGCTAGACGACCCTGCACCTGCAATGGCACCTCACTATGCCATGCGAGACGATCGGCGGGACGGAGCTGCGATCTGCTTCCCAATCGAGCTGGCCATATCGAAGTGATCGCTACAGACAAACGGCCCTTTGTCGATCCCATTCTTGATCGCTATCGAGCCGACATTACCTAATCTAGCGCTCCCTGAGCGATTCGGGGACTTTTGTCTCGGCAAGTTCCTGTGAAGAGCGGTTGACAGAGTCATTCAATCGGGACCGGTTGCGGCGGCGGCTTGCGAGCGCCGGGCCTGCCTCGTGCAATGGGCTGGACGCGTCCAATTCACGTTTCAAGGAATTGGCGACGGCATGGCCGGGCTCATGGGGCGGCGTTGGAACCTGAGCGGAAGCAGAAGCAGGCTGCCCTCCCAGTGTTTGCAGAATGCGCTGCCAACGCTGGGAAGCTGGGGGAAGCGCTCCACTGAGGGCTTCGGGTTCAGCGACCCCCGCACGGCGCAAGAGTTGTAACAACCCAAGCCTGCTCATCCCGAATTGGCGCATCGCTTCATCGAATGCCTGTGCTGGCCGAGAGTGGCCCTGGAAGAAGTTCAACACCTGAACAACCTGCGCCGCCTCGGCAACGTGATGAGAGGCTGGTTCGGCAATCCGGCGATTGGTCGCGCTGGTTGGGAGACGTTCGGGGGACCGTGCAGAGAGCCCGTCCAAGATTGCGGCTGGCTTGTCGTATGACGTCTGCGAACCGGGCAATGACGAGCGAGTCGGCGTCTGGGACGTCGTCGCCGTATCCTCGATGTGGCTGTTGGAGGACGCAGCATGCGTCAGACTAGTGCGGTTAATGGGCATTTTAGGTTTCCTGACATTCGCTACAGCGACCGAGTAATTTTGCTGGGATGCACATTTTCCTAAGGAAGGTCTGATCAACGCAGTCGCAATATGAAGCAAGTCATACGGGCGGCGTCTTTGGGCGCTCAGATCTTCGGTTTTTGATGTCTTCGGCGTGATTTGCGGATGACCGGATCAGTGCCTTCACTCCGAAATCGTACTGATTGCCCTTCTTGGTCTGATGCATGTCTGGACGCGATCGCCATCCCGGTTCTTGGCCCAAGCGAGTGCAGCAATCATCAAAAGGATGGACAGCATCGTTCTCAAGCAGATGCGGCTGTCGCCCCGGCTGCCCTGATTTTGGATAGCGCGGTTCGATGAGCGACAGCAGGGCTTTCCACGACACGACCTGCTCTATCTCGGCCAAGAAAACCTCTCGCCGCGTGGGCTTGAGGTTGTACTGCGCACCGCCAAAGGTCAGTTGCATCGACATTGTCTGCTCGACTTAATTAGTTTGACACCGCAAATCACGGTGGCTTACACAAAGTTTGCCTAGACGTGCATTGGCGATTGCAGGCAGTGCCGGAAGTTGTGTTCATTTGAGCGAAGCGCTATCGGCACTTATCGCGCGTGCGGTATAACCCGCATCCAGCAATTGCTCGCAATAACGGCTGTCATGCACGTTCGCGCTACTGACTTCGTGCATGAGAATACGTCCTCAACGACGATCAACATTGGCGTGCAATTTGTACCTGTAGTACGCATGGCCATGTTTACCCGTCCAGGGTAATCCACGTTCTTCTGCGCTTTTGGGATCGCGTTCTTCATTGGCAAGCAGACTGAGCAACTGTCGCACGCTCCGCTAGCATCGCATTACGTCAATGATGACCGAATGCTGGCGTTTTTATAGGTTTCCTTTATAGGTATACGCTAGCCTGACAAGAGCAAGGTTCATAACACGCTCTAAGTACGACGGTGTCGAGGTATCTTTTGAAATAGTGTCACTGCAATTTCTACGGCGATTGTCCAATTTATGGCACAGTAGGAGTAGCGAGACTATGAACAAAGTAATGCGATCTGCAATAATAGACCATCAGTTGAGCGAACAATGTCGATGCAATTGACGTTTGGCGATGCGCATTACAACGGCAAGTGCACGCGGCGCATGATTTAGCTTTGCCGACGATGTGTATACCGAAGGTTATTGCCATGCACGCCAGCTGCACCGCGACAGCCGCGTTCGGCATGCAATGTCTGTTCGTGCGTCTGAGGCTGGACGATCGTTCCTGTTCTCACTGCTGCCACGCGCCGAGTACGCAGGTCTGTGGATTACTTGGCAATTGACCGGGAAGCTGCAATGAGCACACAGCAGCCTGCGCCGGATGCGACCAGCTTGGTCCGCGTTGTCAGTCGATGGCAGATCGTCGGCCTGGCGATCAACGATGTCATCGGCAGTGGCATCTACCTGCTACCTGCCGCGACCGCCGCTTTGCTCGGAACGATGAGTCTGTGGGCCGTGCTGCTGGCAGGCCTGGCGGTGGCCTTGCTGGTGCTGTGCTATGCGCAGGCGGCGAGCTATTTCGATACGCCTGGCAGCAGCTATCTCTACACGCGCGAAGCATTCGGCCCGTTCGTCGGCTTTCAGATCGGCTGGATGATCTGGCTCACCCGCATCAGCTCGGCGGCGGCCTTGAGCAATGGTCTGGCGGACGCAGTCGCAGGGTTTTGGCCCATCGCCTCCGCCGATACCTGGGCTCGTTTTCTGGTGGTGATCGGCTCGCTGGGCCTGCTCACCGCCATTAACGTCATCGGGGTCACATTGGCTGCGCACACCGGCATTGCACTGGTGATCGGCAAGCTGGTGCCGTTGCTGCTGTTCGTGGCAATCGGTCTGGTCCATGTCGATTGGTCGCGGGCGTTGGCAGGCGCCACACCCGATCTACACGACCTGCGACATCTCGGCGAAGCGGCCCTGTTATTGCTGTTCGCCTATGCCGGTTTCGAAAACATTGCCGCAGCCGCCAGCGAATACCGCAACCCGCGGCGCGATGTGCCCTTTGCCTTGAGTACCATGATCGTTACCGTGACCCTGATCTATGCCGCGGTGCAGGTAGTGGCCCAAGGCACGCTACCGAATCTTGCAGCTTCGCCCGCACCGTTGGCGGATGCCGCAAGCCGATTCGGTGGCCAAGCATTGGCTCTGCTCCTGACCGTGGGCGCCACCATTTCCATCCTCGGCACCACCAGCAACACGGTGATGCTGGGCCCGCGCTTTCTGTTTGCGCTGGCACGCGATGGGTATGGACCGGCGTTTCTGACACGCGTGCATCCGCGCTTCCATACGCCCGCCGCGGCAATCCTTACGCAGGCGGTGCTGTCGCTTACGTTGGCGTTGTCCGGATCTTTTACACAGCTGGCGCTGTTGTCGATGGTCACGCGCCTGTTTGGCTACATCGGCACTGCAGCAGCGGTGATCCTGCTGGCGCGCAGGTATCAGCAACGCTCCGATACCTTGCCCCTGCCTGGTGGCCCAGCCATTCCCATCGCCGCCTTAGTGCTGTCGTTGAGCTTGCTGGCCAGCGCCAGCTGGCAGAATCTGGCCGCCGCAGGCGTGGCGCTGTTGGTCGGGTGGGTGGTCTATCTGTTGCCGCGCAAACAGATTGAGACGGACTGAAAGCAAGTGCGCATTCAACCCAGCGTTCAAATCCACCGCAGCACCCAACTACAATGCGGCCCAACTGGGGCCAGACAGGCAGGCTGTTTTTGTGCGTGACCATGCAAACTGCTTTTCATCGTGAACCCATGCATTACATATAGCGATGTGAGACACGCACGCTTTACAGACAGTGATCTGTAACAAAGGTGCTCTCGGCAGGCTCGTGTAAGGTACGTGGAAACCCGAAGCGGGACACGTTGCGAAAGGGTTGCAGCGCCACCGCGCCCATCCCCAGGAGGACAACATGTCTGTCCGACATCTGCTTGCTCTGGCCTGCTTGGCCACCCTGTTTACCGCAGGCGCAGCATCTGCCGCCCCTGCGGTCTCCATTCCCAAAGCACAGTGGCCATTTCAGGCCACTACGGTCGCCGACTTTGACGAACCCTGGGCAATGACCTTTCTGCCCGACGGCACCTTGCTGGTGACCGAAAAACGCGGCGCATTGATGCGCCTGGACCCAAACACCAGGCATAAGGGTGCGATCACCGGCATCCCGGCAGTGGCTTATGGCGGCCAGGGCGGTTTCGGCGATGTCATTACCCATCCGCGCTTTGCGAACAATGGCCTGATTTACCTCAGTTATGTTGAACCGGGCCAGGGTGACACGCGTGGTGCTGCGGTGGCGCGAGCCAAACTCACCGTGGATGCAGCTGGGGGCGGCACGCTGTCCGATCTGAAGGTGATCTGGCGTCAGGATCCCAACGTCACAGGCAACGGTCACTTCGGGCATCGGCTCGCTTTCGGGCCGGATGGCAAGCTGTGGATCAGCTCCAGCGAACGCCAGAAATTCACTCCAGCTCAGGACATGCAGACCAATCTCGGCAAGCTCATCCGGCTTAACGATGATGGCAGTTTGCCGGCTGACAATCCGTTCGCTGCGCAGGGCGGGGTTGCCGCGCAGGTGTGGTCGTTGGGTCACCGAAATATTCTTGGCTTGGCGTTCGACAGCAACGGGCGCCTGTGGGAAGACGAAATGGGCCCGCGCGGCGGCGATGAGTTGAACCTGATCCAGCGCGGCGCCAACTACGGGTACCCGGTTGTCTCCAACGGCGACAACTATGACGGCACGCCGATCCCGGATCACAACACCCGCCCGGAATTCGCTGCGCCCAAGATCAGCTGGACGCCCGTCATCTCACCCGCGGGCTTTGTGATCTATAACGGCAAGCAGTTCCCGGCATGGCGTGGCAATGGGTTTATCGGTGGGCTGTCGTCGATGGCGCTGGTGCAGGTGTCGTTGAGCGACCAACCGCGCGAAGTGGCCCGTTACGACATGGGCGCACGCATCCGCGAAGTGGAGCAAGGCCCAGACGGCGCACTGTGGTTGCTTGAAGACGAAGCCAGCGGCAGCACCGGGCGTCTGCTCAAACTGAGCCCCAAGCACAAGACGGCGGTCGAAAACAAGAGTTGAGGGAAATCGCCGTGCCAGCCGATGCATCTGACGCAATGCACCGGCTGGCGCAATGGCGGCAGTAGAAAGCAGCCGCCTTGCGCGACTCCGGCCACTCGGTGGGCCAGCGCAGCCTGCGTTGCAACAGCGAACCGAGGCTCGCCTCGGTGTCAGCGTTCCATCAACTCAAAGGTGACTCTCTCGCCGCTGTTAGCAGACGCGCATACCCAAACATCGAACAGACCCGGCTCTGCACCGAACACGCCCTTGTGATTGGTAAAGGCCAGCGCGTCGCGCGCCAAGGTGAACAACACGTCGCGGCTCTCGCCTGGCTGCAGCAACACCTTGCAGAAACCCTTGAGTTCGCGCACCGGGCGCACGCGGCTGGCCACGCGATCGTGGACATACAACTGCACCACTTCTTCACCTGCGACCTTGCCTGCGTTAGTGATGCGCGTGGTGATGGTCAGTGTGTCATCCCAACCGAGTTGCGCCACACTCAACTGCGGCTGCGCATACGTAAACGTGGTGTAGCTCAAACCATGCCCGAATGGATACAACGGTTCGTTTGGCATCTCGCGCCAACGCGCCTTGTACTCGGACAACATGGGCAACTCCGGGCGGCCCGTGCGCAGATGATTGTAGAAGTAAGGCTGCTGCCCGGTCACTTGAGGGAAGCTGATCGGCAAACGCCCCGACGGGTTGTAGTCGCCGAACAACACATCGGCCACGCCGGTGCCGGTCTGCGTGCCTAGATACCAGGTCACCACAATCGCGTCGGCATCGCGCACCGCACCACTCAAGGCCAGCGCGCGGCCATTGCGCAGCAACACCACCATCGGTGTGCCGGTCGCTGCAATCGCTTCGGCCAGCGCCTGTTGTGCAGGCGGCAAGGTGATCTCGGTGCGCGATTGCGCCTCACCACTGAAACGCTGCGGCTCGCCCAATGCCAGCACCACCACATCGGCTGCCTGCGCAGCATCGATGGCAGCGGAAATGCCGCCTTGCAGGGCTTCTTCCAGGCCGCAACCCGGCACGATACTCAGATATTCGGTATCGACCACCGCACGCATGCCCTGCTCCAGAGTCACGTAGCGTTCCTTATCGCCGAACAAGGTCCAGCAGCCCTCGATGTTCTCGCGGTCCTGCGCGAACGGCCCGATCAACGCGATACGTTGCCCGCTCTTTTGCAGCGGTAGTAGTGCGCCGTCGTTCTTCAGCAGCACGATCGAACGCCGCGCCGCATCGCGCGACAGGGCATCGTGCGCCGGCAGATGCGAGGTGTCGGCTTCGCGCGCCGGGTCCAGCGAGCGGTACGGATTATCAAACAGCCCGATGGCTTCCTTCAGTTGCAACATGCGCCGTACGCTGGCATCCAAGGTGGCCATCGGCACCTCGCCGCTTTCTACCAGCGACGGCAGATGTGCGGCATAAAAGCCGCTCTGCATGCTCAGGTCCAGACCGGCCAGGAAGGCCTTCTTGGTCGCGTCGCGCTCATCGGCGGCATAACCGTGTGCGATCAATTCCATGTCGGCGGTGTAATCGGAAATCACCACGCCGGGGAAATGCCATTGGCCGCGCAGAATCTCGGTGAGCAACTCATGATTGGCGCTGGCCGGCACTCCGTTGATGTCGTTGAAGGAGGACATCACGGTCAATGCACCCGCATCGAAGGCGGCCTTGAACGGCGGCAGGTGCACATCGCGCAGTGTTTGCGGTGCGATGTCGACGGTGTTGTATTCCATGCCCGCGGCCACTGCGCCATACCCGGCGAAATGCTTCGGTGTGGCCAGCAGAGAATCGTGGGCGGTCAGGTCGCTGCCTTGAAATCCGCGCACGCGGGCTGCGGCAAAGGCGACGCCCAGCACCACGTCTTCACCGGCGCCTTCAGCTCCACGGCCCCAACGCTGATCGCGGGCGATATCCACGGCAGGCGCGTACGTCCAGTGCAGGCCGGCAGCGGTCGCTTCGATCGCAGTGGCGCGCGCAGTTCGCTCGGCCAGCTCGGGCTCGAAACTGGCCGCCTCGCCTAGCGGGATCGGGAACACCGTGCGCATGCCATGGATCACGTCCGCGGCTAGAATCACCGGGATGCCCAATCTGCTTTGTTCCACCGCCACTTTCTGAATCTGCACGCCCAGCGCCGCGCCAACGCCATTGAACAGCGAGCCGACCCGACCGGCGCGCACCTGCTGCAACACCTCGTCGGCATTGAGCACATTGGCCTCGGGATTCACGTCCGGCGCAAACGGTCGCACCATGTCGGCGAACACACCCAACTGTCCAACCTTCTCCTCGACAGTCATCCTGGCAATCAAGGTTTCGATGCGATCAGCAGCCATGAGATCCTTAAGAAAACGTTTACATATCGATCAATTCTAGCCTGACGCGCTTGCGTGAAGGTGAGTTTGAGGTCTTGGGGTTGGGATGGGGACGTCGTAGAGTCCGGTTTTTCCACGTTTGGGAACAGCGATTGGATGAGGTCGCGGCTCTATTCCGGCGTCCTGGGCAGCTCCACGGAACGGGAATGACCAGCAACACATGCACCGTCGGTCATCAGACCGCCCGCTCCCGCTCGATGATCACGCCCACCGCGCGCGCGCCACGGACAGCACCCGGCTTGCTCAACTTCAACCGCAGCCAGTGCACACCGAATTCGTCCAGCACGATCGCCGCACAACGCTCGGCCAACGTTTCGACCAGTCCGAAGTCCGAGGCCTGGACAAACTCGATCAAGCGCTTGCTCACCGCTTTGTAGTTCAGCGTATCAGCAATGTCGTCGCTGACCGCCGGAAGACGGTTGTCGAAGCCCATCTCCAGATCGAACCGCAAGGTCTGACGAATCCGTCGTTCCCAGTCGTAGATGCCGATCAGCGCATCGATTTCGAGACCTTCGATAAACACTTTATCCATGGGCAACCGGGAGTCGGGAATGGGAAATGATGGGGAGACAAGGGCACGGGGCACGATACGGGCAGGGTCGGAGTGAGGCCCTTGGCTATTCTCGTCTCCCCACGCTCGACTGCCGCGCCGCCGCCAGCAGCGGCAAGCTCGCCATCTCCCACCGCGGCGTCACGTGCACCGCCGCATCGGCACGCTCGCCGGCTTGCAGCCGGAGCGCACCGGCGAAAGCGATCATTGCGCCGTTGTCGGTGCACAAGGCCGGACGCGGGAAGCAGACCCGGCCGCCGCGGTGCTGCACCGCTTCCTGAAGGCGCGCGCGCAGGCGCTTGTTCGCACCCACGCCGCCGGCCACCACCAAGGTGTTGCAGTGGGCCGCGTCCAGCGCGCGCAGGCATTTGATGACCAGGGTGTCCACCACCGCGTCCTCGAAGCCACGCGCAATGTCCGCCCGAGTGGTTTCGGTCTGGTCGCTTGACCGCCATGCCAGCAGCACCTGGGTCTTGAGCCCGCTGAAACTGAAATCCAGGCCGGGCCGGTCGATCATCGGCCGCGCGAACGCGTAGCGCCCTGGCGTGCCGTTTTCCGCCAAGACCGCTAGCTGTGGGCCGCCCGGATACGGCAAGCCCATCATTTTGGCGGTCTTGTCGAACGCCTCCCCAGCCGCGTCGTCCAGCGTCTGGCCCAACACTTCGTAGCTGCCCAGCGCCTTCACCGACACCAATTGTGAATGTCCGCCCGAGACCAGCAATGCCACCAACGGTGGCTGCGGCGGGTCGTCTTCCATCAACGGCGCCAGCAAGTGGCCTTCCATGTGGTGCACGCCGATTGCCGGGATATCCAGTGCCCAGGCCAGCGCGCGCGCTACCGCGGCACCGACCAACAGGGCGCCGACAAGCCCAGGGCCGGCGGTGTAGGCCACGCCGTCGAGTTCGTCGATGCGCACGCCGGCCTCGCCCAGGGTCTGGCGGATCAACGGCAGCAGTTTGCGCACGTGGTCGCGGCTGGCAAGCTCCGGCACCACGCCACCGTATTGGGCATGCAGCGCGATCTGGCTGTATACCGCGTGGGCCCGCAGCGCCGACATGCCTGACAACGCGGTGTCGTAGACCGCCACACCGGTCTCATCGCAAGATGATTCGATCCCAAGGACTTTCACAGCAGCTCGGCAGACAGGGAGATGCCGCTATTTTCGCAGCTTTTGGGCTGCGCAGATCGGTCGTTGACGATCTGCTGCGCCGCCTCGCGACCGCGGCCGCATTCGGTCGAGTCACGCATAACGCGATCTCGGGAAATGCTGCCGGGGACTTGCAGGCCTTTGGCATGTGGTTATAATGCGCGGCTGGCCGGGGCAACCCGGACATTCCGTCACGCGAGTCCGTTCGCAGCCGCCCGGGGCTCCCGGACGGAAATCCCATTTTTCTGGAGAACACATGCCCAGCGTTAAAGTCCGCGAGAACGAGCCGTTCGAATTCGCGCTCCGTCGTTTCAAGCGCACCTGCGAAAAGGCCGGCGTGCTGGCTGAAACCCGCAAACGCGAGTTCTACGAGAAGCCGACCCAGGAGCGTAAGCGCAAGGCTGCCGCTGCCGTGAAGCGTCAGCTGCGTCGTTCCTCGCGCGACGTCACCAAGCGCCAGCGCTTGTATTGATCGACGCGGTTGCTTGCCAGTGGGTCTGCGCTCAAGGCGCGGCCCGTCGGGAGCGAACCCAAGAGCCGGCACGCGCAAGCGTCGCCGGCTTTTTGTATTGGTCTGTCACAAGGCATGCGTCGGAAACCTCACGCAGCTCACACCGCAGGTGTGCCGCGGCAAGACGGCTGCTC
>Ga0207791_1000391_pt1 | contig 11335 bp, 10 predicted proteins | sample HigsolmetaGSP16D_FD_184844 | JGI IMG/M metagenome (GOLD analysis project Ga0207791, IMG submission 184844) | High solid enriched microbial communities from the Joint BioEnergy Institute, USA - SP1-6-D (SPAdes) | ecosystem: Engineered > Bioreactor > SSF (Solid state fermentation) > Aerobic >...
CCGTCAATCGCGGTGACCTCGCGACGGCGACCGCCGCGCACCAGAAGCTCGAACCCCTCGTCCGCGCCGTCATGACGCACGTGCCGGGCACCGTCAGCGCGAAGTACATCCTTCACGGCCTCGGCCGCATCTCGAGCCCGCGCGTGCGCCTGCCGCTCGTGGGCCCGGAGGAGTGGGAGGCCGCCCTCATCGAGGACGAACTCGCGCTCGTGAGGGACGTCGACGGCGCCGACTTCTCCAACTTCCGACCTGATCGCAATGCCGCTGCCGGCGGCGCCCTCCCGAAGGTGCATGGAACTACTCGATGACAAATACCGTCTCCGCCCCCGCCAAGCTCGCTCCCGGAACCCTCCGGGTGACCCCCGTCGGCGGACTCGGTGAGATCGGTCGCAACATGACCGTCTTCGAGTTCGACGGCAAGCTGCTGATCGTCGACTGCGGCGTGCTCTTCCCCGAGGAGCATCAGCCCGGTGTCGACCTGATCCTCCCCGACTTCGAGGCGATCCGGGGCCGGCTCGACGACATCGTCGGCGTCGTCCTGACTCACGGACACGAGGACCACATCGGAGCGGTCCCGTACCTCCTCAAGCGCAAGGGCGACATCCCCCTCATCGGGTCGCAGTTGACCCTCGCGCTCGTCGAGGCGAAGCTCAAGGAACACCGGATCAAGCCGTACACGCTCACGGTCAAGGAGGGCCAGCGCGAACAGGTGGGGCCGTTCGACCTCGAGTTCGTCGCGGTCAACCACTCCATCCCCGACGCCCTGGCGGTCGGCATCCGTACCCCGGCAGGCCTCGTGCTGGCGACGGGTGACTTCAAGATGGACCAGCTGCCCCTCGACGGCCGCCTCACCGACCTGCGCGCGTTCGCGCGGCTCGGCGAAGAGGGCGTCGACATGTTCCTCGTCGACTCGACGAATGCGGATGTCCCCGGTTTCACGCCGCTCGAACGGGCGATCGGCCCGGTGCTCGACCAGGTCATCGGCAAGGCGCCGCGTCGCGTGATCGTCGCGAGCTTCTCGAGCCACATCCACCGTGTGCAGCAGGTCATCGACGCGGCCGCCGCGCACGGTCGTCGCGTCGCGTTCCTCGGCCGCTCGATGGTCCGCAACATGACGATCGCCGAGCAGCTGGGCTACCTCACCGTTCCCGACGGCGTGCTCATCGATTACAAGAAGGCGAAGGACCTGCCCGACGACCGCATCGTCTACATGTCCACGGGATCCCAGGGCGAGCCGATGGCTGTCCTGTCCCGCATGGCCAATCTCGACCACGCGATCGAGCCGGGGGAGGGCGACACCGTGATCCTCGCCTCGAGCCTCATCCCGGGCAACGAGAACGCGGTGTACCGCGTGATCGACGGCCTGACGAAGCTCGGCGCCAACGTGGTCCACAAGGCGAACGCGAAGGTCCACGTCTCGGGGCACGCGGCGGCGGGCGAGCTGCTCTACTGCTACAACATCCTGAAGCCGAAGAACGTGCTGCCCGTCCACGGTGAGTACCGCCACCTGATGGCGAACGCGAAGCTCGCCCAGGACAGCGGCATCCCCGCCGAGAACACGATCATCGCCGAGAACGGCACCGTCATCGACCTGAAGGACGGCGTCGCGACCGTTGCCGGCCAGCTCGACCTCGGCTTCGTCTACGTCGACGGCTCGTCCGTCGGCGAGATCACGGATGCCGACCTCAAGGACCGTCGCATCCTCGGCGAGGAGGGTTTCATCTCCGTCATCGTGGTGGTGGATGCCGCGTCCGGCCGCATCATCACGGGTCCCGAGATCCACGCTCGCGGATTCGCGGAGGACGACGCCGTGTTCGACTCGGTGAAGCCCAAGATCGCGCAGGCGCTGACCGAGGCCGCCCAGTCGGGCGTCCGCGACCAGCACGCCCTGCAGCAGGTCGTCCGTCGCACGATCGGGCGCTGGGTGAACCAGTCGCTGCGTCGCCGCCCGATGATCGTGCCGATGGTCATCGAGGCCTGACCCGGTGACGGGCTCGCGCGGCCGCTAGCATTCCGGCATGCCCGAGTCCTGGACGCTCCGCCCTGCCACGCAGGCCGACGGCGTCTTCCTGGGCGACATGGTCGTCGAGGCCGCCAACTGGCGTCAGGGGCCGCCGCGTCCGCGTCATGAGGTGCTCGCAGACCCCGATCACAGCCGACACCTCGCGGGATGGATGCGTCCCGGGGACGTCGGCTTCGTCGCCGTCGTCGGGGCGGAGGAGATCGGGGCGGCCTGGTATCGCACCCTGCCGCGCACCGACCCGGGGTCCGGGTACGTGGGAATCGGCGTTCCGGAGCTCATCATCGGCGTGAAGCCGCTCTGGCGATCGCACGGAGTCGGCCGCGCCCTCCTGCGACGGCTGTGCGATGCTGCGCGCGCGGAGGGCCGCGCGCGCATCTGCCTGTCGGTGGAGCGCGGCAACTTCGCCCAGGTGCTGTACCGGACCGAGGGCTTCGCGGTGACGCGGAGCGGGATCGGGCGCGACACGATGGTCAAGAGCCTCGGCTGACGCCGAAACCCGCGTCAATCCGGCGACATGTCGGACATGCCGCATACCGTGGAAGCTATGCCCAGGAGCAGCAGTCCGACCAGCAAACCCCGCGCGTCCGCGTCGGGCTCCTCGGCGCGGGCCAAGAAGGCCGAACCGACCCCGAAGCGCAAGGCCGAGCCGGCCCCGCGCCGCTACGTCGACGATGTCGACCGTCCCCCCGTCGTCGTCCGCGCGTGGCTGGGACTCGCGCACGTCGCCGGGGGCATGTTCCGTGCGTTCGGGTCGGAGTCCCTGGAGAAGGATCAGCGACGCGACGGATTCCCTTTCCTGCTCGTCCTCATGGCCGTCGCCGGCGCCGTCGTGGAGTGGTTCCTCATCGGCACGGACGTGGGCACGAACATCAGCGCCTACAGCGTCGGTGCCCTCATCGGCCGGGAAGCGTTCATCTTCCCGGTCATCCTGCTGCTGCTCGCCGGGTGGCTGTTCCGGCATCCGCCGTCCGTCCATGACAACGGTCGGATCGGCATCGGCGCGGGACTCTTCGTCCTCGTGGTGGCGGGCTTCTGTCACGTCGCCGGGGGGCGCCCGCAGCCGAGCCAGGGTCTCGCCGCGCTGAGCGGCGCGGGCGGGTTGTTCGGGTGGGCGATCGGCGAGCCGCTCACGGTCATGACCGAGATCGGCGCGGGCATCGTCCTCGGTCTGCTGGCGCTCCTGAGCGTCCTCATCCTCACGAAGACACCGCCGAACCGCATCGGTCAGCGCCTCGGAGACCTGTACGCCTGGATGTTCGGTGCCGAGCGTCCCGAGCGCGACGCAGCTCTCGCGAAGGGCGAGACCGGCCCCACGGTCGCCTTCGACGCCCCCGACGACGATGGCGACTCGCTGCCGTGGTGGCGTCGCAACAAGTCGGGCCGCGAGGAGGACGCCGACGGCGGACTCGGCGCCGACGACCTCACCGCGCTGCTCGAAGCGAGCGGTGACGGCAGCTTCGACAACCCCGTCACCACGCCGACGCCCGCCGTCATGCCCGACGCGGTCACCGAGATCATCGCGCCCCCCGCCCCGCGCACGCCGGGGCGCAAGCGCGACGCCACGCCTGACGCACCGCCCATCCCGCCGGTGCCGGACTTCGTGGCCGCGAACCTCGACTCCGTCGACCCGGATGCCGCCGACTACCGCCTTCCGTCCGCCGATGCGCTTGCGGCCGGTACTCCGCACAAGGCCCGTTCCGAGGCGAACGACGCGATGGTCCGCGCCATCATGGGCGTCTTCGAGCAGTTCTCTATCGATGCGAAGGTGACCGGGTTCTCGCGCGGTCCGACAGTGACCCAGTACGAGATCGCTCTCGGGTCCGGCGTCAAGGTCGAGCGGATCACCGCTCTGACCAACAACATCGCCTACGCGGTCGCGTCCAACGAGGTCCGCATCCTCGCGCCGATCCCCGGCAAGAGCGCGATCGGCGTGGAGATCCCGAACACCGACCGCGAGATCGTCACGCTCGGCGACGTCCTGCGCTCGCCCAACGCGCAGCAGGCGACGCACCCGATGACGATCGGCATCGGAAAGGACGTCGGCGGTGGGTACGTCGTCGCGAACCTCGCGAAGATGCCCCACCTTCTCGTCGCCGGCTCGACCGGCTCGGGAAAGTCGAGCTTCGTGAACTCGATGATCACGAGCCTCCTGATGCGCGCGAAGCCGTCGGACGTCCGCATGGTCCTCATCGACCCGAAGCGCGTCGAGCTGACGTCCTACGCCGGCGTACCGCACCTCATCACGCCGATCATCACGAACCCCAAGAAGGCGGCCGAGGCGCTGCAGTGGGTCGTGAAGGAGATGGACATGCGGTACGACGACCTCGCGTCGTTCGGCTTCCGTCACATCGACGACTTCAACCGGGCCGTCGTCGCGAACGAGATCCAGCTCCCCGCGGGCAGTGAGCGCGTCCTGAAGCCCTACCCCTACCTTCTCGTCGTCGTCGACGAGCTCGCCGACCTCATGATGGTCGCCCCCCGCGACGTCGAGGATTCGATCGTTCGCATCACGCAGCTCGCGCGTGCCTCCGGCATCCACCTCGTCCTCGCGACGCAGCGACCGTCCGTCGACGTCGTCACCGGCCTCATCAAGGCGAACGTGCCGTCGCGCCTCGCCTTCGCGGTGACGAGTGTGACCGACTCGCGCGTCATCCTCGACCAGCCCGGCGCCGATCGCCTCATCGGTCAGGGTGACGGTCTCTTCCTCCCCATGGGCGCGTCCAAGGCGGTCCGTGTGCAGGGCGCCTGGGTGGCCGAGAAGGAGATCGAGAAGGTCGTCAGTCACGTCAAGAACCAGGCGCGTCCCGAGTACCGCAAGGACGTCGAGGCGATCGTGGAGAAGAAGGAGATCGACGCCGACATCGGCGACGACCTCGAGCTCCTCCTCGCTGCGGCCGAGCAGATCATCACGACCCAGTTCGGCTCGACCTCGATGCTGCAGCGCAAGCTCCGCGTCGGGTTCGCCAAGGCCGGTCGACTCATGGACCTCCTCGAAGCGCGCGAGATCGTCGGTCCCTCCGAGGGGTCGAAGGCTCGCGACGTGCTGGTGACGCCCGACGAGCTCCCCGCCGTCCTGGCCCGCCTGCGAGGTGAAGAGCCCCCCGAGGACGCCGCTCCTGCCGCCGCTCCCGCGGCAGCGGCCGTCGCGACGGATCCGTACGGCCCCGACGCGGTCACGGAGCAGTTCGAGGGATACGAGGTCGTCGAGTCCGAGGGTGATGAGGATGCCTGGGGTCTCACCGGTCGAGACTGACGCCGACTGTGCGGCTCGATAGGCTCGTCCCGTGACGATCCCGCGGCAGCTGCCCAACGCCATCACTATCGTGCGGATCCTGTGCGCACCCGTGTTCGTGTGGCTCCTCCTCGCCGACGGGGGCGTGGACGGGGCCCTGCGGTGGTGGGCCGGTGTGCTCTTCATCGTCGCCATCGCGACGGACGGCATCGACGGATACCTCGCCCGCCGCTACGAGATCGTCACCGACCTCGGCAAGCTGCTCGACCCCATCGCCGACAAGGTGCTGACGGGGTGCGCGTTCGTGGTCCTCTCGATCCTCGGCGAGTTGCCGGTATGGGTGGTCGTCCTGGTGCTCCTGCGTGAACTGGGCATCACCGTGCACCGCCTCGTCGTGGCCACGGACCACGTGGTCGCAGCCGCGTGGATGGGCAAGCTGAAGACGGTCGCGCAGGCGGTTGCGCTGGCGCTCGCACTGCTGCCGCTGTGGACGGTCGTGGGGGAGTGGATCCACGTGGTCAACACCATCGCGATGACGATCGCCGTGCTGCTCACGGTCGCCAGCGGCGTCGACTACGTGGTGACGGCCATCCGCGGCCGCCGGGTCCGGAGCGCATGATGCGGCGGACGCCGAGCGAGCTGCCGGACGAGCTCGAGGAGACCGCCGTCGCGCGGGGCCCTCGATCGGATTCGGAACGCTTGGTCGAACGGCTCAAGGAGCTGGGATGGACGCTCGGGGTGGCGGAGTCGTTGACCGGTGGCCTGGTCGCGGCATCCGTCGTCTCCGTCTCAGGTGCGTCGGCGGTCTTCCGGGGTGGCATCGTCGCATACGCGACCGATCTCAAGGAGCGCCTGCTGGGGGTCGACGGCACCCTCCTGGAGGCGCATGGCCCGGTCCATCCGCGCGTCGCTCGTCAGATGGCCGAGGGGGTTCGCCGCGCTGTCGGAGAGGGTGAGCCTGCAGACGTGGGTATCGCGACGACGGGGATCGCGGGTCCCGTCTCCTCCGACGGGCAACCGGTCGGCACCGTCCACATCGCGGTGTCCACTCCGCTGGGGTCGCGGGTCGAATCGCTCGCACTGTCGGGCGACCGCGACGAGATCCGCACGGCGGCGGCCGCGCGTGCCATCGCTCTTGCGGTCGAGGCCCTCTGAGCCGGGAATAGCGCGTGTTCCGAGCACGTTACGGCTCGGTGATTCCCATCCATTCCCCAGCGCTCGGGGTCTAGGGTGACAGCGAACGTGTTGTACCGTGGTTCCCCCGTAAGGGCTTCGGTGGATCGCAGCAGAGGGAGGGCCCACGCATGATCCTGGTTCGTCAAGAGATCGGTGACGTGCTCCGCGACTTCCGTCTGCAGAAGGGTCACACCCTCCGGCAGGTGTCGGGCAAGGCGAGCGTCGCCCTCGGTTACCTCAGCGAGGTCGAGCGCGGTCAGAAGGAAGCGTCGAGCGAAATCCTCGCCGCGGTGGCCGAGGCCCTCGACGTCCCGATCTCCGCGATCATGCGCGAGGTCGGCGAGCGTATCTCGGTGCTCGAGGGATTGCACTCGCTCTCCGACGTCGTTCCCGACGATCTCGCGTCGCTGGGCGACGACGTCCCCGCCCCCGAGCTGTCGCTGCGCTGATCGCGCGATGCGTCACAGCGAGTTCGATCGTGCCGTCGCCGACGAGTTCGGGTCGGGAGGCGCTGCCCTCGTCTCCGACCTGGTGTTGACGGGCGTCGGCAATCGCACCGCCCAGGAAGCGCTGGCCGCAGGTGTCGCGCCGCGTGAGGTCTGGCACGCCCTCTGCGCCGAGACCGACGTTCCCGTGAACCGCCGGCACGGTGCCGGGAGGCTCGATCCGCGTCGTTGACTCGGCGTGTCGTATCGAAGATGCGTTCGACACGGGCGTAGTCTCCTGCACAACGGGTGTCGTAGACACGTCGTTCACGTAAGGGCTGGATCCGTCAGCGATGTCGGAGCCCCCTCCTAACGTGAATGTCGTCAGATGACACCCACGCCCTGTCGCAGCATCCGATCCGTCGGTGACGAGCGCGACAGCCTACGGGCGACGGAACCGCGAGTATCAAGGAGCACGACATGCCCTCACCTGCAGACCGCGAGAAGGCCCTCGAATCGGCCCTCGCCCAGATCGATCGCCAGTTCGGCAAGGGATCGATCATGCGACTCGGGAGCGACGAGCGCGCACCGGTCGAGGTCATCCCGACCGGGTCGATCGCCCTCGACGTCGCGCTCGGCATCGGCGGGATCCCGCGCGGTCGCGTCGTCGAGATCTACGGGCCGGAGTCCTCGGGTAAGACGACGCTGACCCTCCACGCGATCGCGAACACGCAGCGTGCCGGCGGCATCGCCGCGTTCATCGACGCCGAGCACGCACTCGACCCGAGCTACGCCGAGAAGCTGGGCGTCGACATCGATGCCCTCCTCGTCTCGCAGCCCGACACCGGTGAGCAGGCGCTCGAGATCGCCGACATGCTCATCCGCTCCGGCGCGATCGACCTGGTCGTCATCGACTCCGTCGCGGCTCTCGTTCCGGAAGCCGAGATCAAGGGTGAGATGGGTGACTCGCACGTGGGTCTCCAGGCCCGCCTCATGTCGCAGGCTCTCCGCAAGATCACCGGTGGTCTGAACCAGACCAAGACCACGGCGATCTTCATCAACCAGCTCCGCGAGAAGATCGGCGTGTTCTTCGGCTCGCCCGAGACCACCGCCGGAGGTAAGGCGCTCAAGTTCTACGCCTCCGTGCGACTCGACATCCGGCGGATCGAGACCTTGAAGGACGGGTCCGAGGCGGTCGGTAACCGCACCCGAGTGAAGGTCGTCAAGAACAAGATGGCGCCGCCCTTCAAGCAGGCCGAGTTCGACATCCTCTACGGTGTCGGCATCTCCCGCGAGGGAAGCCTCATCGACTTCGGTGTCGAGCACGGCATCGTGAAGAAGTCGGGAGCCTGGTACACATACGAGGGCGAGCAGCTCGGTCAGGGCAAGGAGAACTCGCGCAACTTCCTGCTGAAGAACACCGACGTCGCTGCCGAGATCGAGACGAAGATCAAGCAGAAGCTCGGGATCGGGCAGCCGAAGGCCGCCGCCGATGATGCCGCGGTGTCGGACGAGCTGACGGCTCGCCGCCCGGCCTGATCATGACGGACTCGAACGGGGGCGAGCGGGACTCGCTCGCCCCCGTCATCCCGCTGTTCGGACGGCGGGCAGACGCCGCGGACGACGGACGGTCCGCCGCCGGCGACGCTGACGACTCGCAGCCGTGGCACGCGACGTGGATCGCCGAGCGTGCCGCATCCGAGAGGTCCGCGGCTCGTGCGGCGCACCCGGCGACGGGGACCATCCCCGTCGTCGCCCCCGCGGGCGAGGATGCGCCCGCGGCAGTGGCAGAGCGGATCCTTCTGCGCAAGCTCCGGACACGATCTCTCTCGCTTCGCGAGGCTCGATCGGTGCTCCGAGAACACGATCTCGATGAGGCAGAGCTCGAGGGCATCGTCGAGCGGTTCGTCTCGCTCGGGTACCTCGACGACGCCGCCCTCGCCGAGCAGCTGATCGACAAGGCGACGTCTCGCAAAGCGCAGGGGCGTATGGCGATCGCACAGGGTTTGTCGCAGCGCGGCATCCCCCGTGAGGTGATCGACGAGGCGCTCGACCAACTCCCCGATGACGAGGCCGAGCGAGCTCTCGAGTTCGCACGGTCCAAGGCCCGGGGGCTCGAAGGCCTCGACCGCGATACGGCCCTCCGGCGTCTCGCCGGGCAGCTGGCCCGGCGCGGGTACGGCTCCGTCGCCCTGTCGGTGGCTCGTCGTGCGCTCGACGAGACCAGTGCACCGCCGCGGCACGGGGTTCGCTTCGAACCGTGACCACGGTCGCCTCCATCTGACAGACTCGCCCTACGCGCGCCGGGCGCGGCCGGAGGAGTGTGCGCATGATGATCGAGGTCGACGGTCTCGTGAAGTCCTACAAGACCGTCACCGCGGTCGACGGCGTCTCCTTCGCCGTCCCGGACGGCCAGCTGTTCGCCTTCCTCGGTGCGAACGGTGCCGGGAAGTCCACGACGATCGGATGCCTCACGACGCTGCTGAGCGCCGATGCCGGAACCGTCCGCGTCGCGGGCTACGACGTGTCGACGCACAGCGAACGGGTCCGGTCGCGGATCGGTGTCGTCTTCCAACGATCGTTGCTCGATGACGACCTCACCGTTCGGGAGAATCTGGCGCTACGTGCCACACTCTCCCTCATCGACCGTCGGCGCTTCGCCACGAGGCTGGCCGAACTCTCCCTCCTCATCGAACTCGGCGAGTTCCTCGATCGTCCCTATGGGCGGCTGTCGGGCGGACAGCGTCGCCGCGCCGACATCGCGCGGGCGCTCATGCACGAACCGTCGACCCTGTTCCTCGACGAGCCGACGGCAGGGCTCGATCCGGCCAGTCGTGTGGCGGTGTGGAGGGCGATCGATCGGTTGCGATCCGAGCACGGTCTCACCGTCTTCCTGACCACCCATTACATGGCCGAGACGGAAGAGGCGGATCAGGTCACCATCATCGACGCGGGCCGCGTCGTGGCGAGCGGAACGCCCACAGAGCTGCGGGCACGTCACAGTCGCAGCGTCCTCACGGTCACGACGCGCGACCCCGACACGCTGTCCGCTCTCGCCACCCGCGGCGGGCTGAGCTCGAGCCGCGACGGCGACATCCTCACGATCGAGGTCCCCGACGCGCAGACGGCTCGACATCTTCTGACCGATCACGGCGAGGACGTTCTGGACTTCGAGTTCCGGCACGGCCGGATGGACGATGTCTTCCTCGCCCTCACCGGTCGCGGCGAGATGGCCGAGGACGCGGCGTGAACATCATCGCGGCGATCGTGCGCCGCAACCTGACGCTGTTCTTCCGCGACCGGATGAACGTCTTCTTCTCGCTGCTGAGCGGGCTCATCCTCTTCCTCCTCTACACGCTCTTCCTGTCGCGGCTGCAAGTCGACGGGCTCGAGCGCACTCTGCCGCGCGCGTCCCGCGGCGACATCGAGGCGTTCGTCGACAGTTGGATGCTGTCGGGCATCGTCCTGCTCACGACCGTCACCTCGGGGATCGGCGCGATCTCCGTGTTCGTGGACGATCGCGCCTCGGGACGGTTCGCCGATTTCCTCGTCGCGCCGATCCGTCGATCGCAGCTGGTCCTCGGGTACCTGCTGTCCTCGGTGTCCGTGGCGATCATCATGTCCGGCATCATCCTGGCCCTCACCGTGCTCGAGCTCGGACTGGTCCGCGACACATGGCTCGGTCCTCTCGAGATCCTGCAGGCGAGCGGTGCGATGGTGCTCTGCTGCGTCGCTTTCACCTCCCTCGGAGCCTTCGGCGCCTCCTTCCTCAAGACGACCGGCGCGTACTCCGCGTTCTCCACGGTTGTGGGTACCGTCCTCGGGTTCGTCGCGGGCTCGTACATCCCGGTCGGGTCGCTCCCCGATGGCGTGGCGTCGACCATCAACGCACTCCCGTTCGCCCAGGGAGCCATGCTCCTGCGCCGGCCGTTCACCGATGAGACGATCACCGCTCTCGCCGGCGGTGACAGCGGCGCTGTCAGCGACCTCAAGGAGATCTACGGGATCGATCTCTTCGTCGGTTCGAACATGGTCCCCGTCTGGCTCGCCGTGACCGTGCTCATCGCCGTCGCGGTCACCTTCAGCGCCATCTCGGCCGCCCGCATCCGCTCGCTCCTTCGTTGACGCCACGCGGGGCATCCCGTGGCGAGGCGGCTCGTAGAATGGGCTGATCATGACCAGCCCTTCCGCTGCCCCCACTCTCATCGCCCCGTCCGACGCAGCCGTCGCCGCCGACGGTCACGTCCGCACCTACGAGGTGCGGACGTTCGGGTGCCAGATGAACGTCCACGACTCGGAGCGTCTGTCGGGTTCCCTCGAGTCGGCCGGCTACATCCGCGCCGACGCGGGCGCCGAGGCCGACGTCGTCGTCATCAACACCTGCGCCGTCCGCGACAACGCGGCGGGCAAGCTCTACGGCACCCTCGGACACCTGAAGAGCCGCAAGGACAAGCACGACGGAATGCAGATCGCGGTCGG
>Ga0207791_1000394_pt1 | contig 11281 bp, 9 predicted proteins | sample HigsolmetaGSP16D_FD_184844 | JGI IMG/M metagenome (GOLD analysis project Ga0207791, IMG submission 184844) | High solid enriched microbial communities from the Joint BioEnergy Institute, USA - SP1-6-D (SPAdes) | ecosystem: Engineered > Bioreactor > SSF (Solid state fermentation) > Aerobic >...
GAATCCGCGCGAGCCGGTCAGGTAGGCCACCGGCTCGCCCGCCTCACGACGCTGCACCAAGGCCTCGAACACCTGTGCAACGGGGGGAGGCGCCGTATCGCGCCCGTGCATGAACAACCAGGTGCGATCACACCCCAAGGCATGCAGCAGCAGCGTTTGAGCATCGTAGTGCTCGATCCGCTCGGCAGCTCGCCGCAACAGCTGATCGGCAGCAATGGCGGCAATCTCTTCGGACATACGGGCTGTTCAATGATGCGCAACATCGCTCGGCCATTATCAACGATGTGGTCCGCCATGGTTGCGCTACGCGCGAACTGGAATTTCGATAGCTCCAGTCTATCTATACAATTCTACAAATCGATTTGAGGAATCTATCAATCCTGACTACCATGGTGCCTGTTTCATCCCCCGCCTCCTTCATCCCTAGAGGAAACGCAATGTCTCTTATCAACACTCAGGTCCAACCGTTCAAGGCGAATGCGTACCACAACGGCAGCTTCATCGAAGTCACCGAGGCCAGCCTGAAGGGTAAGTGGTCGGTGCTGATCTTCATGCCGGCCGCGTTCACCTTCAACTGCCCGACCGAAGTGGAAGACGCCGCCGACAACTATGCCGCCTTCCAGAAGGCCGGCGCCGAGGTGTACATCGTCACCACCGACACGCACTTCTCGCACAAGGTGTGGCACGACACCTCCCCGGCGGTGGGCAAGGCGAAGTTCCCACTGATCGGCGATCCAGCACATCGCTTGACCCGCGCCTTTGGCGTACACATCGAAGAAGACGGCCTGGCACTACGCGGCACGTTCATCATCAATCCCGAAGGCGTGATCAAGACCCTGGAAATCCACGACAACGCTATCGCCCGCGACGTCACCGAGACGCTGCGCAAGCTGACTGCGGCACAGTTCGTAGCCAACAACCCTGGTCAGGTCTGCCCAGCCAAGTGGAAGGAAGGTGCCAAGACCCTGGCTCCGTCGCTGGACCTGGTCGGCAAGATCTAAGTCAGCTGTCACCTCCGACCTGTCGCCGGGTCGGAGCATCTACGGCCCAGTACGGACCGGGGATGAACCGTCGCTGGTGCCGGGCTGCCCGCCAGCCATTGCCATCATGCATTCCGGCCACGCGCTGGCTGCGGTTCATTCCCATGCTCCCCCGGCGAGCTGCTCCGCGGCAGTGCCGCCACTGCTTGCCTTTGCCCATTGCCAGGAGTTTTCCATGTTGGATGCCACTCTCAAGACCCAGCTGACCCAATACCTGGAACGGGTCACGCGACCGATTCAAATCAACGCCTCCATCGACGACAGCACCGGCTCGCGCGAAATGCGCGCGCTGCTGGAAGATCTGGCGCTGCTGTCGGATAAGATCAGCCTGGAGATCCACCGCGATGACAACCAGCGCAAGCCTTCGTTTGCGCTGACCACACCTGGCCAGGATATCTCGCTGCGTTTTGCAGGGCTGCCGATGGGCCACGAATTCACCTCGCTGGTGCTGGCGCTGCTGCAGGTTGGCGGACATCCGTCCAAGGCGGCTGCCGAACTGATCGAGCAGATACAGCAACTGGAGGGCGATTTTCAATTCGAAACCTATTTCTCGCTGTCTTGCCAGAACTGCCCGGACGTGGTGCAAGCACTGAACCTGGCCGCGGTGCTCAACCCGCGCATCAAGCACGTGGCCATCGACGGTGCCTGGTTCCAGGACGAAGTGGAGACCCGCCAGATCATGTCGGTACCCACCGTGTACTTGAACGGCGAGTTGTTTGAGCAGGGCCGCATGACGCTGGAGCAGATCGTCGCCAAGCTCGACACCAAGGCAGCCAAGCGAGATGCCGCGAACATCGCGGCAAAAGATGCGTTCGACGTGCTGGTAGTAGGCGGTGGCCCAGCCGGCGCGGCAGCGGCGGTGTATGCCGCACGTAAGGGGATCCGCACCGGAGTGGCCGCCGAACGCTTTGGTGGGCAGGTGCTGGACACCATGTCGATCGAAAACTTTATTTCCGTGCCGGAAACCGAAGGCCCGAAGATGGCGACCGCGCTTGAACAGCACGTGCGCCAGTACGCGGTGGACATCATGAACCTGCAACGTGCCGAGCGGCTGATTCCAGCCGGTGCCGATGGTCTGATCGAGATTGAACTGGCCAATGGCGCCTCGCTCAAGAGCAAGACAGTGATCCTGTCCACCGGGGCGCGCTGGAGACAGATGAACGTACCCGGCGAAGACCAGTACAAAAACAAGGGTGTGGCATATTGCCCACATTGCGACGGCCCGCTGTTCAAGGGTAAGCGCGTGGCGGTCGTCGGCGGCGGCAACTCAGGCGTTGAAGCTGCGATCGATCTGGCCGGTATCGTGGCGCATGTCACGCTGCTGGAATTCGACGACAAGCTGCGTGCCGACGCGGTACTGCAACGCAAGCTGCGCAGCCTGCACAACGTCCGCATCATCACCAACGCACACACCACTGAAGTACTTGGCGACGGGCAGAAGGTCACCGGACTGGTTTACAAGGATCGCGCTGGCGGCGACATCCAACACATCGATCTGGAAGGCGTGTTCGTGCAGATCGGCTTGCTACCCAATACCGAATTCCTGCGTGGCACGGTGGCATTGTCGCCGCGCGGCGAGATCATCGTCGACGACCGTGGCCAGACCGATGTGCCGGGCGTGTTTGCTGCGGGGGACGCCACCACGGTGCCGTACAAGCAAATCGTGATCGCGATGGGCGAAGGGTCCAAGGCAGCGCTGAGCGCGTTCGATCACCTGATCCGCGCCAGCGCGCCGGCCAGTGCCGACAGCGCGGCCCAGGCCGCATAAGCGCGCACCAAGCACCAGGAAATGCCCCGTCACCGCAATGAAGGCTGCTGCATATGAATCTGCGTGACCTGAAATATCTGGTAGCACTGGCCGACCACAAGCACTTCGGTCGCGCTGCAACGGCATGTTTCGTGAGTCAGCCAACACTGTCCACCCAGATCAAGAAACTCGAAGACGAGCTGGGCGTCTCGCTGGTGGAGCGCGCGCCACGCAAGGTCATGCTCACCCCGGCCGGCCGCGAAGCCGCCGTGCGCGCCCGTAGCATCGTGGCTGAAGTGGAACAGATGAAAGAAGCGGCGCGACGCAGCCAGGACCCGGAAGCGGGCACCGTGCGTCTGGGCATCTTCCCAACCTTGGCACCGTATCTGCTTCCGCATGTGGTGCCGCATATACGCGAGCGTTTTCCGCGCCTGGAACTGCTGCTGCTCGAAGAAAAAAGCGACCGGCTGATACATCAGCTACGCGAAGGCCGCCTGGATGCGGCACTGCTTGCGCTACCGTTGCAGGATGACCAATTGCATACCGAATTCCTGTTCGAAGAACCGTTCGTGCTGGCAGTCCCGCAAGGCCATCCGTTGTCGCGCCATAGCAGCATGATGCTGGAAGAGCTGTCCGAGCAGCGCCTGTTGCTGTTGGAAGATGGCCACTGCCTGCGCGAGCAGGCACTGGATGTCTGCCATTTGGCCGGTGCACTGGAAAAATCCGAATTTCAAGCGACCAGCCTGGAAACCCTGCGCCAGATGGTGGCCGCCAATGTCGGTATCACCTTGCTGCCCCTTTTGGCGGTCAAGCCGCCGGTCGCACGCTCGGACACTATTCGCCTGATCCGCTTCGTCGAAGACAAGCAGCCCAGCCGCCGCATCGCGATGGCTTGGCGGCGGAGTTCGGCGATGACCACGTTTTTGGAGCAGTTATCGCAGTTGTTCAAGGAATTGCCCGAAAGCTTGTTTATGCTGGACCAAGCTGCGACAGGACCAGAGGCGGTTGCAGCTTAGCAGGCTGCTGAAATCCCACCGCCCTTTTACAGACCACATCATCCATCGACAGGCCGATGCACCAGCAGTACAGCAGCGTGTATGACGCCTGCTCCATCTGGTGCCGTTGCGAACGGGTGCTGTAGAGCATTTGCAGCAACCTCGCATACAGCAACTGCTCCGGCGCAACGCTGGGGTGGTCGCCCTTGGCGTTCGGACCAGTCCTGTCTTACCAATCCCCGATCCCGGCGCCATAATCCCCACCCTCAAACAAGCTTGGTCCGCCGCCACCACCGCGACACTTGCTCCTCGCGCACCAGGGTAAACAATCCAGCGCCCAAAATCAGGGCGATGCCCACGGCCATCGGCCAGTCCAAACGGTCGTGAAATAAGAGGTAGCCGAAGGCAATCGCCCACAGCATCTGGCTGTATTGCGTTGGCGCCACTACGCTGACCGGCGCCATGCGCGTGGCGTACATCATGCAAATGGCGGCCAGCCCGGCGAGCAGTCCGTAACCCGCCAACAGGCTCCATTGGGCCAGCGTGGGCCAGACGAAGCTGGGCAACATCATGATCCCGCCCATGACCAACGGGCCGATCACGCCAGCGCCATACAAGGTCAAACGCTTCTCGCTATGACCGGCCATGCGCAGCACGATGACCGAGATGGCACCGACCAGACCACACACGATTGCCGCCACATGCCCGTGGGTGAGGTGACGAAAGCCCGGGCGCAGCACGATCAGTACACCGATGAAGCCGACGATCACCGCCGACCAGCGCCGCCAGTGCACCTGTTCCTTGAGAAAGATCACCGACAAAACAGTGACGAAAATCGGCATCAGGAAGATCAGCGCAAACGCTTCGGCCATTGGCAAGGTGGTAAAGGCAATCACCGAGGTGAGATTACCGATAGCACTGGTAAGCGCGCGCAGCAGCCACAGTGCGGGCTGCTTGGCCATCACCAACTCGCGCCGCTGGTCGTCCGGCTTTTTCAGGAACGGCACTGCCAGCAACATCAGCAGCGCGCCAAGAAACAGCACCTCGTAGACCGGCAGCGTGCCTTGGAGCAGCTTTACGAATGCATCGCTGATCGAATAGGCCGCATAGCAGGCGAAGCCCAACAACACACCCTTCAGCATTGCCCATCTCCCACAGTTGACGCTGACCGGACCAGGCACCGATGCAAACCGGGTACAGTATGCGGTGCAAGACGTATCAGCGGAACGGCACGGGCAGTTAACCGCGGTAATGCGCCCAGGCCCCGCCACGGGCACTCTCATGATGCTGGGCCGCGACCGGTCGGTTACGATGCCGGTCCCATCCTTGCATCGGCGCGCCATCGTCCGCGCACACACACCCTGTCATCCGTGCCCCATTACTCCGGCCCCCTGCTCGTTCTCGCCGATGCCCAAGCGCTGCTGGCTGCACGCGCGAATGGTTTGACTCACTGGACCGGCTCACTCGACCTGGGCCGCGGCACAGACACCGCTCAGCTCGATGCACAAACGTGGCAGTGGCGCGGCCGGGGTTACCCATATCCGGGCAAGCTCAAAGACCGCACGCTGTACTTCTGGGATGGCGAGGATTTCGCGCCGATCTCGCGCTATCGCGACGCGCTAATCAAGCTGGTGCCCACCAAATGGAGTGTCCCGACCTTCGAGATCGATGGCATCAAAATGCTGCCGTCGGCGCAGGTGTCGCCGTTGGAGGATGCGCGGCGTAAGGTGGCATTAGTGGATCCACGCGGCAAGACCGTGTTGGATACTTGCGGCGGCTTGGGCTACTTCGCGGCCTGCTGTCTGGAGGCCGGCGTCGCACGGTTGCTCTCGTTTGAAAAAAATGCCGACGTGCTGTGGCTGCGCACGCTCAATCCATGGTCGCCGGACCCGGACGCTGGCACTGCCAGTGGGCGCCTGCAGCTGACCCATGCCGATGTCACGCAGCACATCGCCACGCTGAGCGACGCTTCGGTCGACGCCATCCTGCATGATCCACCGCGGTTTGGGATTGCCGGCGAGCTGTATTCGCAGGTCTTCTACAATCATCTGGCGCGCGTGCTGCGCCGTGGCGGGAGCCTATTTCACTATACTGGCGCACCCAATAAGCTCACCACCGGGCGCGACGTGCCCAACGAAGTGGGCAAGCGTCTTGCCAAGGCAGGCTTCACCACGCAACGCACGCTGGATGGCGTGCTGGCAACGTTGCCTCTACGACGCTGAGCGCGTGTCTTGTTGCTATTGAAACGGGCGACAAAGAGCGCAAACACGACTTCTGGCAGAGGCACCCGGTCCACATGGCCGGTACCATCGCACGGTTGCGCCAAACCGCAATAGCGCGCGTCTTCTCGTTCCAGGAGAGTCTTTCATGCCAACCCCCTTGCCGTTGCGGCACCTGCTCGTCGCCATCGTCCTGGCCACCCCGCCGGCACTGGCCTGCGCGCAGGCACCCGCCGTTACCGAGGCCGACTACGCGCGCGCCGAGCGACTGATCAGCTACGCCGCGCAACCGCTGGTCGACCATGCCGCCACCTACATCGACTGGCTGGATGCAACCCATGTGGTGTATATCGATCACGATGCCAAGCGCAAACAGCTACTGCAGCTGGACACCGCCACAGGCAAGACCGCACCGATCTTCAAACAGTCCGCGCTGGTCGCGTCGCTCAACACGCTACTGAAGACCGGCAGCACTCCGCTCAAAGCCGACACCTTCGCACCGGTGGTCAAGCGCACCGCCGATGGTCGCTATCGCTTCACCGTGCGCGATACCGCCGTGGTCTGCGATGCGCGTGCACGTTGTAGCAAGCTATACGCCAAGGACGAACCGGAACCGGGCGTGTTGTCGCCGGACAAACGCAGCGAGGCCTTCATTCGCGACTGGAACCTGTGGGTGCGCGATCTGGCAAGCGGCAAGGAAACCCAGCTCACCCGCGATGGCGTGGAAAACTTCGGTTACGCCACCGACAACGCCGGCTGGAGCCACAGCGATCACGCCATCGTGGCCTGGTCGCCGGACTCCAGCAAGATCGCCACCTTCCAGCAGGACCAGCGCAAAACCGGCGACATGTATCTGGTCAGCACCACGCTTGGGCATCCGCAGCTGCAGTCGTGGAAATATCCGCTGGCCGGCGATAAGGACGTGACCACGATTGAGCGCGTCATCATCGACGTGCCCACCCGCAGCGTGCTGCGCCTGAAAACACCGCCGGATCAACACCGCTCCACGCTCTGCGACGACGTGAGCTGCTCGCCCGGAGTGTGGGACGACGTGAAGTGGGCACCGGACAGCAAGACGCTGGCGTTTGCCTCTACCTCGCGCTTCCACAAGCACACCTGGCTGCGCATCGCCGATGCCAACACCGGCGCGGTGCGTACCGCCTTGGAGGAAACCGTCAAAACCTATTACGAAAGCGGCCAGGTCGCGGCTAACTGGGCGTATCTGCCGGCCAGCAATGAGGCTGTGTGGTTTTCCGAACGCAGCGATTGGGGTCAACTGTATCTCTACGATCTGGCGACTGGCAAACCCAAGCGCGCCATCACCACCGGCGAAGGCAACGTCACTGCGTTACTGCGCGTTGACCCGGTCACGCGCACCGCCTGGTTTGTTGGCGTCGGTCGCCGCGCTAGCGTGGACCCATACTACCAGCAACTGTGGAAAGTGAGCCTGGACGGCGGTGAGCCGGTGCTGCTCACACCCGAACCGGCCGACCACAGCATCGCCTTGTCGCCCGATGGCGCACGCTTTGTCGACACCTATTCCACCTCGGTCACCCCGCCGGTCACCCTGCTGCGCGAGGCCGGCGACGGTCGCACCGTCAGCACGATTGCCACGGCAGATATCACCCGCCTCAAGGCGGCCGGCTGGGTGCCGCCGGAGCCCATTACGGTGAAGGCACGCGACGGCAAGACCACGCTGTACGGGTTGATGTTCAAGCCCAGCAACTTTGATCCGACGCGCAAGTATCCGGTGATCAATCACATCTACCCGGGCCCGCAGACCGGCTCGGTGGGCGACGAGCGCAGTTTCCAGGCTGGTCACAACGACAACCAGTCGCTGGCCGAATTGGGTTTCATCGTGGTGGCCATCGATGGCATGGGCACGCCAAGGCGCTCCAAGCGCTTCCACGATACCTGGTACGCCAACATGGGCGACAACACCTTGCCCGACCAGGTTGCCGGCTTGAAGGAATTGGGGCAACGCTATCCATGGATCGACCTGGATCGCGTCGGCATCTGGGGCCATTCCGGCGGCGGCAATGCGTCCACTGGCGCGATGCTGCGCTACCCGGATTTCTTCAAGGTCGCTTGGTCGGAAAGCGGAAACCACGATAACCGTGGCTATGAAGACGATTGGGGCGAGAAGTATCACGGCGAGCTCATCGTCAACAAGAACGGCACTTCCAACTACGACGATCAAGCCAACGCCAACCACGCCAGCAATCTCAAGGGACGGCTGATGCTGGTGCATGGCACCCTGGACGACAACGTGCCCCCGTACCTCACCTTGCTGGTGGCCGATGCATTGATCAAGGCCAACAAGGACTTTGACATGCTGATGCTGCCCAACGCCAAGCACGGCTACGGCGATCTCACCCCGTACGTCACCCGCCGACGCTGGGACTACTTCGTGCAATATCTGCTCGGCACCACCCCGCCGGCGCAGTATCAGATGAAGCCGATGCCGAAGAACTGAGCTCTACCTTGAACACCAACGTCCCAGCAGTGCCCAACGACGACTTGCCCCTGACCGACCGCCTGCGCGCAGCGCTGGATCTTCTGGAGGCCATCGAAGCTGACCGCAGCGTGCTGGACACGCTACCCGAAGCCGACCGCGCGCGGTTGCACCAAGTGGTCGCCAAGGTCTATCACCCCGAGCCCAAAGCGCGGCGCCAATTGCTCAAGCAACGCGAGCGCGAGCGTCGTCAGGAAAAAGTGCGCAAGGCCGAAGCACTGCTGGAACAACGCGGCATCCGCGCACTGCGACGCAAGCCGGTGTTCAGCACACCGAATTACTTCCCGCCGCGCGGCCCCGGCTTGCACGACGCGCACGACGGTGAAAACGCCACTGACCAGCCCGAACCCATACATTCGCCCGAGTTGCGCCACTGCTACGTGTGCAAGCAGAAGTTCACCGAGCTGCATCACTTCTACGACCAGATGTGCCCGGCGTGCGCGCAACTGAATTTCTTCAAACGCACCGAAACCGCCGACCTGCGCGGACGCACTGCATTGCTCACCGGTGGACGGGTCAAGATTGGCTACCAAGCGGGCTTGAAATTGCTGCGCGCTGGCGCCGAATTGATCGTTACCACGCGCTTCCCGCGCGATTCAGCTGCGCGTTATGCCCAGGAGCCGGACTTCGCGCAATGGGGCCATCGGTTGCAGATATTCGGCCTGGACCTGCGCCACACGCCCAGCGTGGAAGCGTTCTGCAACGCACTGTTGGCAACGCGCAAACGGCTGGATTTCATCATCAACAATGCCTGCCAGACCGTGCGCCGCCCACCGCAGTTTTACGCGCACATGATGGCCGGCGAAACCGCCGCACTGCACGAATTACCGGAGACTGTGCGCCATCTTGTCGGTCACTACGAAGGCCTGCGCACGCCAGAGTTGCTACGCAACGCCTCGGCCACTGCGTTGCCGACGGTACACGGACGTGGCGTGGACAGCGCCGACGGACTCACCCGCGCCGCCGAACTCTCCCAGATCGCGTTGCTGGATGATGAGTTGATAAGCCAACAACATTTGTTCCCCGAAGGACGCCTGGATCAGGACCTGCAGCAAGTCGATCTGCGGGGCCGCAATTCCTGGCGGCTGCTGATGGCGGAAGTGTCCTCGGTGGAGTTATTGGAAACGCAGCTGGTAAACGCCATCGCGCCCTTCATTATCAACGCGCGCCTCAAGCCGCTGATGCTGCGCACGCCCGAGCGAGACAAGCACATCGTCAACGTCTCGGCGATGGAGGGCCAGTTCTACCGTCATTTCAAGACCACCCGCCACCCACACACCAACATGGCCAAGGCCGCATTGAACATGATGACGCGCACGTCGGCAGCCGATTACCAGAACGATGGCATCCACATGAACAGTGTCGACACCGGTTGGGTCACCGACGAGGATCCGGCAGAGATCGCCGCGCTCAAGGTCCAACAAGAACGCTTCCACCCACCGTTGGATATCGTCGACGGCGCCGCGCGCATCGTCGACCCAATCATCCACGGCTTCAACACCGGCGAGCACACCTGGGGCAAGTTCTTGAAGGATTACGCGCCGACGGATTGGTGAAGCGCACATACAGAAAGGTGATCTTCCATACCCGCTCGTGCGCTACTTGGCACCAGCGAAAACATCATTCTTGACCTGCACTGCATTGGCTAACCGCCTACCGAATGCGGGCTTAGCCGCTCTTAGTTAGGCAATAGTTCCATCAACCATTCAATTTCCTCTTCGTTAAATGCTGGGAAGTCCGTCTCAGCGAGTGCGACGAGGGTCGGCTCCTGACGTTGGAACGCGATGCTGGAAGCTGCCAGGTCTGCGTCTGTGGGCGTACCAGGATCCGTGAGACCGTGGCCAAATTTGGTACGGCGACGTTTGAGACCCCATCCACTTGGCAGGTGCGCATGCAGGGCATCGGGCTGTTCGGGAGCCCCTGCCTCGTGCAGTGGGCTGGGCGCGTCCAGTTCGCGTTCCAGCGAATCGGCGAATGCTTGCCCCGAGTCTTGGAACGAAGCAGAGGCAGCGGCTGGTCTCGCTCCCAATGCTTGCAAGATGCGCCGCCAGCGCTGGGAGGCCGAGGGAAGCATCCCACTGCGGGCTTCCAGTTCGGTGACGCCTACCCGGCGAAACAGCTGTAACAATCCGGACCGACTCAACCCAAATTGCTTCATCGCTTCATCGAATGCCTGCTCTGGGTGGGAATGGCACTGGAAAAAGCTCAGCACTTGAACAATTTGCGCGGGATCGGCAACGGATTGGAAGGCGCGTTCGGGAACACGCCGATTGGCTCTTCTGATCAAGATTGGCGCATGCGGCAATCCCTTGCTCACCGCATCCACCGCAGGACGTCCGCCCAGACAGGCCAATGCAGCGAGGCGGTCGTTGGACAACGCAGCCAACGCCGGATCAGGACAAGACAACTGGGCAAAAACACGCTCCAGCGCTTGCTTGCCGCCGCTATTGCTGGCGATGGCCACCACCTGCTCCGAAGTCAGGCGATAGTCATTGCACAGCACGGGCAATAGCCGCTGCACCGCCTCCAGTGCTTGCTTGCCGCCATCGTAGCTGCCGATGGCCACCACTTGAGCAGGGGTCAGACCGTGCTCTCTACATAGCACTGGGAGCAGGCGCTGCACCATCTCCAGCGCCTGTCTGCCACCGCCATTATCGGCGATCGCCACTACCTGCTCCGGACTCAATCCATGCTCCTTGCAAAGGATGGGCAGAAGGCGCTGCACGGCCTCCAGTGCTTGTCGACCGCCGTCATTACTGGCGATA
>Ga0207791_1000396_pt1 | contig 11256 bp, 7 predicted proteins | sample HigsolmetaGSP16D_FD_184844 | JGI IMG/M metagenome (GOLD analysis project Ga0207791, IMG submission 184844) | High solid enriched microbial communities from the Joint BioEnergy Institute, USA - SP1-6-D (SPAdes) | ecosystem: Engineered > Bioreactor > SSF (Solid state fermentation) > Aerobic >...
CTGGCAGCGCATCTTGCAAGCATTAGGAGAGCAATCATCATCTTCTGCTTCTGCTTCTGCTTCTGCTTCTGCTTCTGCCTCTGCCTCTGCTTCGTCCCAAAACTCTGAGCATGCATTCGCCGATTTCCTGGAACGTGAACTGGACACGCTCAGCCCATTGCATGAGGCAGCCCATGTGCTGGCAGGCAGCAACCGCAAACGGCCCCTATCGGCTGATTCTGTCGACCACTCCGCACAACAGACTGCCAAGGCACCGGTCCCCGAACAGCCAGATGCACCGGATGCGTACCTTCCAAGCGAATGGGGTCTCAAACGTCCCCGAACCGAAGTCGGCGGGGGCAATCCGGGTCCTGATGCGCCTACGGGCGCCGACCTGGAAGTTCCGAACACTCCGTCTCCAGGATACGATGCAGCCTCTTTATCGTGGGATGAAGAGGATTTCCCGTTGTTCAGCGACGAGGAACTGAAGTGGTTGAGCACCTTACTGGATGATTGATTCGGCGGCGGAGTCAAGCCTGATTCGTAACGCTGTCGTTGAATTCCTCGATGAAGATGACGCGCAGGGCGTGCACTGCGGCGACCTTGCACTGGCCACGCCGCGAGCGCTGCTCCAGCGTCGGCGGACGCGCGCGCCAGTTGTGGCGATTTTTGCATTAGCCACGGCGATGGGGCGCTGCCAGTGCAGCGTGCCCGCAGAACTGGAAATCAGCTCGATAAGTGCTCGATGGCAGCGACGCTGCCGAGGCGGTCGCCAAGCTGTTTCAACAATGCGAGCCGGTTGGCGCGCAGCTGCGGTTCTTCGGCATTGACCATCACGCTGTCGAAGAAGGCATCGACTTGCGGGCGCAGGCAGGCCAGGCGCGCCAGGACGGCGACGTAGTCGTGCCGATGCAAGGCATCACGTGTGTCGCCAATGGCTGCTTTCACCGCTTCGGCTAATACTTCTTCGGCCGGTTCGCGCAGCAGCGCGCTGTCGATGTCGTCAGGGATCTGGCCATCGACCTTGCGCAAGATGTTGCGAATGCGCTTGTTGGCCGCAGCCAGCGCTTCTGCTTCGGGCAGCCTGGCGAAGATACCGATGGCATCAATGCGGCGGTCGATGTCGTAGAGGGAAGAGGGCTTCAGTTCTGCGACGGCGTTGAAATGCGTCGCAGGCGCGCCTTTATCCGCATAGTACCCTTTTAGGCGATCAAGGATGAAGTCGTAGATTTCCTGGGCCAGCTGTTCGTATTGGCTTGCGTCGATCTCAGAAATCGTTTGTTCGTTGGTCAGCTTTGCTTTTCCAACAAGTCGATCCCAGGGCAGCAATCTGGCCGCAGCAGTGAGTATTGCCTTCAGATCCAGATCAAACCCACTCTCAATCACCGTCCGCGCCAATCCCAGCGCATTACGCCGCAGTGCGAACGGGTCCTTGTTGCCGGTCGGCTTCAACCCTGCTGCGAACCCACCGGCCAAGGTATCCAGACGCTCGGCAATCGCCAGCACTTTGCCTAACGGCGACAATGCAATGTCATCGCCAGACAAGCGCGGGTGGTAGGCCTCGTCGATGGCCAACGCAATCTCACTGGGTTCACCGGCAGCGGTGGCGTAATGACGACCGGCAATGCCCTGCAATTCCGGGAATTCGTTGACCATGCGCGATTGCAGATCGTTCTTGGCCAACGCTGCAGCGCGGCGTGCCTGCACCGGGTCGCCACCCACCTGCGGCGCAATGGCCTGGGCCAGCGTAGCCACGCGCGCGACCTTGTCGGCCAGCGTGCCCAGCTTGGCGTGATAGGTGACGCTGGCCAGACCCACACCCATCGCCTGCAGACCCTGCTTGAGGTCTTCGTCGAAGAAAAACTTGGCATCTGCAAAGCGCGGGCGGATGACGCGCTCGTAGCCCTTGGCAACGTTGGCCATGTCCTTGGAGTGAATATTGGCAATGGCGATGAACTGCTCGGTCAATTTGCCGCCGTCATCGAGTACCGGGAAGAATTTCTGGTTGATCTCCATCGTTTCGATGAGCGCTTCCTGCGGCACTGCCAGGAAATCGCGCTCGAAACTGCATCGCACCGCCGATGGCCATTCGACCAGGTTGACCACTTGCTCCAGATTGTCGTCGCTGATGCGCGCGCTGCCACCGGCCCCTCTGGCAGCCGCTTCCACTTCTTCAATGATGCGGGTGCGGCGTGCATCTGGATCCACCAGCACATGCGCCGCACGCAGCGCATCGACATAGTCAGCGGGCGCCGCCAGCGATACCGCGCCCTCATGCATGAAACGGTGGCCGCGCGTCACACGATCGCTAGACACGCCCAGCAATTGGGCCGGAATCACGTCATTGCCGAACAACAGCACCAGCGAGTGTACCGGCCGTGCGAAGGCGTATTCGTGCGCGCCCCAGCGCATCGGTTTGGGGATAGGCATGCTGGCGATGGCCTCGCGCAGGATCTGCGGCAACAAGTCAGCGGTATGCGCACCCGGTATCACCGCGCGGTGTACGAAACGCTCGCCTTTGGCATCGCTGGTGCGTTCCAGCGCGGTCCAGTCGATGCCAGCCTTGGCGGCGAAACCAGTCAGCGCCTTGGTCGGTTGGCCCTGGGCATCCAGCGCGATGTTGAGATACGGCCCCAGCATTTCGGAGCGCTGCTGCGGCTGTTCGGTGGCCACGCTCGGCAGAAGAACCGCCAGACGCCGTGGCGTGGACAACGGTTTGGCATCGCCGCAGGTCACCGCGACGCCGCGCTTTTGCAGGCCGCTGAGCACGCCATCGAAGAACGCCTGCGCCAGACCCGGCAGTGCCTTGACAGGCAGCTCTTCGGTGCCCAATTCGATCAGCAGGGGAAGTTGTTCGCTCATATTCTGGGAAACCTTGCGTGTTCCTTCTCCCGTCGGGTGAAGGTGCCTCGAAGAGGCGGATGAGAGGTGGGGCCAGGCGCTGTGGAGTTGGGTGCGTGAGGGCCAGGACTGCGTCCGCTCACTCCAATCCCTGTTCCTGCGTGAACAGGGGCTTGCAGTTAGTTTTTCAGACCAGGAAATGCCAGCTTCTCGCGCTGCGCGTAATAGGCCTGCGCCACGCCCTGGGCCAGCGCGCGCACGCGCAGGATGTACCGCTGGCGTTCGGTCACGCTGATTGCACGGCGTGCATCCAACAGGTTGAACGCGTGACTGGCCTTGGTGACCTGCTCATAGGCTGGCAGCGGCAGGCCGACCTCGACCAGGTATGTGGCTTCGGCTTCGCAGGCGTCGAAGCGATGGAACAGCTCGACCACATTGGCGTGTTCGAAGTTGTAAGCGCTCTGCTCCACCTCGTTCTGGTGGTACACATCGCCGTACGTCACTGCGGCACCATCAGGTCCGTAGGTCCACACGAGTGCGTAGACGTTGTCGCAGCTCTGCAGATACATGCACAGCCGTTCCAGCCCATACGTGATCTCGCCAAGCACCGGCTTGCACTCAAGTCCGCCGGCCTGCTGAAAATAGGTGAACTGGGTGACTTCCATGCCGTTGAGCCACACTTCCCAGCCCAGCCCCCAGGCGCCGAGCGTGGGCGATTCCCAGTTGTCTTCGACAAAGCGCAGGTCGTGCACCAACGGGTCGATACCCAGCGCCTTGAGTGAGCCCAGATACAGATCCTGGATGTTGTCCGGGCTGGGCTTCATCGCCACCTGGTACTGGTAATAGCGCTGCAGGCGGTTGGGATTTTCGCCATAGCGGCCATCGGTGGGGCGGCGCGAAGGTTGCACGTAGGCCGCGTTCCATGGCTCCGGTCCCAGTGCGCGCAGGAACGTGGCCGGGTGAAACGTGCCCGCACCGACTTCCAGGTCCAGCGGCTGGATCAGCACACAGCCCTGCTCGGCCCAGTACCGGTTGAGGGTCTGGATCAGGCCCTGGAAAGTGATTGGAACGCGCCGGGAATCGGACATGCAGCAGAGGCCGTGCGGAAGGGGTGCGCTAGTATACCGACCGACCCGCGGCGCTTTGCCGCGGCGCATCGCTGCAGGGGAAAACACGCATGGAACAGCAGCGCACCACCGATCCAGATCACCCAGTGGCACTGCTGCCGCGCGGTCGGCTGATGTTCGACCCGGTGGCCGCGGCCCTGCTGGCCGACGGCATGGTGGTGCCGCACGAGCACGAGCGGGTGCAGTTCTCCGCCACTGGCGTGCGCAATGTCAACGACGTGCATCCGCTGGTGTTGCTGGCCAATCTGAAATTGCATGCCGCGCAGCCGCCAGCTGGTGAGCTCGGGCTGGAGCGGCTCACCGAATGGCTGGCCAGGCGCACAGGGTTACGCTATCTGCGCATCGACCCTACCCGCATCGATGTGGCCGCTGTTACCGGCGTGGTTTCGCACGCTTATGCGCGCCGCCATCGTATTCTTCCACTGGCGCTAGACCTTGAGCGCGTGCTGATCGCCACCAGCGAGCCGCTGGCGCTGGACTGGCTGGCCGACGTGCAACACCTGAGCCGGCGCCGTATCGAGCTGGCGCTGATCAACCCGCTGGATCTGCATCGCTACACGATGGAGTTTTTCGGCGTCACCCAGTCGGTGCGTGGCGCCCGCAGCGATGCACGCAGCACCGAATCCAATGTCGGCATGCCCAGCTTCGAACAACTGGTGGAACTGGGCCGCGCCGGCGACGTCAACGCCGACGACCACCACATCGTGCATATCGTCGACTGGCTGCTGCAGTACGCGTACGAGCAGCGCGCCAGCGACATCCACCTGGAGCCGCGCCGCGAGATCGGACGCATGCGTTTCCGCATCGATGGGGTGCTGCACAAAGTGCTGGAAGTGCCGCCCTCGGTGATGACCGCGGTGGTCAGCCGCATCAAGGTGCTTGGACGCATGGATCTGGCCGAACGCCGCCGCCCGCAGGATGGTCGCATCAAGACACGCTCGCCAGGTGGGCGCGAAGTGGAAATGCGTTTGTCCACGATGCCCACCGCATTCGGAGAAAAGTGCGTCATGCGCATCTTCGACCCGGATTCGGCATTCAAGAGCATCGAGCAGCTGGGTTTCAGCCCCGAAGAAGCGGCTGGCTGGAGCGCGCTGGTCGAGCGCCCGCACGGTATCGTGCTGGTCACCGGCCCCACCGGCTCAGGCAAGACCACCACGCTGTATTCCACGCTCAAACGCCTGGCCACGCCGGATGTGAACGTGTGCAGCGTGGAAGATCCGATCGAAATGATCGCGCCGGAATTTAACCAGATGCAGGTGCAGCAGAACATCGATCTGGATTTCGCCAGCGGCGTACGCACGCTGCTGCGTCAGGACCCGGACATCATCATGATCGGCGAGATCCGCGACCTGGAGACCGCGCAGATGGCGGTACAGGCGTCGCTCACCGGGCATTTGGTGTTGTCCACGCTGCACACTAACGATGCAGCCTCGGCGATCACCCGCCTGCTCGATCTGGGCGTGCCACATTACTTGGTGGCCTCCACGCTCAACGGCGTGCTGGCACAGCGGCTGGTGCGCACGCTGTGCGTGCACTGCAAGCGCCCGCACACGCTCACCGACGCCGATTGGGTGGCCATCAGCGAGCCTGGCGAAACGCTGCCGGAACCGTGCAACGCATACGCGCCCGTCGGCTGCCTGGAATGCCGCCGCACCGGCTATCTGGGCCGGGTGGGCTTGTACGAACTGCTGCCGGTTACCCCACGCCTGCGCACGCTCATCCGCCCCGATATGGAACTTGCCACCTTCAGCCAGGCCGCCCGCAGCGACGGCCTGCGCACGCTGCGGCGCACCGGCTTGGAAAAAGTCGCCGCCGGGCTGACCACCATCGAAGAAGTGCTGTCAGTACTGCCCCCGCGCGAATAAGACCAGCGCACAACACGTCTGTGCGGGCGTGTTCGCATCGGGGACGCGCTCCCGGCCCAGCTCGATCCAACGCACTGTCTGGAGACCGAGCGCAACAAGCTCAAGCGCATATATGCAGAGCTGGCGACGGAAAACCATGCGCTGGAGGATGTCATCGCAAAAAACTCCAGGGCCAGCGCGCAAGCGCGAGGCCATGTGTCGACTCCCACCGGGTTATTCGAGATGCCCCTAACAAAACGTGCGGCCTAGTTGACCGCACTTCATTCAAGAATAATGACGCTTGAAAATCAAACCCCAACCGGATTCGCCTTCTCAGGATCAATTTTGTACTGCTTGATCGCCCGGGCCACATCCTTCCCCGTCATCTTGCCGTCTTTAGCCAGTGCGGCAATGGCCGCATGCGCGATGTAATACCGATCCACTTCAAAGAACCGGCGCAGGTTCGCGCGCGTGTCCGAGCGACCGAATCCATCCGTGCCGAGGACGGTGTAGGTCATCGGGACGAAGGCGCGGATCTGGTCGGCGAAGGCGCGCACGTAGTCGGTTGCAGCCACAGCTGGGCCCTGGCGGCCTTCTAGCAGCTGGGTGACGTACGGCTTGCGCTGTTCGGCTTCCGGGTGCAGGCGGTTCCAGCGTTCCACCGCGTAGCCATCGCGGCGCACTTCGTTGAAGCTGGGGCAGGACCAGATGTCGGCGGTGACACCGAAATCCTTGTACAACAACTCGGCGGCGGCAATGGCCTCGCGCAGGATGGTGCCGCTGCCCAGCAGTTGCACACGCAGCTCGCCTTTTTTGGGCTTGCCGGCGTCCTTCAACAGGTACATGCCCTTGACGATGCCCTCGGCTGCGCCTTCCGGCATGCCGGGGTGGGCGTAGTTCTCGTTCATCAGGGTGATGTAGTAATACTCGTCGATCTGGTCTTCCATCATCGCCTTCATGCCGTGCTGCAGGATGACGGTGACTTCGAAGCCGAAGGTCGGATCAAAGCTGCGCACGTTGGGGATGGAACCGGCGACGACCTGGCTGAAGCCGTCTTCGTGCTGCAAGCCTTCGCCATTGAGCGTCGTGCGGCCGGCGGTGCCGCCCAGCAGGAAGCCACGCGTGCGCATGTCCGCGGCCTGCCAGGCAAGGTCGCCCACGCGCTGGAAGCCGAACATGGAGTAGTAGATGTAGAACGGCAGCATCGGCACGTCCGACACCGAGTAGCTGGTGCCTGCGGCCATCCACGAGGCGATGGCACCTGGCTCGCTGATGCCTTGCTGCAGCACCTGGCCGGTCTGGTCTTCGCGGTAGTACATCAGCTGGTCGGCATCGACCGGCTTGTACTTCTGGCCGAATGGGGCATAGATGCCAATCTGGCGGAACATGCCTTCCATCCCGAAGGTGCGCGCTTCATCTGCCACGATCGGCACGATGCGCGGGCCCAGTTCCTTGTCGCGCAGCGCAATGTTGAGGCTCTGCACGAAGGCCATGGTCGTGGAGTACGTACGCTCGCCGCTGTCCTTGAGCAGGCGCTCGAACTTGTCGAGCGTGGGTGCGACAAACGACTTGCTGGCCTTGGGGCGGCGCGAGGGCAGAAACCCGCCAAGCACCTTGCGACGCTCCTTGAGGTACTGCACTTCCGGCGAATCTTCGCCGGGGTGGTAGAACGGCACTTGGCCGTCTTCCAGCTGTGCGTCGGTGACCGGAATGTTGAAGCGGTCGCGGAAGTGCTTGACCGCCGCGTCGTCCAGCTTCTTGGTCTGGTGGGTGGGATTGAGCGCCTCACCGGCCGAGCCCATGCCATAGCCCTTGACCGTCTTGGCCAGGATCACAGTGGGCATGCCTGCTGTGTTCACGGCCTGGTGGTAGGCGGCGTAAACCTTGTGCGGATCGTGGCCGCCACGGTTCAGGCGCCAGATGTCCTCGTCGGACAGGCCGGCCACCATGGCCGCGGTCTCTGGGTATTTGCCGAAGAAATTAGCGCGGGTATAGGCGCCGCCGAAGGCCTTGCAGTTCTGATATTCGCCGTCGACAGTTTCCATCATCAGCTTGCGCAGCACGCCATTGGTGTCCTTGGCCAGCAGGGCATCCCAATACCCGCCCCAGAGCAGCTTGATGACGTTCCAGCCGCCGCCACGGAACACGCCTTCCAGTTCCTGGATGATCTTGCCGTTGCCGCGCACCGGGCCATCTAGGCGCTGCAGGTTGCAATTGACCACGAAGATGAGGTTATCCAGGCCTTCGCGACCGGCCAGCGCGATGGCGCCGAGGGTTTCGGGCTCGTCCGACTCGCCGTCGCCGATGAAGCACCACACCTTGCGGTCGGATTTCTCGATGAGGCCGCGGTTTTCCAGGTAACGCATGAATTGAGCCTGGTAGATGGCAGCCAGCGGGCCCAGACCCATCGACACAGTGGGGGTCTGCCAGAACTCGGGCATCAGCCACGGGTGCGGGTAAGACGAGATGCCGTGGCCGTCCACTTCCATGCGGAAGTTGTCCAATTGGGCCTGGCTGATGCGGCCTTCGAGGAAGGCGCGGGCGTAGATGCCCGGAGCGCTGTGGCCCTGGATGAACAACAGATCGCCCGGATGGCTGTCCGAGGGCGCACGCCAGAAGTGATTGAAGCCCACGTCGTACAGCGTGGCGCTGGAAGCGAACGAGGCAATGTGGCCACCCAGGTCTCCCGGTTTGCGGTTTGCGCGCACGACGGTGGCCATGGCGTTCCAGCGGATGATCGAGCGGATCTTCCACTCCAGCGCGGAGTCGCCGGGGTGCTTGGCCTCGTTGGCTGGGGAGATGGTGTTGACGTATTCGGTGGTGGGCGAAAACGGCAAGTAAGCGCCGGCGCGACGGGTCTGTTCGACCATGCCTTCCAGCAGCTGATGGGCGCGCTCCGGGCCTTCAACGTCAATGACGGCCTTGATCGATTCGAGCCACTCCTGCGTCTCCAGTGGGTTCGGATCGTTGTGCAGCACTTCGTTCAACCAGTTCATTAGCGCTCCCGGGGGGACACGCCCCGCGGGGGTGTCGACATCGTGAATTTGTGAACCCCTAACTATACCGCACGCACCTGTTGCCATTCCTCGCTACGGATGCGTATGGAGGGCGCGCGGCAAGCCACCGGGCGTTGCAGGCCGCCAGCAGCGCTGGGCTATCGACGTCACTGGTGCCTGGCGATGGGCGGGGGCGCGCGGCATCGGTCCAGCGGATGCGAAGACGCTGACGGACGGAGCCGCACCATGAGGTCCTTCTCCAGGATTTCGTAGCTCTCGCCACCAACATCCACTCGCTCACGCTCACCGGGCCCGCGCTTACCGACCTTGTGATCGACGTAGCCTTCGTTAGAAAGGATGGCGTATTGCTGCGAGGTAGGCTTCACAGCGAGATTTCTTTGGCGGCAAGGGTTACCGAGAATAACTGGTCACGCAATTCCGGCTTGAAATCCGACGCCGAGGGCAGGCCGTTATCGGCATAGTCTGCAATATCTTTCTTGGGATAACCGCCCTTCCAGAAGTACAGAGTGACCGGCTTGTCTGCAACGACATCCTTGGTCTCGATGAATGGCAGAAATGCGGTCTCCTCCTTTTTACCTGTGGCCTTCAGGGACACTCGTGCTCCCGTCATATCCCAGTGACAGATCCCACGCCCGTAGTAATCTTCATCGAGCATGAGATCGAGGTAGATGACGCCTTGATATTCCTGCTCAGAGACTTTTTCCAGCACAACCGGCTCGTTGTTCGTGATGCGCTGTCCAACGCTTGTTTGAGGATGAATCTGGCCGCATTCGCTATCATTGCTGACGTCGTACTGTGCATACCCATTCACTGCCGCAAACGGAATCGGATAGACCAGCGTAGTGCGTCGAAGGAATGGTCATGGCGCTCCTTCCCTGGCGGCCAAGGTGATGGTGAAGAGATTGTCGCGAATATCTGGCTTGAATTTTTCGATAGAACGCTCGCCTATAGCAGGGAAATCGGTCGTTTCCGATCGCGGGTAACGTTCTCTCCAGTAGTACTCCCTAGATGCTGTCTGTCCAGTCACAGTTGCCGTTTCGATAAACGACAGAAACCGCGTCTCTTCTTCGGCACCTGTGGCCTTGAGAAGCACGCTGGCGCCGCTGAATGTCCAATGGCAGACGCCACGACCGTAAGAGAGAATCTGGCGCAAGGCCGGCCTCCGTGGCAGGTGGGAAGCCAGCGTAAACGGCTCGCGTTCGGCTGGTCAATCGAGGCCAGATGAGGATGAAGCGGCGATGTAACGTTGTGTATGCCGGTAGAACTGCCACCATCAAACGCCGCTGCTGCTAGGCAGAGCGTGCCTTGACCAGCCATTGGCGATCACTGCCGCAATACACATCCAGGTGTGTGGGAGGCGTTTTCCAATCTCTGGCGCGCGATGCCGACAACGAGTACGCGATACAGTGACACACCAGTGTGGATCGCAGCGTGCTGCCCCTTTCCGCATCGACAAAGGCCCGCCGCAGCGGGCCTTTGCCTGGGCAAGAGCGAGACTGCTTACTTGGCCGCGGCACCCTTTGCAGCAGCACCGTCAGCCTGGGCCAGCAAAGCTTCGGTGGTGATGCGGATCTTGACCTCATCGCTGACGTTCGGGACGTACTGACGCATGCCGAAATCGCTGCGCTTGATGGTGGTCGTGGCGTCGAAACCGGCGGCCTGCACCTTGTGCATCGGGTGCTCGCCGGCACCGTTGATGGTGACGTCCAGTACCACCGGCCTGGTCTGGCCCTTGATGGTCAGATCACCAGTGACGGTGAGTTTGTTGGTGCCGGCAGCTTCAACCTTGGTGCTCTTGAAGGTGGCGGTCGGGAATGTGGCTGCGTCGAAGAAATCGGCGCTCTTCAGATGCTCGTCCAACTTGGCGGTGAAACTGTTCAAGCCGGACAGCGGCAAGGTGACCTGTACGGTGGACTTGGTCACGTCTGCCGCGTCGTACACCAGGGTGCCGTCGACATTGCCGAAGTGTGCGGTCGGGTTGGAGAAGCCGAAGTGGCTCCACTGCGCCAGTACGTCGGTGTGGCTCGGGTCGAGCGTGTAGGTGCCAGACGCCACTTGCACGGGCGGGGCGGTCGGGGCTACCGCCGTGGCGGCGGCTGGCGTGGCGGTGTGATCGACCGGCTTGGAGCAGCCGACGATGGTCAGGGTGAGTGCGAGCGGTAGCACCAGCTTGTGGATGGTCATCATTAGAACTCCATGTGATGAGAGACACGTTGGATCAACGCGGGTGGGACAGAAGCAGGCCGAACAGGACTGCACGAACCTCGGGAATCATGTGTGTCTAAACGGTCATCCGGATCAAGAGATCAGCACACAGCAACAGCAGTGAAGGCATGGTAACTGCCGATGCCGAATGTCCTGGCCGTGCCCGCCTGGTCGCTGCGAAGTGGTGTTGCTGACGGTTTTCAGGCAAAGCGCGCAACTTCATCAAAGCTCAGGCGTGGCGAA
>Ga0207791_1000397_pt1 | contig 11254 bp, 9 predicted proteins | sample HigsolmetaGSP16D_FD_184844 | JGI IMG/M metagenome (GOLD analysis project Ga0207791, IMG submission 184844) | High solid enriched microbial communities from the Joint BioEnergy Institute, USA - SP1-6-D (SPAdes) | ecosystem: Engineered > Bioreactor > SSF (Solid state fermentation) > Aerobic >...
AACAGCGCGCTCACCGGCGGCATCAGGAAGAACAGCGCGGCCACCTGTGTCGCCGCGCCACGGCGGATCAGCAGGAACAGCAGCGCGAAGCCGCCGATCGAGTTGACGACCACCGTCCACAGCATCGGCAGATGGAAATCCGCCGTACTCGCGAACCGGAAAGCCTCCAGCCACCACGCGCCCGGCAGCAGTACCGCGGTCGCGGCGAGGTTCTGCACCGCCAGTCCGGTGCGCAGGTCCACGTCGGACGCGTGACGTTTCTGATAGAGCGTGCCGAACGCAATGCCGGCGAGCCCGGCGAGCAGCGCCAGCCATGCCGGCCATGCCGTCGCCCCGTCGATGCGGTCGGCGACGACCAGCGCGACCCCGGCAATTCCCAGCAGCAGGCCGCCCCACTGGGCCGGCCGCAGTCGCGCTTCGCCCGACGAGACCGCCAGCAGGGCCACGGCCAACGGCATCGTGCCGATCACCAGTGCGGCGACGCCCGCGCTCGCGCCCCACGACAGCGCGAGATACACCCCGCCGAACTGCAGGGCCAGCATCAGCACGCCGGCGACGGCGCTGTGCGCGACCGCCCTGCGCGTGCCCCAGGGCGCGCGCGTGGCCAGTGCCAGCAGGGCGAAGAACAGGCCGGCCAGGCCGAAGCGCCACACCAGCGCGGTCAAGGGCGCGGCGTGGGCGACCATCAGCGTGCCGGCGATGTAGCCCGTGCACCACAGCAGCACGAACGCGCCGCCGAGCGCGGTGGGCGAGGTCAGCGGACATCGGGAAGCGGACATGGGCGTGCCGGGCGTGCGTTGGCGCATCCTCGCGCCGATCGCGCCGCGCGTCACTGCGACCTTGGTCAGTGCGGCAGTTGCTCGAGCGTCGGCGGTAACGGGCAGTGCAGCACGCCGCAGATCGTCCGCAGCAGCTCCGCCTCTTCGACGCTGACGATCCCGTCGTGCGCGATCGCAGCCGTGATCGCCTCGACCATGACCTGCTTGGCCAGCGGATCGAGCGCATCCAGCGGTTCCCAGACCGCATCGAGCGCCTGCACCCCGCCGGCGGGTGGCGCGTAGGGCAGATGGTCGCGCGGCAGCACGCGCTGCATGCCGGCGAGATAGGCACGCTGCGCGGCCATGCGGTCGTCGGGGTTGCCGCAGTGCGCGACCACGGCCAGCAGGATCGCGAACTCCTGCTTCACGTTACCCGGATTGCGGCGGCCGAAGCGGACATGACGCGCCGGGTCGAGCATTTCGCGCAGCTGCACTTCGAGCAGGCGTCCGAGGCAGTACTCGAACAACGAGACCTGCGCGTCGGCGTGCACCACCGCGTGCACCGTGTCGAGGAACTCGGCCAGCTGCGGGCGCGGACGACGCCGCAGCACCGGGAACGCCAGCGCCGCGAGCGGCATGCGCAGCATCGGGTGCAGGTCCTGCAGCAAGGTGGCACGCAGATGGCCGGCTTCGGTCCCCACCGAAGCGCCCAGCCGCGCGGCGATCTCCATGTGCTGGCGCGCTCGCACGACGGCGTCGGCGTCCAGCAGCAGCGCCAGGATCAACGGCATCGCGGCCTCGCGATGCGTGGCGACATCGCGCAGCGGGTCACTGATCGCGCGCACCAGCGCATGTGCACGCGCGTAGTCGTCGTCGTGCGGGTGCGCGACCTGCGCGGCGACCATCGGCGGGGTCACCGCGAGCGGGCGGTCGCGCCGCGGCAGCCCTTCGTCCCGTGCAGCCAGCCCGAGCGCGACGTCTTCCTGCAGGCCGTCGGGCGGGTTTGCCATCCACTGCTGTTGCAGGCGCACCAGGGTTTCGGCGCGGAAGCCCGGCTCGAGCGCCTGGATGCGATCGAGCAGCGGCGGATGCGTGGCGAACAGTCCGCCCAGGCCCGCGCCGTCACCGAACAGCATGTGGCTCACTTCCTCGGCATCCTCGCGATGGGCCAGTCGCGAGCCGCCGTCGAGGCCGCCGATCTTCTTCAGCGCACCCGCGATGCCCGCGGTCTGGCGGGTGAACTGCACCGCCGAGGCGTCGGCCAGCATCTCGCGCGAACGACTCACGCCGGCCTTGATCATCCGGCCGAAAAACATGCCGATGCTGCCGACCCCGATGGCGGCGATCGCGCCGACGACCACGACGATGGTCGCGCTGTTCCGGAAACCGCGGCCGTGCAGCAGGATCCTGCGTCCGATGATTCCGATCATCACGATGCCGAACAGCACGCCGAGCAGGCGGATGTTGAGGCGCATGTCGCCATTGAGGACGTGGCTGAACTCGTGCGCGACCACGCCCTGCAGTTCGTCGCGGTTGAGCCGGTCCAGCGCGCCGCGGGTGACGGCGATCACCGCATCGGACGTCGAGTAGCCCGCAGCGAACGCGTTGATCCCGGCCTCGTGCTCGAGCACGTAGATGCCGGGCACCGGCACCCCCGACGCGATGGACATTTCCTCCACCACGTTGCGCAGGCGTCGCAGCTGCGGGTCGTGCGTGTCCTCGGCGACCGGCACGCCGCCGAGCTGGCGGGCCACCGGTGCGCCGCCGCCGGCGAGCGAGGAGATGCGGTACAGCGAGCCGAGCGCGATCGTCGCGAGGGTCGCAAGCGTCGCAAACAGCAAGGCGCCGGGCCGCGGGCCGGCCACGAGCACCACCATCGCGTCGACGACCGCGACGATCGCCAAGACTGCGACTGCAAACAATGCGAGCAGTCGTCGGCTGTGCCGACGCGCGTGGGCCTGGCGTTCGAAGAAATTCATGGAGACGTCGGCTTCGGCGACGCGTGCATCGTGCCCGGGGAAGGCTGGCACCGCGGGCACCCGGCCGCCGTCCGGGAACCCGGGGACCGGCAGTCCACGCACCGGCTGTTTCGAATCAGCGGGCGCGGATCACGGACCACGGCCCTCAGAACGACACCTTCGGCGCCTCGCGCACCTGGGCACGATCGGCCGGAATGTCGAGCAGCGCCGCGGGCTTGAAGGCGAACATGCCCGCGAGCACGCTCGAGGGGAAGACTTCGCGCTTGTTGTTGTAGGCCATGACCGAGTCGTTGTAGGCCTGGCGCGCGAACGCGACCTTGTTCTCGGTGCTGGTGAGCTCTTCGGTCAGCTGCATCATGTTCTGGCTCGCCTTGAGGTCCGGGTAGGCCTCCGACACGGCGAGCAGCCGGCCCAGCGCGCTGTTGAGGGCGCCCTGCGACTGCGCCAGCTGCGCCATCGCCGCGGCATCGCCGGGATCGGCCTTGGCCGCCGACAGACCGGCCTGTGCGAGATTGCGTGCCTGCGTCACGGCTTCGAGCGTTTCGCGCTCGTGCTGCATGTAGCCCTTGACGGTCTCGACGAGATTCGGAATCAGGTCGAAACGCCGCTGCAGCTGCACGTCGATCTGCGCGAACGCATTCCTGTACGCATTGCGGGCGGTGATCAGCCCGTTGTAGATGCCCACGCCCCAGAGCGCGAGGCCAGCGGCCACCGCCAGCAACAAAACGAGCAGGATCAAAGCGCTACCCATCGAACTTCCCCTTGTTCATGCAATCCGGAATGCAGGCGCTATCATCGCCGCGAGCACCAGAAGCATACGCAGGGGGCAGCGCCGATGAAAAGCCGACATCCATTGCGCCGGCCCCTCGTCCGACTCGGCTTGATCGGCCTGCTGATGCCCGCCGCACTCGGCACCGCGGCGCAGGCACCGACCTCGAGCGACGTCCCGGACGAGGCTGGCGAGGACGACATCACCGCCATCGTGCCGCTCGACGAGCACCCTGCGGTCGTCAGCCGCGAGGATGCGGTCAAGCCGCAGCCGATGGTGCCCGGACAGACCCGCCCCCTGGCGCCGACCTTCGACGTCACCCTGCTCGAGGCGATGGCCCAGGATCTGGTCGCCAACCAGCGCGTGCCGGGGTTGGCCATGGCGATCGTGCACAAGGGCCAGATCCTCAGCGCGCGCGGCTACGGCATCACCGACGTCAAGGCGGCCGAGCCGGTCGATGCGCATACCGTGTTCCGGCTCGCGTCGCTGTCGAAATCCTTCGCCGGCACCGTCACCGGCCTGCTCGTCTCCGAAGGCGCGCTGCGCTGGGACAGCCACGTCGTGGACTACCTGCCCTCGCTGCGTTTCTCCGATCCTTCCGCCGCCCAGCAGCTCACCGTCGCCGACGTGCTGAGCCACCGGGTCGGCATCGGCCGCAATGCCTACGACCGCGACATCGAGCGCAACGCCGACTACCACGATCTCGTGCAGCGCCTGTCGGCGCTGCCGATGACCTGCCAGCCGGGCAACTGCTACGCCTACCAGAACGTGGCCTTCAGCCTGGTCGGCGACGTGGTGTTCGCCACGTCCGGGCAGTTCTACAGCGAAGCGGTCTCGCGCCGCATCTTCAAACCGCTCGGCATGAATGACGCGAGCTACGGGCTCGAGGGCATCCAGGCGAGTACGCGCTGGGCCAAGCCACACGTACGCGCCGGCGGTGGATGGACGTCGCTGATGCCCAAGCCGACCTACTACCGCCTCGCGCCCGCCGCCGGCGTCAATGCCAGCATCAGCGACATGGCGCAGTGGCTGGTCGCGCAGACCGGCCATCGCCCGGACGTGCTGCCTGCGCCGCTGCTCGCGACGCTGCAGGCGCCGATCGTCGGCACGCCGCCCGAACTGCGCAACTCGTCGTGGCGCCGCGAACGTCTCGATGCAGCCGGTTACGGCCTGGGCTGGCGTGTCTACGATTACGCCGGCGAACGCGTGGTCTTCCACGGCGGTGCCGTGCAGGGCTACCGCGGACTGATGGCGATGATCCCGGGGCGCGACTTCGGCATGGTCGTGCTGTGGAACAGCGAAAGCAGCCTGCCGTCGGGCATGCTCCCGACGATCCTCGACCGCGCCATGGGCCTGCCGCCGCAGCGCTGGGTCGACGTCGATCCGAACATCGAACTGCTGCACGCGCAGCGCACACGCCCGCCCACGGCCCCGACCGCCGGCGGTAGCGTCACCCAGCGCGCGGACGCGACGCCGGAGTAAGGGCGACAGCGCTTGCCGCGCCGGGCTCGCCCGGAACGGCCCCGGCACCGGCCGCAAAAAAAAACGCCTCCTCCGCCTGGGCACGCGGAGGAAGCGCTTTCGATGACGCGACGTGCAGCTGGCGTCAGATCAGCGGGGTCGGCATCTGCGGGATCACGACCGGCGCGGACTTCTTGCTCGCACGCTTGGCCGGGGCCCGCTTCTTGGCGGCCTTCTTCGTTGCGGTCTTCTTGCCGGCGGCCTTCTTCGTGGCCTTCTTGGCAGTCGACTTCTTGGCGGTCTTCTTGGTCGCGGCCTTCTTGCCGGCGGCCTTCTTCGTGGCCTTCTTGGCAGTCGACTTCTTGGCGACCTTCTTGACGGCCTTCTTGGCGGTCTTCTTCTTGGCGACCTTCTTCGTCGCAGCCTTCTTGGTGGTCTTCTTCGCCGTCTTCTTGGCGGCGACCTTCTTCTTGGCGGCCTTCTTGGTGGTCTTCTTCGCCGGCGACTTCTTGGCGACCTTCGCGACCTTCTTCGCAGCCTTCTTCACTGCCTTCTTGACCTTGCTCACCACCTTCTTGGCAGCGGACTTCTTGGCGGTCTTCTTGGTCGCCTTTTTCGCAGGCGCCTTCTTTGCAGCTTTCTTCGTGGCCATGGGATGGCTCTCCTCGTCAGTGGACTTGCATGTACAGCGGCCCAGTTCTCAAACGGCGCGCGGGAGTCGGACCCGCGCACAACCGCCGACGCGCATGGCGCGTCGGACCGGATTCGATAGGGTGGGTCGTCGACAGCACGACGTCGCCCCGTTGAAGCAGAAGACCCGACGCGATACGCGTGTCGCGAAGGGTCCAGAAGAGGTCGGGTGATTTCGCAGCGGAGACGATGCCCGCATCCACCTTGTGATGTTCCTGGCGGAGGTCCGAGTTGTGCTGCGCGCTGGTGTCGTGATTCGACTCACTCGTTTTGTGGCGGACGTCTGTTGCCGCGAAACCTAATCACGGTTTTTTCCACTGTCAACAGGTCGTCGCATTTTTTTTCCGACGCCTGACGGCACGTGTCTCGCCGCGTGCGTCGACCCGACCGCGCGCCGCACCTCGCGTCGGCGAGCCGCGCGACGTGCAAGGAAAACGACGCATGGAAGAAACCCCATAAAACAAGGCACCAACGCGCAAGCACATGCGCGCTGCGCATGTGCTCGCGCGTCGCCGACACGCCACGCGCCCGGAGTGAAAACGGAATCACCCAACCGACCGGCACGTAAATCCGGCAGCGGTCCGACAAGCGCGTTCTCGCACCTGCGGGATCGGTTTGCGCGAAAAATGCGCGACGTGCGAAGCGCGATCGGCGGCTGCGCGCATGTCGCTCCGGCCATTCGCCGATCGACTTCGCGCGTCGACTCGAACTGCATCGGCGCAGATGGCCGAAACGAAAAACGGCGCGTTCCTCTCCGGAACGCGCCGCTGGATCGGACGCAAGGCAGGCGCGGGGACGGTCAGTCCTCCTCGCCCTCGAGCAGCTCTGCGTAGTCGTCGGGCGTCAGCAGGTCGTTGAGCTGTTCCGGCTCGCTGACTTCGAGCACGAACAGCCAGCCTTCGCCGTAGGCGTCCTCGTTGATGGTCTCGGGCTTGTCGGCCAGCGCGGCGTTGACCGCGGCGACCGTGCCCGATACCGGCGCGTAGACGTCGGAAGCAGCCTTCACCGACTCGACCACGGCGACGCCGTTGCCGGCCTGCACGTCGTCGCCGACGGCCGGCAGTTCGACGTAGACCAGGTCGCCGAGCAACCCCTGCGCATGGTCGGAAATGCCGACGGTGACCTTGCCGTCGCCTTCGACACGCACCCACTCGTGGGACTTCAGGAATTTCAGGTCGCCAGGGATTTCGCTCATGGTCGGCTCCGGTGCAAGCGTTCTGTCGGGGAAGTGGCGCTAGTGTAACGACGATGCCGAGCGGCGCGCATCAGACGCCGTCGGCGGGCTGGCCGTTCCGGACGAACGGGAACTTCACCACGCGCACCGGCACCTGGCGGCCGCGGATGTCGACGGTGACCTCGCCCGGTTCGCCGGCCGGCACGCGCGCGAACGCGATCGCCTTGCCGATGGTCGGCGAGAACGTGCCCGAGAGGATTTCCCCGGCGCCGTTCGCGGTGCTCACCGTCTGCCCGTGACGCAGCACGCCCTTGTCGTCCATCACCAGGCCGATCATCTGGCGCGGTGCGCCGGCGGCCTGCGACTCGAGCAGCGCACGACCGTTGAAGGCGCGGCCTTCGTCGAGCGCAACCGTCCAGCCGAGTGCGGCCTCGTACGGCGACACGGACTCGTCCATGTCCTGGCCGTACAGCGCCAGGCCCGCTTCGAGGCGCAGCGTGTCGCGCGCACCGAGTCCGGCCGGCGCGACGCCCGCGGCCTGCAGCGCATTCCACAGCGCGACCGCGTGCACCTCGTCGACGACGATTTCGAAACCGTCCTCGCCGGTGTAACCGGTCCGCGCGACGAACAGATCGCCGTACGGCGTGCCGGTCAGATCGGCAGCGGCGAAGCGACCGAGCCTGGCGACCTTCCCGGCATCGACGCCACCGAGCAGGCCCCCGACGATCTCGCGCGCCTTCGGTCCCTGTACCGCGATCATCGCCAGCTCCGGACGCTCGGTCACGGTGACGTCGAAGCCTTCGGCCTGCGCGGCGATCCACGCCAGATCCTTCTCGCGCGTGGCGGCATTGACGACCAGGCGGAACCAGTCGTCGGCCATGAAGTAGACGATCAGGTCGTCGACGATGCCGCCCTCGAGGGTCAGCATGCAGGTGTAGAGCGCCTTGCCCGGGACTTTCAGTTTGTCGACCGAGTTGGCGACCAGCTTGCGCAGGAAGTCGCGCGTGCCAGCGCCGCGCAGGTCGACGACCGTCATGTGGCTGACGTCGAACATGCCGGCGTCGCGGCGGACGTGGTGGTGCTCCTCGATCTGCGAGCCATAGGCGACCGGCATGTCCCAGCCGCCGAAATCGACCATGCGCGCGCCGAGCGCACGGTGGGCATCGTTGAGGATCGTCTTGCGCGTCATGTGGCCGGCTCGTTGCGGAAAGCCGGGATTATCGCAGGTGCCCGGCACGCGCGCCGGGGCTTCCCGAAACGTGCGGAGGTCAGGCCGGCTCGACGTGCAGGTTCACCCCGTCGGTGCCGACGATGCGCACCGGCGTGCCCACATCGAGATCCGGACCTTCGACGACCCAGAACGCATCGCCGATCTTGATCCGGCCGCGGCCGGCGACGATGCCCTGCTCCAGCGGCACGACGCGACCGACATGCTGTTGCGCGCGCCGGTTGAGCAGCGGCTGGTCGCTCGGACGTGCGCGCATGCGGAAGAACTTCTGGTAGACCAGCACCGACAGGAAGCTCAGCACGACGAACAGCGCGACCTGGGTCAACAGCGTCAGGCCGGGCGCGAACAGCGCGATCAGGAACACCGCCGCGGCAGCGAAGCCCATCCACAGCAGGAAGGCGCCCGGCGCAAGCGTCTCGGCCGCCATCAACAGCAACGCCAGCGCACCCCAGCCGGCGACGTCCCAGCGCATCCAGTCCATGCTCAGACTCCGGTCCGCGGACGCTGTGGCGGCACCGGCGGCGGATTCGACTTGTCCGACAGCGCCTCGCGCGCCAGTTCGCCGATGCCGGCGATCGAGCCGATCAGGCCGCTGGCCTCCATCGGCATCAGCACGAACTTCTGGTTCGGCGCGGTTGCCAGCTTCTCGAACGCCTCGACGTACTTCTGTGCGACGAAGTAGTTGATCGCCTGCACGCTGCCGTTGGCGATCGCGGTGGAGACCATCTCGGTCGCCTTGGCCTCGGCCTCGGCCAGACGCTCGCGGGCTTCGGCCTCGCGGAACGCGGCTTCCTTCTGGCCTTCGGCCTGCAGGATCGACGACTGCTTGTCGCCCTCGGCGCGCAGGATTTCCGACTGGCGATGGCCTTCGGCTTCCAGGATCACCGCGCGGCGCTCGCGCTCGGCCTTCATCTGCCGGGCCATCGAATCGATGAGATCGCGCGGCGGCTGGATGTCGCGGATTTCGATGCGGGTGACCTTGATGCCCCAGGGATTGGTGGCATGGTCGACGACATTGAGCAGCTGCGCATTGATGTGCTCGCGGTTGCTCAGCGACTCGTCGAGATCCATCGAGCCGATCACGGTACGGATGTTGGTCTGCACCAGCGCGATCGTCGCGATCTCGAGATTGGACACTTCATAGGCCGCCTTGGCGGCATCGAGCACCTGGAAGAACACCACCCCGTCGACGCGGACCACCGCGTTGTCCTTGGTGATCACTTCCTGGCTCGGCACGTCGAGCACCTGTTCCATCATGTTGATCTTGCGGCCCACGCCGTAGACCACCGGCACCAGGAAGTGCAGACCCGGGGCCATCGAGTGGGTGTACTTGCCGAAGCGCTCGACGGTCCACTCGAAGCCCTGCGGCACCATGCGCACGGTCTTGAACAGCACGATGACGCCGGCGAGCGCCAGCACCACGGCCAGAAACAGTCCGGTCCCCATTGTTTGCTCCCTGTCTGCGGGCGGCCGATGCCGCTGGCTTCGAGTATAGGCGCCAAGGTGCGGTGCATCCGGAAATCCGCAGCACCGGTGCGCCTTCACCTCCTTCCCCCGCCCGCAGGGGAGGGTCGGGACGGGGGCGAACGATCGGGTGGCGTGCAAGAGGGGCGATTCCGGAGACCGGGAGCCCGGCGCCACTGTCTGCGCGTGCCGGATGGTCTGCCCCGCCCAGCCCTCCCCGTGCGCGGCGGAGGGCTTCAAGCCGCGGCACGGAGGTCAGTCGCGCGCGACGTCCACGAACTGCGCGAACACCGCGTCGATCTGCGCGTCGCTGACGCTGCCGCCATTCTGCACGGTCTGCGCCTGCTCGAAGAACGGGACGATGAGCGCCATGCCGTCGACCTTCGTTTTCAGGTGCACGCCTTCGGGCGAGGCCAGGCGGGTGTCCCAGCGCGCACGCACCCGGGCCCAGTAGTCCTGTGTCGCTTTCCAGTAGTCGTAGGCCGGCGTGAAGTCGATCGCGTCGGTCTTCACGTAGTCGTTGAAGCCGGTCTCGCGCACGATGCTGCCGGTGACCGCACCCGTGGCGTCGCGGATGTCCTTGCGGTTGTCCTGCTCGTGGGTCCAGCCGCCGGGCACGATGGTGTGGCGGTTGATCGCGGCCAGCGCGTTGTAGTCCTCGCGGGTCGTGTACTCGCGCCGCGGCAGCGGACGCCAGCCCGGATCGGAAGTCCACGTGGACGTGCCGTTCGCGTGGTCCCAGCGGCCGGTGCCGCAGTAGCGCGGCGCATCGCTCACTTCGAACACGCACTGGGTCCAGCCGCCGGCCACGCGGTCGGCGGGCACGTCGCGCAGGCGCCAGGTCTGATCGGACGTGAACTCCCAGCGCTGCGGCGCTTCGTACATCCAGTCCTGGCGCCAGTGCTTGATCACGTGACCGCTTTTGACGTCCAGCAGCAGATGCTGCAACACGATCTTCGTCGGCGTGTCCTCGACGACGATGACGACTTCGTCGCCGCCGCTGCGCTTGGGATCCTTGCGCGTGTACTCCGGGCGCAGCACGACGGTTTCGTCGAACAGGAAGCGCACGGTGTACTCGCCCTGCATCGCCAGGATCGCAGCGCGATCGGCGGCGGCAGGGGCTGCGGGCGGGCGGGTGGCGGCGGACGCGGCGGTGGATGCCAGCAGTGCGGTGAGCGCCAGCGCGGTCGCTTGCGGTTTCATCGGTTCGGACCTCGGGGTTTGGACAACATCAGGACAGCCGGATCCGCGTGTCGTACGCGGCCGGATCGATCGGGGTTACGCGCGCGGCAGCGGCGGCGCGCCGGCAGCAGCAGTCGTCGAGGGCGGGCGACGCGGGGATGCCATGGGCGCGGGCGATGCGGCGCGCACTTTCGACGCCCAGCGGCGACAGCGTGCCGAGCGAGGCATCCAGCATCGCGTCGCCCGACTCCCCCACTGCGCCGATGCACTGGAATCGCAGCACGCTGGCCGCCCAGACGCCGCCGCGCAGGCGCTGCGCGACGCGACGCCACAGGCGCTCGGCAATCCCGCCCGGCGCGACGTCGCTGCAACGGGGCAGCCGTGTGCTCAGACGCTCCCAGCCGAGGAAATCGCTGTCGGGCAACAGATGCAGCTGCCAGCAACAGGCGTCGGCGGCATCGAAGAACCACAGGCTCTCATGCATGCCGTCGCCGTCGAGCCCGGTGTGGGCCTCGGCGCGCGAGGCCGACAACCAGCCGCCCGGTTCGC
>Ga0207791_1000398_pt1 | contig 11246 bp, 12 predicted proteins | sample HigsolmetaGSP16D_FD_184844 | JGI IMG/M metagenome (GOLD analysis project Ga0207791, IMG submission 184844) | High solid enriched microbial communities from the Joint BioEnergy Institute, USA - SP1-6-D (SPAdes) | ecosystem: Engineered > Bioreactor > SSF (Solid state fermentation) > Aerobic >...
GCTGGTGCATAACACGCTGGTCGGTCTGGATCTGCGCGATCGCATCCGCCTGGGTGCGGCGGGCAAGATCACCAGTGCATTCGATATCGCGCGGATCATCGCGCTGGGCGCGGACTGGTGCAATGCGGGGCGCGGCTTCATGTTCGCGTTGGGTTGCATCCAGTCGCTCAGCTGCCACACCGACAGATGCCCGACCGGCATCGCCACCCAGGATCCGAAGCGCTGGAAGAGCCTGGACCCGACCGACAAGGCCGAGCGGGTGCACAACTACCACCGGCACACCATGAACGCGCTGCGCGAACTGCTGTGTGCGGCTGGACTGAACGACCCGGCCGAGCTGGGGCCGGAGCACATTCTGCGGCGGGTGTCGCCGGTGGAGATCCGCTCGCTCGCCTCGCTGTATCGCTACCTCTCACCCGGTGAACTGCTGCGGAAGGTACCGGACCACGCTGTCTTCCACGACTTCTGGGGCGATGCACGCAGCGATTCTTTCCAGCCGCCAGCCCGGATCCGGGCGCTGCGCGCAAGCAAATCGCGCTGACCCTGGGGCACCCGGCGAGGTGTAACGCCGGCTTCAGCCGGCTGGGCCGATGGGTTGCCGGTTGAAGCGTGCGCCTAGCTGGCGGCTGTGCGGGCCAACCAGTCAATGACGCCCTGGGCCGCGCGCAGGCCACTGGCGTAACAGGCCGTCAGCAGGTACCCGCCGGTAGGCGCCTCCCAGTCCAGCATCTCGCCAGCACAGAACACGCCGGGCAGGTCATGCAGCATCAGCTGTGCGTCCACGGCCGCCAGGCTGACACCGCCAGCGGTGCTGATCGCTTCGGCCAGCGGACGTGGCCCCTGCAGTACCACAGGCAGGCGCTTGAGCGTCGCCGCCACGGCCGCTATGTCCTGGCCTGCGTCCTTGCCCAGGCACTCGAACAGCAGGGCCGCCTTGACCGCGTCAACGCCGGTCTGCCGGCGAAGATGCTCGCCGAAACTGCGCCCTTTGCGCGGGCGCGCGAGATCGGCCAGCAGGCGGCTTTGATCACGGCCGGGAACCAGGTCCAACCACAACGTCGCGCTGCCGGTCACGCGCAGGGATTCGCGCAGGTCCGCTGACGCCGCGTAGACCAGGCTGCCCTCGATGCCGTACTCGCTGACCACGCATTCACCCTGCTGCTGCCGTGGCTGGCCGTCCTCTGCCAACCAATGTGCGATGACCGCCTTCAACGGGGTGCCGGAGTGACGTTGGACGAACCACGGCGACCACGCCACATCAAAGCCGCAGTTGGCCGGCTGCAGCGGCGCGATCTCGATGCCTCGTTCCTGCAGGGGGGCGACCCAGGCGCCATCGGACCCCAGCTGCGGCCAGCTGCCGCCGCCCATCGCCAGCACGGTCGCATCGGCCGCGGTCTGGTATAGCCCATCGGGGGTCTCGAAGCACAGCCGGCCCGCACCATCCCAGCCCGTCCAGCGGTGCTGCACGTGGAAGCGGACCCCTTGGTCCTTCAGCCGTCTGACCCACCCACGCAGCAGCGGCGCAGCCTTGCGATCAACCGGAAAAACACGGCCAGAGCTGCCGACATAGGTGTCCACACCCAGGCCAACGGCCCAGGTCCGCAGGTGCTCGGCACCGAACTGGTCCAGCCAGCCGCCCACAAGGTCCGCCTGGCGTCGGTAGCGGGCATCGAATGCAGGGCGCGCTTCGGAATGGGTGAGATTCAGGCCTCCCTTGCCAGCGATCAGGAACTTGCGCCCGGTCGATCCCTTGGCCTCGTAGAGGTCAACGTCCAACCCCGCAGCGCGCAGCTGCTCGGCGGCGAACAGGCCGGCGGGGCCGCCACCGACCACGGCGACGCGGCGGCCCCCTGCCGCTTCAGCGTGGTTTGACATCAAGCAGCTCGACATCGAAAACCAACGAGGAGCCGGCGGGAATCGGCCCGGCACCGCGATCGCCGTAACCCATGTCCGGAGGCAGCATGAGCGTTCGCTTGCCGCCGACCTTCATGCCGGCCACACCTTCGTCCCAGCCGCGGATGACCTGGCCGGCGCCCAGTTCGAACGAGAACGGCTGCCCACGGTCGACCGAGCTGTCGAAGGTCTTGCCGTGCTTGCTCTCGGTGCGCTCGTCGTAGATCCAGCCCGTGTAATGCACCGACACGGTGCTGCCCGGGACGGCTTCAGGGCCGGTGCCGGTCACCGTGTCGATGGTCTCGAACGCCGTCAGGCTGCCTCCCGGTGGCGGGCCGGCCGGTGCGCAGGCGACCAGCGTGAGGGACAGCAGCAAAGGGGCGAGCAGGCGGCGCATGGGCGGTATCCAAGGCGAGGGGACGCAAGGGTAGCGCATCGGGCGCCAGATCAAGTTTCCTGGCGGATGCCTCCCGTCAGCACGGGGGCTCCGGCGCGCCGCCACGTCGGCCAGGGACCACGACGTTGCCCAGCGTGACCAGATAGAAGCGCTCGAAGCCGGGCACCACCGCGTTGACCAGCGTGATGCCATTGTCGAACGCGTGGATCACGTGGTATCCCGCTACCAGTCCTGCAGCCGCCAGGCACTGGGCAATCTGCTCGATCTGTGACTTCAAGGGTCCCGCTGGTTGGTCTGCCAGCGTTGACGCGATGATCGGCTGGCTTTCGAGGCGGCTTTCGATATCCATCGCTGCGCTGGAGTGCAGGCGGGGCCAGTGCTGCAGCATCTGCACAGGGTGCACGGGGGCGGCGCGTCCCGCGCGCGCGGGAGCGGCCTGGCTTTCCAGGGCGAGGTGAGACTGCAGCAGTTCGTGCAGGGCGCGACGCGCAGCGTGGGCGGGGTTGAGCGAGGCACCGGCACCATACAGGCGCGCGTGGTCATGAAGGACATGTGCGACGGCCAGGCAGCAGGTGATGCCGGGTGTAGCGGAAATATCGAGCAGGCAGATCCCTGCATCCAGTACTTCACTGGTCTGCCGGTACAGCTCCGCCTCGGCAGCGGGCAGCCCGGCAGGCGACACCACGTGCAGCGGCACGTCCCGGGCATGGAAGAAGTGCGTGAGGAGGAACAGCGAAAGGGCGTCGCGCTCGACACACTCATTGAGCGCATGCAGCAGTGCCTCGTCCCGGCTGCCGCCGATTGCCGTGCCGCTGTTGCTCGCGTACCGCCGTAAGGGGGTGTAATCGAAGGTGTCATCCGGCAGTGGGCTGTCGACATAGGTCGGCGCCGAAAGCGCGACCGGATAGGGAAAGTCGGGTTGGCCAGCGAGCGCCGTGTACTGCCGCGTCGCGATGGTTTCTTCGATCTGGTCATGCAGCAGAGCGCCAGGAAGGTAGCGGGTAAGCGCCGGGCCGAGCAGCGGGATCAGTGCCTCGACCGGGCGGACCTGCAGGTCGCGGGAGGCGTCGCGCTGCAACAACAGATGCTCGAGGGCTTCGTAGAGCGAGCCGACGACCGCAGCCTCGCGCGGGCCTTTCCCCCATCCTCCGGTCAGCAGCTTGCCGCTCTGGTCATGCAGTTCGGTCAGTGCTGCACACGGCGACTGGCCGGTGAACGTGGTGGTGGTGCCGATATCGAGTGCGTCAAACACCGTGCGGATGCGTTGTTCGGCATCGGGCAGGCTGAACTGACGTTCCTCAGGAATGCTGGGGCTGCTCATGGTCGCTACGCTCGCGTTGAAAGGGGGCCCGTCAGGGCGCTGGGTGAGCGTCGTCCGCCGGGCGTGGTGCGGTCGCATGCCGGCAGTGAGAGAGCTGCAGGCGGCCATCCGGCTGCAGCTCGCGTGCTCATCCGTTGATCAGCCCAGCAATGTGATTTCCTGGGTGTTGAGCTGCAGGTCGGCTACCTGGGTGGAGCCCAGGAGAAGGACGGGGATACCGAAAATGCCCATTGTTCTAACCTTGGTGGGAACGCCGCCGTTTGCGGCAGGGAAAGGATCGCAAGTGCGTAACCCTGCAGGAATCGGCGCAGACCCCACGACGATGTCGGAACAGCCCGTGGACGTATGATGGGCGCCATGTCGAAACTCCTGCTCAACCTGCGCCACGTCGGCGATGACGAATACCACGAGGTATGCACGCTGCTGGATCAGCACCGCATTGCCTGGTACCGCACCGAACCCAGTCCATGGGGCATCTCCAACGGCGGGCTCTGGCTGCGCGATGACGCTGACCACCCCCGCGCGGCCGAGCTGATGGCGACCTACCAGCAGGCCCGCAGCCTGCGCATGCGGGCCGAGCGCGCCCGCGCGCTGCAGGATGGCAGCGGTGAAACGTTCGCTACGCTTTTCCGCAAGCGCCCGGGCTTCGTGGTGGTGGTCCTGGCCGGAATGGCCGCAGCGGCGGCACTGGTCCTGCTTCCATTCATCCTGCTGCGCGGCTGAACCTGTCCGCAGCGGTTAAAATGGCAGCATGATCGCCAATACCGCTGCCTATCACTTCGTTTCCATCGCCGAACCCCAGGTCCTGTGCGACACGCTGCGGGCGCGGGCGCAGCAGGCGGGCCTGCTTGGCAGCGTGCTGGTGGCCGGGGAGGGCATCAATCTGTTCCTGGCCGGTGCGCCGGAGGGAATCGAGACGTTCTACGCCGACCTGAGGACCGATCCGCGCTTCGCCTCGATGCGGGTCAAGACCAGTTTCAGCGAGCACCTGCCCTTCGCCCGGCTCAAGGCCAAGGTCAAGGACGAGATCATCAGTTTCCGCCGCGATGACGGCCAGCCTTTGGCTCACCCACGCGCTCCGGCGGTCGCCCCGGCCACGCTGCAGCGCTGGCTGCGCCAGGGGCACGATGACACCGGCAGGCCCGTGGTGCTGCTGGATACGCGCAACCGGCAGGAAATCGAATACGGAACCTTCCGCGACGCGCTCGTCCTTCCAATCGTGAAGTTCACCGATCTGCCCGAAGCGCTAGCGCCGCACCGTGAGGCGCTGGCGGAAAGTACCGTCGTCAGCTTCTGCACCGGCGGCATCCGCTGTGAAAAAGCGGCCCTGTGGATGCGCAACGAGGGCATGGACAATGTGCTGCAGCTGGACGGCGGCATTCTCGGCTACTTCGAGGACGTCGGCGGGGAGGGCTACGAAGGCCGGTGTTTCGTCTTTGACGAGCGCGTGGCCCTGGACGCCGCGCTTGAGCCGCTGGTCGACCAGCCACTGGCCGAACCCCGACCCAGCGCGTTCTGAACGAAGCGCATCCTCCGCACCGTGCAGGCCTGCACGGCGCCAGGGTGCGCAGACGGGGATGCCGCGGGCGCGGGAATCAGTGTCCCGCTGCGGACACTGGCAAGCCCGGGTGCCCGGCCCCATACCCTGTCCATCTCCTGATGGATGTACGCGCCATGATCCCCTTGTCGATCCTTGACCTGGCCCCTGTCTGCGAAGGCAGCGACACCACGGCCGCCTTCGCCAACATGCTGTCACTGGCCCAGCACGCCGATGCGCTGGGCTATCGGCGATTCTGGCTGGCAGAGCATCACAACATGCCGGGCATCGCCAGCGCGGCCACGTCCGTGCTGATCGGCCACGTGGCCGGTGGCACGCGTCGTATCCGTGTCGGCGCGGGGGGCATCATGCTGCCCAACCACGCGCCGCTGCAGGCGGCCGAGCAGTTCGGTACGCTGGCCTCTCTCTATCCGGACCGGATCGACCTCGGCCTGGGCCGTGCCCCGGGCACCGATCAGCCGACCGCGCGCGCGCTGCGCCGTTACTTCGACAGCGCCGATCAGTTCCCACAGGACGTCCGCGAACTGCTGCATTACTTCGAGCCGGTGCAACCAGGACAGGCGGTCCAGGCGGTACCCGGTGCCGGCCTTCGCGTTCCGGTCTGGATCCTGGGCTCCAGCCTGTTCGGTGCCCGCCTGGCGGCATCGCTGGGCCTGCCTTACGCGTTTGCGTCGCACTTCGCCCCTGATGCAATGGACGAGGCGCTGGCGGTCTATCGCCGGGAATTCCGCGAATCGGCGACGCTGAAGCGTCCGCATGCCATGCTGGCGTTGAATGTGGTGGCGAGCGAAAGCGAAGCCGAGTCGCGCCGCCTGTTCACCAGCCAGCAGCAGAGTTTTGTCAACCTGCGTCGCGGGCGACCGGGGAAGATCCCGCCGCCGATCGCCGATATCGACGCGTTCTGGGAGCCGCACGAAAAGGCCGGGGTCGAGCGTGCATTGGCCTGTACGGTGCTGGGCGATGCGCAGCAGGTGGGGGAGGGCATCGCGGCTTTCGTCGCCCGCCACAAGCCGGACGAACTGATGCTCACGGCGAACATCCACGACCATCAGGCGCGGCTGCGTTCATTCGAGCTGGCCATGCAGGCCTGGCACGCGCGTCATGCGACGGTGCCCGCCTGAGCGGCGTCCCCACGCGCGCTGAACATCCATCTCACGCGCCCTTGCAGCGCGGTCGCGTGAGATGGGGCTCTACTGACGGAGCCATCCATGAACGAAGAACGACAGAAACAGATCAGCCAGCTCGCCGCCCTCATCAAGGACGTGGAGGTGGCGATGTTCACCACCACCGGCGTCGATGGCCGTCTCTACAGCCGACCGTTGGGCACGCAGGAGGTCGAATTCGACGGTGACCTGTGGTTCGCCACGTCGGCCGACAGCCCCAAGGTGGCGGAAATCGCGCTCAACCCGCGGGTCAACGTGGCGTACGCGTCGCCCTCCAAGAACAGCTACGTCTCCGTCGCCGGCACCGCGCGGATCGTTGACGACCGAGCGAAGGTGGATGAGCTGTGGTCGCCGGCGATGAAGCTCTTCTTCCCGGAAGGCAAGGACGATCCAAAGCTGCGCCTGATCCATGTGCAGGCGGAGTCCGCCGAGTACTGGGATGGCCCGGGTACGCTGCTGGGCAAAGCGCTGAGCTTTGTGCTGTCTGCCGTGCAGGATGAGCCGGCGCGCCTTGGCGACAATGGATTCGTTGACCTGCGTTGAGTCATGCAGGGTGGTGACGGCCAGTGGCCGTCACTGCCGGCACTGGGGTAGCCGGGAGGCGGGGCAGGCGATTCAGAACCAGCGCTGGAACAGTTCGACCACGTACTCCACCAGCTGCCCCGAGCTGAAGCCGAAGAAGATCACCGCGGTAATCGCGGCAATCCAGTTCACCAGCATCAGCACGCCGTCGCGTTCCAGCAGGGCCAGCGAGAACAGCAGCAGCTGGAAGCCGAACAGGTAGTTGGTGAACGGTATGGGCAGCGACAACAGGATGCCCAGCAGTACCAGAAGCAGCCCGCTGAACGCATGGGCCGCCACTGGGCCCAGCAGCTGGGGCAGGCGGGGCTTGAGCAGCCGGTCCAGCCTTCTCAGCGCGCCATCGATGCGGTCCAGGAACTTGTGCATGGTGCCGCGCCGCGGGCCTCGCCTGGCGATGAAACCCGGCACCCAGGGCTTGCGCAGGCCGCACATCATCTGCGCGCCGATCAGGATCACCAGCGGACCGCTCAGTGCACCGCCCACGCCCGGGATGGGAATGAACGAGGGCAGGATCGCAATGAACAGGAAGACGCCGAACGCGCTCTGCTGCAGGTTCTGCAGTATTTCCCCCAGCTTCATGTGCTGCGCGGGATCGCCGAACTGGAACATCGCCAGCAACGTGCGGATGCCTTCGTTCCTGTAATGCGGCGTGGCCTCGTCCACCCGCTCCCCGTCCGGCGGCTGGCCGGCGGGGTCAGGCGGTGAGTTCATCGGCCTGCTCGTCGGAGAGGATGCGGAGCAGAAGCTTGTCAACGCGGGCCCCATCCAGGTCGATGACCTCGATGCGCCAGCCAGCCCAGTCGAAGTATTCGCCGACGTGCGGGATGCGGCCGAAGAAATGGATGCACATCCCCGCAAGCGTGTAGTAATCGCCGTCCTCGGCGTCAGGCAGATCATTGGTGCCCAGCAGTTCGCGCAGGTCCTCGATCGGCAGTGACCCATCCACCAGCAGCGAGCCGTCCTCGCGGGTGACCACGAGCGCATCTTCGTCTGCATTCTCGGTCGCCTGCAGGCGACCGACGACCGCTCCCATCAGGTCGCTGATCGTGACCAGCCCCTGGATTTCGCCGTACTCGTCCACCACCAGCGCCACCGACTGCTGCTCCTCGCGGAAGATCTCCAGCAGCTTCATCGCATGGGTACTTTCGGAGACATAAAGCACGTCGCGCAGGTTCTGGAACAGGCCGTGGTCACCCCGCGCCATGCGCGTGGCGAGGGTCTTGACCTCCAGGATGCCGACCACCTCCGAATCATTGTCGCGGTACACCGGATAACGCGAGAACTCGTTCTCGCTCATGATCTCCAGGTTCTTTTCCAGCGCTCCCTGGGTGTCCAGCCACGCGATGCGGTTGCGCGGGGTCATCAGGCTGTCGGCCGTCCGGTCGCCAAGGCGCATCACCCGGTTCATCATGTCCCGCTCGTGGGCATCGATGACGCCGGCTTCATGACTCTCGGCCACGAGCATGCGGATCTCTTCTTCACTCACGCTGGCGGCCTCGTCCTTGCCCAGCCCCAACACCCTCAGCACCAGCCGGGTGGTGTGGGAGAGCAGCCAGACGCCGGGGGCCGCGACCTTGGCAAGGCCGCTCATCGGCAGGGCGACCAGGCCGGCGATGTCTTCGGAGCGGGTGATGGCCAGGCGCTTGGGCACAAGCTCGCCGAAGATCAGCGTCAGGAACGTGATCAGGGCGACGGCCAGGGTTTTGCCGACCCCGGTCGCATAGGCGAACCCGGGCGCGAAGTCCCGGATCCACAGGCCGATCGCTTCACCGATGGCTTCACCGCCGAACAGGCCGGTCAGCACGCCGATCAGCGTGATCCCGATCTGCACGGTGGACAGGAAATTCTCGGGCTTTTCGGAGAGCTCCAGCGCACGTGCGGCGCGCTTGGACGTGGTGGCCATCTGCTTGAGGCGGCTCTTGCGCGAGGTCATGACCGACATCTCGGACATGGCGAAGAAACCGTTCAGCAGAACGAGGGCGAGGACTACGATAAGTTCAAACACGGGCGGCGTCCCCGGTTGGTGGCAGGGAGGGCGGGTGCTTGCAATGGCGGCGGGCGCAGGGGACCGGGGTCGTGCGCGGCGGCAGAGGGTAAGGGTCGTCGTCCATAGGTATGCGCCCGTAGGCGCGCTGGCATAGTAGCAAACGGGAGGCGGGGCGCGGCAACTGCCCGTTCAGGTTGGGGCAGAACCGGCTCTCAAACGTCGGGGAGTACCCGTAATGGTCATCGAACCGTCATAATTCCATCTGGTGCCGTCCTTCCCGTGACGGCGAACAGGTTTCTCAATGTTCTCTCTGCAGACCATTTTCGGCTCCGGCAAACAGTTCTACACCCTGCTCGATGAGGCCGCCGTCGCGGCCAACGACAGCGCCCGCGCGCTGCACGCCATGATGCGCGAGTCCGACCGCCAGCCCGCCCTGGATGCCTTCAAGCTTGCCCGTCTGCGTGAACGCGCCGCGTCGGACAAGATCAGCCAGGCGCTGGTCGACAGCTTCATGACCCCGATCGAGCGTGAGGACATCGAGGCACTGGGTTCGGCCCTGTACAAGATTCCCAAGCAGATCGAGAAGTTCGCAGACCGCTATTCGCTGGCCGTGACCCATCTGGAGCACATCGACTTCGCCCCGCGCGCGGCGATGCTCGAGCAGGCCGCCGGTGTGGTGGTGGAAATGGTGGCCGATCTGCGGCACATGAACCTGGACCGGATGACCGCACTGAACGAGAAGCTGCGTGCACTGGAAAACGAGGCCGACCGCCTGATGCTGGAGCTTTACCGGGACATCTATTCCGGGCGCCTGGACCACGTGCAGATGTTCCTGCTCAAGGAATTCTTCGAGATCCTGGAAAAGGCCATCGACCGCTGCCGTGAGGCGGGCGTGGTGGCGTACCAGATCGTGTTGAAGAACAGCTGACGGGCCGCACGGATGCTGACCCTTGTCCTGGTGGTGATTTTCGCCGCACTCGTCTTCGAGTTCATCAACGGCTTCCACGATACCGCCAACTCCATTGCCACCGTGGTCGCCACCAAGGTGCTGTCGCCTGGCTGGGCGGTCATGCTGGCCGCCTTCATGAACCTCATCGGCGCCCTGACCGGCACCGCCGTGGCGCTGACCATCGCCTCGGGCCTGCTCAACACCAATGTGGTCGACGTGACCCCGCAGGTCATCCTGTGCGCGCTGCTGGGCGGAATCATCTGGAATCTCATCACGTGGTGGAAGGGGCTGCCGTCCTCGTCCTCGCACGCGTTGATCGGCGGGCTGTGCGGCGCTGGCCTGGCGGCCGCGCAGAACAACTGGGACGCGCTGATCTGGTCCGAGCGGCTGGGCAGCTGGGCGCAGAACAAAGGCCTGTTGTGGAAAGTGTTCGTGCCGATGATCACCTCGCCGGTGGCCGGCTTCCTGCTTGGCATCGTGGTGATGCTGCTGCTGTGGGCGCTGATCGCCGGTCTGGCGAAGGTGGGCGGGGCGATTGGTCGGCTGGCGCGACCGCGCTTCGTCAACATGTTCTTCGGCAAGGCGCAGATCGCGTCGGCTGCCTACATGGGCTTCGCGCACGGTCACAACGATGCGCAGAAGACCATGGGCATCATCGCGATGACGCTGATCGGTGCCGAGGCGACCGGTGCGCTGGACAACCTGCCGTCATTCCTGGCGTTCATGCATCCCGATGCCAGCGCGGGTGACGGCATCGCGATGTGGATCGTGCTGACCTGTGCGGTGGTGATGGCGGCCGGTACGGCGTCCGGCGGCTGGAAGATCATCAAGACGCTGGGCCACAAGATGGTCAAGCTGCATCCGATCCACGGCTTCGCCGCCGAAACCAGCTCGGCGACGGTGCTTACCGTGGCGGCGCACTTCGGCATGCCGGTGTCGACCACCCACAGTATCTCCACGGCGATCATGGGCGTGGGCTTCGCCAAGAACCCGCGTTCGCTGCGCCTGGGCGTCATCGAGCGCATCGTGTGGGCGTGGATCCTGACGATCCCTGCCGCCGGTGGCTGCGCCTACCTGATCCTGAAGCTGTTCGAGATGGTGGGTTGGGCCTGAGGTCCGGCCCTCCGGCGACCGCCGAGCATGGCTCGGCGCTGCTCCCTTTACGAAAACGCCGGCCCTGAGGCCCGACACCTGGTAGCGCCGACCCATGGTCGGCGGACCCTTCCGACACCGTGGTCCCGGTCGCCGAGCATGGTTCGGCGCTGCCACCTTTACGAAAACGCCGGCCCTGAGGCCGGCGTTTCGCGTCAGGCTTCCAGCGACGCCAGGTCACCCTTGGTTTCCAACCATCCCTTCCGATCCGATGCACGCTTCTTCGCCAGCAGCATGTCCATCA
>Ga0207791_1000402_pt1 | contig 11220 bp, 12 predicted proteins | sample HigsolmetaGSP16D_FD_184844 | JGI IMG/M metagenome (GOLD analysis project Ga0207791, IMG submission 184844) | High solid enriched microbial communities from the Joint BioEnergy Institute, USA - SP1-6-D (SPAdes) | ecosystem: Engineered > Bioreactor > SSF (Solid state fermentation) > Aerobic >...
CATTACTGATAAAGGTCGTGAGCATCTGAAAGATAATCAGGAAACTCTACAAAGAGTTCTTAGCCGTTTTGAAACCCGTCGCCGCATTCAAGAAGATGAGCGCTATATCGATATCCATAATTCAATTGAAAGCCTGAAAGCTTCACTACGATTTAAACTGCAAAATGAACTTCGTCCAGAGCAGATCAGTGATATTGCTGCCCAGATTGAACAGGCTGCAATTAATATCCGTCAACTGTAGGAGCGGGACATGAAACAACATCAATATGAAGTGACTGTTAAACATCTGGCTGATGCTCAAGGTAATCCATCCACCTATACTGAGGAGCTACAGTTTCAGGTGGGTAATCACGATGACATCTTTAAAATACTGGAAAAACTTCAAGCCAGTCAGTTGTTGGATGGGGAAAGTACCAAGGCATTTGCTGTTGGCTTAAAACTGTTTAGTGAAGTCATGCTGGAAAATAAAGAGTTGCCACTCTTCAAGGAATTCATGCCGCAATTTGCCCAGTTTATGAAATCCCTGAAACAGACAGTGAAAGCCCAAAGTGAAGAACAGTAAGTATTCTAAAGGTCATTTATGAAAAACAATCTCCCAAAATTTCACCTAAAACATCTGAGCTGGTTAATGCCCTTGATTCTTTCCGGCATTATGAGCGGTGCGATTTCCTGCTTTAATATGCTGCTGAATAAAGGCTGGAGCGATGCTTTTATCTCGCTATGGTTACATGCTTGGGGTCTGTCATGGCTGGTGGCATTTCCGCTAATTATGGTTGTATTGCCATTGGTACGTAAATTCCTGATGCAGTTTGTACAGATGCCGGATCAATCTGCTAAATAAAAGATTGAGCCGCTTGAATCACCCGGAATCAGATGATTCATTTAGAACTTGAAACAAAATAGATTTCATTTCAGTCAGGCTTTTCACACCAGCAATGCGTTGAATGATCTGCCCATTTTTAAAGATAAGAGTAGTAGGCAGGCCATAGACGTTATAGCGTAAGGTCAGAATCGGTGATTGATCGACATTGATTTTACCGAACTTAATTTCTGGATCATGCCCAGCATATTGTGTTGTCAGTTCCTCAAAAACTGAAAAATTCTGTACGCAGGGCTTGCACCAGTCAGCATAGAAACGGATCACAGCAAAGCCTTCAAACCATTCGAAGTCACTGTAATTATCTTCATTGTAGGGGATGACTGCTGACATGAATTTGCTCTCATCATTTCAAAATTAAGATTTAAACCAGCTCATAGTGAGTTCAGCCTGACCGGTATTCTCATCGATTCCTTGATTGATCACCTTAAAACCCTGCTTTTGGTAAAAATGAACTGCTGATGTATTTGCAGCATAGACATTTAAATGCAGCTGATTACATTGCTGTTTTAAGAAATTAACTAAACGGCGGCCATAGCCAGCACCTTGCTGCTCAGGATCAATGAAAAGTGCAGCTAATATATTTTCCGATTTTAATAATGAAACAAAGCCAAGCACCGTATGATTTTCTTTAAGGACATAGTTTTCTGCCAGAGGTAGGTATTGATCCCGCATTGGAAGCAGCTGATTTTTCCAATAATCAGCCGGAATAAAATCATGTGCCTTTAAAGAAGCCTTGAACCAGATCTCAAGAATAGCGTCGATATCCTCTGTTTTCGCTTTTATAATTATTGTCATCAATGGTCTTATATCAATTTACTAAATAGGCAGCTGATTATACATAAGTCCATGCTGCTTCAATCCATAGCATTTCTATGTTCAAATAAGTTCGAAAAATACGAAACATGAATATTAGGGAAAGAATCCATGACGCAATACAGCATGCAACAAGTCATCATTACAGAACCGGGCGGTGTAGAGAAACTCGCTTATGAAACCGTTGCCATTCCAGAAGCAAAAGCAGATGAAGTTCTGGTTAAGGTTCATGCTTTTGGGATTAACCGTCCGGATATCTTGCAGCGTCAGGGTTTGTATCCAATGCCTAAGGGTGTGACTCCGGTACCGGGTCTGGAAGTTGCCGGTGAAGTGGTTGCAGTCGGAAGTGAAGTAAGTCAGTTTAAAGTGGGTGATAAGGTTTGTGGCCTGACCAATGGTGGTGGTTATGCAGAATATTGCGTTGTGCCAGAGAGTCAGACTTTAAACATTCCTGAAGGTGTGAGCTTTGTACAGGCTGCGGCGATTCCAGAAACCTTCTTTACTGTATGGGCAAATGTGTTCCAGATGGGTAAGGCTAAGGCAGGAGAGACTGTACTGATTCATGGCGGTACCAGCGGGATTGGGACCACGGCCTTAATGCTATGTAAATCTCTAGGCATCAAAACCTTTGCGACAGCAGGTAGTGATGAAAAAATCCAAGCGATTTCACATCTGACCACAGGAATCAATTACAAGACCCAAGACTTTGAGCAGGTCATCAATGAAGCCACGGATAATGCTGGTGTAGATGTGATCTTGGATATGGTAGGTGCACCGTACCTGGAGAAAAACCTGAATCTGCTGCGTCGTGATGGTCGTCTGGTGTATATCGCATTCTTGGGCGGTGCTAAGGCTAAGGAGGTAAAATTGGGTCAAATTATGATGAAACGTTTGACCATTACTGGTTCTACCATGCGGGCACGCAATACGGCTGAGAAAGCTGAAATTGCCCAAGGTCTGAAAGAGCATGTGGCACCACTCTGGGCAAAAGGCGAATGTTTACCGATGATCTATAAAACTTTCAAGTTTGACCAGATTCAGGATGCGCATGCAGCGATGGATACAGGTGAGCATATCGGTAAGATTGTGGTGGAAATCATCTAATTATTCTTGTGATAGAAATATTAAAAGCCAACTTTTGTTGGCTTTTATTTTGCATAAAAAACGATAACTAATTTAAATTAATTGCTTGAAATAGGGATATAAATTTTAAAAAATGGTAAAAAGTGTCGATTGTTCGACACAACCTGTCAAAACTGAGGAGTAAATTAGCGCTTAAATATAATCTGACTAAATTGTTTGGTATTAGATGAAATGTCACGTATTAAAAGGAAGTATATTATGAAGATAGTGTCCACCCCTTATACGCATGAACATGGCTTTCGTGCATTGAAGCGTTTGCATAAAGCGATTATCCGTAATCAGTTACTTCGTTCCGATTTACACAAGCTGTATCAAGCCATGTTGCATCTGGAACGCTATATGGAACGGCTGAGCCACTCAGCACCAAAACCTCACTACAAACGTCGTAAAAAATCTTAAAAAACATCTTGCCTATTAGCCTTAAGTTGAAGTGAATAACTCTAATCTTGTTTTTATTTGGCTGTATAATTTTCCCATAATTTAAAAATTCTAAGCAAATGATTCATTGTGCTGCACAAGCGGCACGAAGAGGGTATTTATGAAGGGCAATGCGTCAACGCATGAGCGCCTCGCAGACCGTTTGGCAAATATTTTAACCAAACTTAATATAGGGCATCAGTTAAGTGTGCAGGAGCTGGCACGAGAATTTCAGGTCAGCACCCGTACCATTGAGCGTGATTTTGTTCGTCTGAATGCATATTTACCGCTCATACAGGATGAAAATACCAAACGCTATTATCTTGAGCCTTCATATTTAGGGCGTTTCAAGTTGCAGGATATCCAGAATTTTGCACAGTTGTCCGGAATCAGTGAGCTGTATCCGGCACTGGATATGTCTTTTATTCGTGAATTGCTGGATGAGCGGGCAAATCAGGTATTTTCGGCAAAAGGCTATTATTTTGAAGATGCCAAACAGTTTGCCGAGCATTTCAAGCTGCTTGCAGGGGCGATCTATAAACGGCAGCAGATTGAGCTGCAATATTCCGATCAAGTACGGATCATCCAGCCATACCGATTGATTCATCATCATGGCATCTGGTATCTGGCTGGTGTCACTGAAGCTGAACTCAAAACTTATCGTTTAAGTCAGTTGCAGGAAGTCAAACTGGTTTTTGAAAATGAAAGCTTTGAGCATGATCCTGAAGTTTTGAAAATGCTGGCAGATGAAGACAGCATCTGGTTTGGCCAGCAAAAACAGCAGGTTTTGATGAAGGTGCAACCTGAAGTCACGGTGTTTTTTAAAGAGCGCCATTTATTTCCGGAACAGCAGATCGAACAGGAATCAGAGTCTGGAGAATTGTTAATTAGTTGTCAGATTCGTCATGAAATGCAGTTATTGCCACTGGTACGTTACTGGCTACCGTATGTAAAGATCATTGAGCCGATTCATTTTCAGGAAAAACTGGAACAGGATCTGGAAGGTTATTTACGCTCTGCTGGATAATATTTTGAAAGCAGAGCAGGTTGGCGAATGCTTATAGAATTCTATTGAGAATTAGATTTAGCAAATTACAGGCATAAAAAAACCAGCTTTCGCTGGGTTCTTTATTTGCACCATCTTCAGTAGTAGAAGAATGGTGCCCGAGGCCAGACTCGAACTGGCACGCTTTGTGGGCGGGGGATTTTAAATCCCCTGTGTCTACCGATTTCACCACTCGGGCTTTAACAAGATTGGAGGCGGAGGTCGGAATCGAACCGGCGTCCACGGAGTTGCAGTCCGCTGCATGACCACTCTGCCACCCCGCCGCGTCTTGTTGATGCGTATATTATCAAGCTCTGAAAAAAAAACAATAGGATATTCATTTGTATGCGCATAAAAACAGCATATGGCGGAAAATATTCAGAATTATCATGTAGAATGTGCAAAATTGATTCATATCAACACTTGGGAGAAGTGCCGTGGCATTAGTTTTAGACGGTCGTGCATTGGCGAAGCAAATTGAAGCTGACTTGTTAACTCGCGTAGAAGCGCTGAAAGCAAAATCAGGTCGTACTCCAATTCTTGCGACTATTTTAGTGGGTGACGATGGCGCATCTGCAACTTATGTTCGTATGAAAGGCAATGCTTGCCGCCGTGTTGGTATGGATTCACTAAAAGTTGAGCTTCCAAAAGAAACGACTACTGAAGAATTGCTTGCTGAAATTGAAAAACTGAATGCAAATCCGGATGTTCACGGTATTCTTTTACAACACCCAGTACCTGCGCAAATTGATGAACGTGCTTGTTTTGATGCTATCTCGCTTGAAAAAGACGTCGATGGTGTGACTTGTCTGGGCTATGGTCGTATGGCGATGGGTGAAGCAGCTTATGGTTCTGCTACTCCTGCAGGTATCATGACCATCCTGAAAGAAAACAATATTGAAATCGCAGGTAAACATGCGGTAGTGGTTGGTCGTTCTGCGATTCTAGGTAAACCAATGGCAGCAATGTTGCTTGAAGCGAATGCTACAGTGACTATTTGCCATTCACGTACTCAAAACCTTCCAGAATTTGTAAAACAAGCTGACATTATCGTGGGTGCGGTGGGTAAAGCTGAACTGATCCAGAAAGACTGGATTAAACCAGGTGCAGTGGTTGTTGATGCTGGCTTCCACCCACGTGATGGCGGTGGTGTGGGTGATATTCAATTAGTCGGTATCGAAGAAATCGCTTCTGCTTATACCCCAGTTCCGGGTGGTGTAGGTCCTATGACAATCACTACGCTGATTCGTCAAACTGTAGAAGCTGCTGAGAAGGCTTTGGGTTAATTGAAATTTTAATTAGTTACGGCGGAGTTGTATCGTTGTGACTATAGATGTAAGAAGCTCATTCGTTACTTTTGTTTCGGCAAAAGTAACCAAAACCATTTGTCATTCGCAGAACTCGTCATATTTCTTTTGCGTGGTTGATGTGTCGCAAAAACAGGACGAATTAGATTTCAGTCTGCCTCGAACAGCTGCGAATGACGTGGTCATGTATCCGATTAATGTATAAATTCCAATAAAGATATTTTCGCATCAAGGCTTTCTTCATGAGCTGTACTTTCCAATTTCCTAAAGCCCCTGAGCATTTACTTCAAGCCTTACACCAAGTTATTCCTAATTGTGAACTGATGGCACAGCAGCTACCAGAAACACCGATTTCACTCTGGCTGATTCCACCAGTCTTTCCGACAGACAAACTAGATGATGAAGTGATTCGTCGTATCTGGAATGATACGCCGTACTGGATCTTCTGCTGGGCATCAGGATTGGCCATGGCACAGTGGTTGCTGGCTGAACCGCATCATGTCAAAGACAAAGTGGTACTAGATTTTGGTGCAGGATCAGGTGTTGTTGCTATTGCAGCGAAAATGGCAGGAGCCAAACGTGTGATCTGTTGTGATATCGATCAGGTCAGTCTGAATGCCTGTCGTGCCAATGCTGAGTTAAATGATGTTGAGCTGGAATATCTGGATGATCTCTATAAAGCAGAACAGGTGGATATACTGCTAGCGGCAGATGTGCTTTATGATCAGTGTAACCGTTTCTTCCTGGATGAATTCCTGAAATTTGCACCAGAAGTCTGGGTCGCAGATAGTCGGGTGAAAAATTTTAGTCATCCGCAATATCTCAAACTGGATGAACGTAGTGCGACTACCTGGCCAGATCTGGATGAATCACCAGAATTCCGTAATGTCAGCTTCTATCGAACTAAATAACATCCAAGAATTGAAAAAGAAAAAAAGGGCATCAAGCCCTTTTTTATGCTCTGTTTTATGAGCAGGTATAGCGAATCACACGTACAGTGGTAGGGCGAGCTTCTAATGCCTCTCGGGCACCCGGATTTTCACTGTTATATAAATCAGGTGTATTACTCAAACTGATTTGGGTGCGGCTATCCCCGAGTTGACGGCCATACTGAACCTGTTCAGGAGTTGGGTTAACTATTTCCTGACTATTAATAATCTGGATATTATAACTTTTAGAGGTTCCAAGAACTTGTCTGCAAGCAGCCTGTAACCTGTTTTCATCCTGACTTGGTCGTCCTGCTAATGTATAGCTTAAGGTTGCGGAATTTTCTGAACGTTCCAGAATTTCATAACCGGTCTGACCGTTAAATTGTTGAGGTGCCGTCTGACATGCTGTCAGGCCTAAAGTGCCGATAGTTAAACCGAGTAAAAAAACTGTTTTTTTCATCATGATGATTTCCCGTATTTTTATCAGACAAGTATGCCATAGCAACGAAATAGCGGAATGGCAGTAAACATAAAATTCCAATAAAAAAGCTTTCCGAATGTTTCCATCCGGAAAGCTCCTAAAGCAATACAGTTACTTAGTCATCAGTAATCATGCTGTGCTTTTTAGTGTCTTTCATAAAGACATAAGTGAGCAGCGACAGGCCAATCATAAAAGTAATGTAATAGAAGAAGTAGTTTTCATGGCCGGCATTTTTAAAGCTTAAAGCCACCAGTTCTGCTGTACCCCCAAATAGTGTATTGGCAATCGCATAAGGCAAAGCTACGCCTAAGGCACGGATATGGGCAGGGAATAGCTCAGCTTTCACTACGGCATTAATCGCTGTGTAACCAGTCACAATCACCATACCACTCATACACAGCATGAATGCTGTAGTTGGGTTGGTAGTTGAGCCTAAGCCATTAAAGATAGGAATGGTAAATAGTACACCAAGCACACCAAAAGCAATCATGATTGGCTTACGGCCGATCTTGTCAGAAAGTGCACCAATCACAGGTTGCAAGAGCATGAATACAAAGATCGCAAGAGTCGTGATTTCAGTCGCTGTGGTTTTTTCAAATCCTGAGGTGTTCACCAGATATTTCTGCAAATAAGTAGTGAAAGTATTGAAAGCTAAAGTACCACCTGCAGTTAGCATGATCACGGTAAATGCCTGTTTAGGATATTTAGTGAATAAAGCTAAGGCACCGGATTTAGGGCCACCTTTTTTCGCCTGTTCAACAGCCTGTTTTGAAGATTGTGTTTCTACCAGACCGCGACGGATCCAGAACACCACAATCGCTAAGAATGCACCAATCAGGAAGGGAATACGCCAGCCCCATTCAGTGAGTTGTGCTTCAGTCAAAGTGCGTTGTAGGAAGATCAAGACACAGAGTGCCAATAGTTGACCTGAGATCAGGGTCACATACTGGAAGCTTGAGTAGAAACCACGATGATTTTTACCTGCCATTTCAGTCAAGTAAGTGGCACTTGAACCGTATTCACCACCTACACTCAAACCTTGTAATAAACGAGCAAATAACAGCAGCGCAGGGGCGAGCATGCCCACTGAATCATAGGTGGGTGCACAGGCAATAATCAGGGAACCGACACACATCAAAGATACAGAAAGTGTTAAACCGGCTTTACGACCCTTACGGTCAGCGTAAATCCCCATAATCCATGCGCCAATCGGACGCATCAAGAAACCAAGTGCGAATACAGCAGCAGCCTGAAGAAGTTTGACGGTATTGTCGCCATCAGGGAAGAACTGTGAAGCGAAATATAAGGTAAAGGCTGCATAAACATACCAGTCGTACCATTCGACCAGGTTACCTGCAGAACCACCGAGAATAGATTTAACCCGTGTTTTACGATCAAGCTGCGGTGTAGCAGCTTCAGGAAGTGGCTGATTCACAACATTGCTCCAAAGGAATGCTGTAAAACACATCTTTTTTAAATTTTCATTGCTATAAAATCTAAAAAGTTATGTTTTAGTGAGAGAGAAAGTGAGGAGATTTCATATACTTATACGCCTCCAAGTTTTCTCTTTTTATAGGACTTTAGTCTTAATAAATAATGTAGTTTTCAAATATTTTTATAAAACATAAATTTACCATTTGTTTAGAGTAATTGCTTGATTTTTACATTGGATTAACTGGTTAAATGCTGTTCTTTAAGGAGATTAATGAACAGTAAATGTGGTTTTTATTTAGATGTAAAACAGATTAAACGATTGGCTTTAACCTTATCTTAAGGTAATAAAAAAGGCCGCTTACGCGACCTTTTTAAAATTAAATCAGCAATTAAGCAGATTTAACCGCTTCAAGAAGTTCAGCTTGGCGTTTTTTCAACGCTTCTGGCAGACGATCACCCAATTTGTTGAACAATTCAGTGTGGCTTTCAAGTTCTTTGATCCATTGATCTTTGTCTTGAGAAGTTACCAGGTCAAATTGTTCTTTAGTGAAATCAGAACCAGTCCAGTTTAGCTGTTCGTAAGTAGGTACACGGCCGATTGGAGTTTCAACAGCATCAGCACGACCTTCACAACGATCGATGATCCACTCAAGAACACGCATGTTTTGACCGAAACCAGGCCATACGAAGTTGCCTTCAGCATCACGACGGAACCAGTTCACGTTGTAGATACCAGGAAGCTTGTTACCAGCAGCAGCAGCTTTTTCGCCAACTTTCTCACCCATTTCTAACCAGTGAGTGAAGTAGTCAGCCATGTTGTAGCCAGCAAATGGAAGCATCGCAAATGGGTCGCGACGAACGATACCTTGTTGACCAACAGCAGCAGCAGTTGTTTCAGAACCCATGGTTGCAGCTTTATAAACACCATCAACCCAGTCAAATGCTTCTGAAATCAGAGGCACTGTGTCTGCACGGCGACCACCGAAGATGAACGCAGAAATTGGAACACCTGCTGGATTTTCCCAATCCGCATCGATAGAAGGGCATTGACCAGCAGAAACTGTGAAACGAGCGTTCGGATGAGCCGCTTTTTCTTCGCCAGTGTGTGGTTGACCTTTCCAGTTAGTCAGATTCGCAGGTGCTTCTTTAGTCAGACCTTCCCACCAAACTTCACCGTTGTCAGTCACAGCAACGTTTGTATAGATTACGTCTTTATGAAGAGTTGCCATACAGTTCGGATTCGTTTTGGTATTTGTACCAGGAGCTACACCGAAGAAACCAGCTTCAGGGTTGATTGCATATAAGCGACCATCTTCACCTGGTTTGATCCAGGCAATATCGTCACCTACAGTTTCAATTTTCCAACCTTCATAACCTGCTGGTGGAATCAGCATCGCGAAGTTTGTTTTACCACAAGCAGATGGGAATGCAGCTGCGATGTAGTGTTTTTCGCCTTTAGGGCTAGTCACGCCAAGGATTAGCATATGTTCAGCTAACCAGCCTTGTTGACGACCCATATAAGATGCAATACGTAAAGCCAGGCATTTTTTACCTAACAATGCGTTACCGCCGTAACCAGAACCAAATGACCAGATTTCACGAGTTTCTGGGTAGTGCACGATGTATTTTTCTTTGTTGCAAGGCCAAGCAACATCTTTTTGACCTTCTTCAAGTGGTGCACCCACAGTGTGTACGCAAGGGACAAATTCGCCATCTGTACCTAGAACGTCATAAACAGCTTTACCCATACGAGCCATTTTAGACATGCTGACTGCCACATAAGGAGAGTCAGTTAATTCGATACCGATGTGCGCAATGTGTGAACCCAAAGGACCCATAGAGAATGGAACCACATACAGGGTGCGACCTTTCATTGAACCGTCAAACAGACCATTCAATTTTTCGCGCATAACTGCTGGATCTTCCCAGTTATTGGTCGCGCCAGCATCTTCTTTATTTGCAGAACAGATAAAAGTACGGTCTTCAACACGAGCAACGTCAGAAGGATCAGAATTTGCAAGATAAGAACCAGGATGTTTCTCTTGGTTAAGCGCTTGCATTGTGCCGTTAGCGATCATCAAGTCGATATAACGTTGATATTCTTCTGCGCTACCGTCACACCATTCAATTTTTGCTGGTTTTGTTAATTTAGCAATTTCTTCCACCCATGCAATAAGCTTAGGGTGACGAACGAATTCTGGTGCGTTCACTTGGGTCATGGTGAGGCCTATCTCAAATGTGTACAAAATTTTGTACAAAGTACAATCTGGTCAATAAAATACTGGCCAGATGAAATATGAAAAAAAGTGGCTGTATTAAAGCATAAAATCATCAAAAAAATAAGACTAAAGAAGTGCTGGATTTTATTTGGAATATTATGCTATTTTCTGTTTAAATTTATATAAAACAATAAGATATAAATAAATTCAAAATCTTAAATATGTATTTATTAGCTTTATGTGTGGTATTTATTTTAATTATTTTTATTTAAATCAAACCTTTAAATAAAATTGTTCAGTTATATTTGTTATTGATTAAATAAATGGTCGCCATTCGAATTTTACATAAAGCAACTATTAATTGTTTATGAATTGGACAAAATGCCAATAGGTGTGCATCAATCTGTGTAAAAAATGTCTAATCAATCTAAACCCTTATCCATTATTTATAATCATAATTCTGGTTTCCGTCTATTCGACCAACAAGAAAAATATGAGCAATTACTAGATATTTTTGCAGCGCATGATTTTGAGACTAAAGCCTTTGAAATC
>Ga0207791_1000403_pt1 | contig 11218 bp, 6 predicted proteins | sample HigsolmetaGSP16D_FD_184844 | JGI IMG/M metagenome (GOLD analysis project Ga0207791, IMG submission 184844) | High solid enriched microbial communities from the Joint BioEnergy Institute, USA - SP1-6-D (SPAdes) | ecosystem: Engineered > Bioreactor > SSF (Solid state fermentation) > Aerobic >...
TCCCGACAGGATCGCCGCGCGCGGCATGACCGCCAGCGACGTGGTGCGTGCGGTGCGCGAACAGAACGTGCAGGTGTCGGCCGGTCAGCTCGGCGCGGAACCCATGCCCAACGGCAGCGATTTCCTGCTGCCGATCAATGCCAAGGGCCGCCTGGAAACCGTGGAGGAGTTCGGCGACATCGTGCTCAAGTCCGGCGCCGACGGTGAACTGGTGCGCCTCGCCGACGTCGCCCGCATCGAACTCGCCGCAGGCGACTACACGCTGCGTGCGCGCCTGGACGGCAAGAACGCCGCCGCGATCGGCGTCTTCCAGGCGCCGGGTGCGAACGCGCTCGAGATCCGCGACGGCGTCGTCGCGACGATGGAACGCCTGCGGCCGTCGCTGCCGCCGGGCGTGGAGATCCAGTCGATCTACGACACCACGATCTTCGTACGCGATTCGATCAAGTCGGTCGTGGTCACGCTGATCGAAGCAACGCTGCTGGTGGTGCTGGTGGTGATCCTGTTCCTGCAGACCTGGCGCGCGTCGATCATCCCGTTGCTGGCGGTGCCGGTGTCGATCGTCGGCACGTTCGCGGTGCTGTACCTGCTGGGCTATTCGATCAACACGCTGACGTTGTTCGGACTGGTACTGGCGATCGGCATCGTGGTGGACGATGCGATCGTGGTGGTGGAGAACGTCGAGCGGCACATCGAGCTGGGTGCGTCACCACTGGAAGCGGCGCATCTGGCGATGCGCGAAGTGTCCGGCCCGATCATCGCGATCGCGCTGGTGCTGTGTGCGGTGTTCGTGCCGATGGCGTTCCTGACCGGCGTGACCGGCCAGTTCTACAAGCAGTTCGCGGTGACCATCGCGATCTCGACGGTGATCTCGGCGATCAATTCGCTGACCCTGTCGCCGGCGCTCGCCGCCAAGCTGCTGCAGCCGCACGGCGCACCGAAGGACCGCCTGACGCGCCTCATCGACCGCCTGTTCGGCTGGCTGTTCCGTCCCTTCAACCGGTTCTTCAATCGCAGTTCGCAGCGCTACGAGGGCGCGGTCTCGCGGTCGCTGGGCCGTCGCGGCGCGGTGTTCCTGGTGTACGCGGTGCTGCTGCTCGGTGCGGGCCTGATGTTCAAGGTGGTGCCGGCCGGCTTCATTCCGGTGCAGGACAAGCTGTACGTGATCGCCGGCGTGAAAATGCCGGAGGGTGCCTCGATCGAGCGTACCGACGCGGTGCTCAAGAAGATGGCCGCACTCGCCAGCGAAGTGGACGGCGTCGCCAGCGAGATCGCGTTCCCCGGCCTCAACCCGCTGCAGTTCACCAATACGCCGAACAACGGCGTGATCTTCTTCACTCTCGATCCCTTCAGCGAACGCTCGCGCACCGCCGAGGACATCACCGCCGAGCTCAACGCCAAGTTCTCGACGATCCAGGAAGGCTTCACCTTCGCCTTCATGCCGCCGCCGATCCAGGGCCTCGGCAACGGTTCGGGCTGGTCGCTGTTCGTCGAGGACCGCACGCGTCTGGGCTATGGCGAGCTGCAGGCCGCGGTGCAGGCGTTCCAGGGCGCGGCGATGCAGACGCCGGGCCTGGGCTATCCGATCAGCAGCTACCAGGCCAACGTGCCGCAGCTCGATGCCGACGTGGATCGCGTCAAGGCCAAGGCGCAGGGCGTGCCCCTGACCGAACTGTTCGACACGCTGCAGACGTATCTCGGGTCTGCCTACGTCAATGACTTCAACATGTTCGGTCGCACCTGGCAGGTCATCGCCCAGGCCGACGGCCAGTTCCGCGACGAGGTCACCGACATCGCCAACCTGCGCACGCGCAATGCGGCGGGCGAGATGGTGCCGGTGGGCTCGATGGTCAACGTGCGCCAGACCTACGGCCCCGATCCGGTGATCCGCTTCAACGGCTATCCCGCCGCCGACCTGCTGGGCGATGCCGACCCGCGCGTGCTGTCGTCTGGCGAGGCCATGGCCAAGGTCACCGAGCTCGCCGGACAGGTGCTGCCGGCGGGCATGGGCATCGGCTGGAGCGACCTGAGCTACCAGCAGTCGAACCAGAGCGGTGCGGCGATGGTGGTGTTCCCGCTCGCGGTGCTGCTGGCGTTCCTCGTGCTCGCGGCGCTTTATGAGAGCTGGTCGCTGCCGCTGGCGGTGATCCTGATCGTGCCGATGACGCTGCTGTCCGCGCTGTTCGGCGTGTGGCTGGCCGGTGGCGACAACAACGTGTTCGTGCAGGTGGGGCTGGTCGTGCTGATGGGCCTGGCGTGCAAGAACGCGATCCTGATCGTCGAGTTCGCCCGCGAACTGGAGATGCAGGGCAAGGGCATCGTCGAATCCGCACTGGAAGCCAGCCGCCTGCGTCTGCGCCCGATCGTCATGACCTCGGTCGCCTTCATCGCCGGCACCGTGCCGCTGGTGCTGTCGACGGGTGCAGGCGCGGAAGTCCGCTCGATCACCGGCATCACGGTGTTCGCGGGCATGCTCGGCGTCACGCTCTTCGGCCTGTTCCTGACGCCGGTCTTCTACGTCGCCCTGCGCAAGCTCGCGAACACGCCGGTGGTGTCGCACAAGCCGGTGACGCACGCGCCGCCGACCGCCGGTTCGCATGCATGAGCCGCGCCATCGATCCGACACCGCAGTTCCAATTCGCCCCACGGCGCGCGTCCGCGCGCGGCCTCAGCCCGCTGTCCCACATCCGGAGTCACGCATGAACGCTTCTTCCCGCATCGCCCTCGTCACCGGCGCCACCCGCGGCATCGGTCTGGAAACCGTGCGTCAGCTCAGCCAAGCCGGCGTACACACGCTGCTGGCCGGTCGCAATCGCGACCGCGCGGTCGAGGCCGCCTTGAAGCTGCAGGCCGACGGCCTGCCGGTCGAGGCCATCGCGCTCGATGTCACCGACGCCGCCAGCATCGCTGCCGCGGTCGAGACCATCGAGGACCGCCACGGCCGCCTCGACATCCTGGTCAACAACGCCGGCATCCTCGCCGACGATCCGCAGCTCGGCGCCGCCGGCCAGTCGATCGACACCTGGCGCACGACGTTCGAGACGAACGTGTTCGGCCTGATCGCCACCACACAGGCGTTGCTGCCGCTGCTGCACAAATCGAAGGCCGGCCGCATCGTCAACGTCTCGAGCCTGCTCGGCTCGATCAGCGAGCACCAGAACCCCGGGTCCTTCATCTACGACTTCAAGGGGGTGCCGGCCTACAACGTGTCCAAGAGCGCGGTGAACGCATGGACCGTGCATCTGGCGCACGTCCTGAAGGACAGCGGCATCAAGGTCAACGCGATCCACCCGGGCTACGTGCGCACCGACATGAACAAGGCCGGCGACGAACAGAACGGCGAACTCGAGGTCGCCGATGGTGCGAAGACCAGCGTGCGCCTCGCGCTGATCGACGATGCCGGCCCGACCGGCGGCTACTTCTATCTCGAGGAGGTGCTGCCGTGGTGATACGCCCCGTCCTCACGGTGCTGGCGACGGCGTTGCTTGCCGCCTGCGCCGTCGGTCCGGACCACGTGCGACCGACGGTCGCCGTGCCGGCGACCTTCACCGACGTGGCACCCCCGGATGCGACGGTGGCTTCGGCTGCACCGGCCCCCGCCGATGGCGCGTTCTGGCAGGCCTTCGGCGATCCGCAGCTGAGCGCACTGGTCGATGACACGCTGGCCGCGAACCACGACCTGCGTATCGCGCTGGCACGCTACGACCGCGCGAACGCATTGCTGCGCGGCGCGCGCTTCGAGCAACTGCCGACCGTCGACGCCAGCGCGCGTGGTGCGAGCAATCGCGCGAGCGCCGACCAGGCACCCGGCGTACCAAGCGGCGCGCGCGACACCGACAGCTTCGAGGCCGGCATCGGCGCGAGCTGGGAGCTCGACCTGTTCGGCCGCGTGCGTCGCGGCGTGGAAGCCGGTCGCGCCGACGTCGCCGCCAGCGCCGACGATCTGCGTGCGCTGCAGGTCGCGATCGTCGGTGAAGTGGCGACGGCCTATCTCGATCTGCGCGGCCTGCAGGAACGCCTGCGCGTCGCGACCGAGAACGCCGGCAACCAGCAGCACACGCTGGCGCTGGTCGACGCGCGGCGCGAAGCCGGTCAGGACAGCGACTTCGACGGCGCACGCGCGTCCGCGCAGGCTGCGTCCACGTCGGCGCGCATTCCGATGCTGGAAGCCGAGATCGCCGTCGCCACGCATCGCATCGCGGTGCTGACCGGCCGTACGCCGGACGCCCTGCGCCAGCAGTTGTCGGCGGCCCGCGCCCTGCCCGAAGTGCCACGCACGATCGACCCCGGCACGCCGGCCGACATCCTGCGCGTCCGGCCCGACGTCTCGGCCGCCGAACATCGCCTGCACTCGGCGACCGCGCGTGTCGGTGTCGCCACGGCGGATCTGTTCCCGCGGCTCACGCTGGGCGGCCTGATCGGCAGCCAGGCGGGTGATCTTGGCGCACTGTTCGAACGCGACAGCGAGACGCGCCTGGTCGCACTCGGCATCGACTGGTCGTTCCTCGACATCGGCCGCGTGCGCGCACGCATCGCCGCGGCCGATGCCGATGCCTCGGCCGAGCTCGCGCGCTACCAGCAGACCGTGCTGCGCGCACTCGAAGACACCGGCAATGCGCTGGTCCGCTTCGAACGCGCCCACGACGCCGATGTCGAACTCGAACGCGCCGCCCTCGACAGCGCGCGTGCGGCGCGGCTGGCGCGGTTGCGCTACGAGGCCGGCGAGACCGGCCTGCTCGACGTGCTGGACGCCGAACGCGCCCAGCTCGAGGCTGAGGACGCCTTCGCCGCCGGCCGTACCCGCACCGCGACCGGCGCGGTGGCCGTCTATCGCGCCATGGCCGGCGGATGGCCGCAGACGTTGCCGGCGCGGGAGACGGCGGGAGTTCGCTAGTGCCGAAGCCCTCCCCCGTTCACGGGGGAGGGTTGGGTGGAGCAAACGGACCGATCACGTTGAAGGTTTCCAGCGCGCAGTGACTACGCGCGTGTCCCGGCGCACTCAGAGCGCCGGCGCTTCCATTGCCGGCCCCGGCTGCGCAGAAGCACGCTCGGTAAATTCACGCGCCTGCCGCTCCAGCACGTCGAAGCCACTCTGCAGCCATGTCTGTCCCGCCCCACTCCCGATCTGCTCACGCATCAGCGCGGAAATGTTGATGGCGTCATCGCGCGATGCAGCCGACAGCAGCCCGTTTGCGAACGTCTGCGTGTCCAAGCCTTCGCTGCGGACCGGCACCGCGCCCTGCACCGGGCCGATCGTCACCGGCCTCCATGGCACGCTCGCCGCCATCGTCTCGTTACGAGGCAGGGCGTCGCGGCAGTCGATCCGGCACAGGGATGGTGGTGCCAGCAGTTCGTCAATGCGCCGTTCGCCAGTGCGGTCGAAGTGCGACGTGCCGAAGAGCGGCGAGTGATTCTGCGATCTGTGAATGACGTACTGCCCAGGGTCGTCAGGAAGGGCACGCTTTTCCAGCGGAGGCGGCTGAACGTGGGCGTTGAAGAAGTCGATCATCAGATTGCCACTCATGATCGCCAACCCGTTTCTCTGGTAGCCGCCCCCGATGTCGCTGTGCGCGCCCGCAACCTTGACGCTGAGAAAGCGGCCGTCCTCGGTCGCGCCGCGGTCGATGATCGTCGTACTCGGGAAAAGGTCTCTCTTCTCCAGAGAGGCCTCGATATTGAAGCCGACCACGACAGCGCCGGCCAGTCTGCGGTCGTGACGTTTCGGCTCGCCCGTGCCCACCGGATCGAACAGTCCTACGGACTGGATGACCGTCCCCGGCTCGCGCAGCGGCGGCGATGGGTAAGCGACAGGTGGAACGATCAAGCCGTCCTTGTCTCGCCTGACGATCGCGCCCTCAGGCGACTGGATGCCCCGCTCTTCGACCATGCGTGTGAAGCCCGCGCTCTGTTCGCCGCCTCGGCTGAAGCCGGTGACGAACAAGCGGATATCGGCGTCCGGGTTCTCCTTCAGCCATCGATCCGATTGAGTCACGAACTGGAGGTACATCTCCTCGATGCGAGCCTCGTAACTTCGCCCAGTGGCTTTATCGACCAGGCGACTAAACCAGCGGTCCTGCGTACCCGGTCCTTCGACATAACCCGCTTGGAGCGAACTGCCGCCGTGACGATCCACTTGGTCATCGGCGTATCGCTTCACCTGTTCGTGCATGTGCGCGACGTTGGTGAGCTTCGTCAGATCGCGCTTGCTGTTGCCTGTTCCATCAAACGCGGCGAAGAACAAGCGTTGTTCGGGCTTGCCTTCGCTTAGAAGAACCGGAGCGGCGAAGCCGGCGAGATGGCTCTGCGCGGTCTCGTAAGTCGCCAGCTGCTTTCGATCCGCGAGATCCGCCTTGACGCCGTCGGCATGCTTCTGGCCGCCCATATCCAACCTCCATGTCGGATGCGACTAGTACGTTCTGCTCCAGACCAGCACCAGATCGTCCCGGTGCCCGCTGTATTGGTTGCCCGGAATTTGCAGCTCCTTGGTGGGCAGGAACGCCCGCATGTACACGTTGATCGTCCGGTCGTTCACTTCCAGAAGAACGTCAGGATTGAGGATCGAGACCCCTTCCTTGATGTCCTCTCGGGGTGTCCGATGCCGGATCAGGCGGTCCTTGAAGATGTCACCGATGTCGACTTCAACCTCGAATGGAGTTCCGTCCCTGGAACTCCATCGAACAAGTGCGGGCTCGGGAAAATTGAGAATTCCGACGTGACTCGCGCTGGTTGCATTGAGGGCGTTTGGATGCACGTCCTCGCGTGCCGGCCGTACATCGCGGTTGTGCCAGAGATTCGAGTAGAAGATGGAGCACTTCTGCACCGCATAGCACGCGATTCCGAAGTTGTGCTGATGGAATCTCAATGGCCAGTCCGCCACGGTGTCATGCGCTTCTACAGTGCGCGGCAGCTTCGAATCGGACGGCGTCATCGCCATGCCCTGGCATCCTGTCGTCGTGAGTGCGGTGGCCACGAGTACGGCCGCGAATCTTCGCGGCAATGCGTGGTGTCGATCCGGGCGCCCGATCCGTTGGGCCATCGATGTGCTCCCTGCGCTGGAACGGTTCCGCCCTGCGTCCCGGCACCCTACCGTTCTAAGGTGGCAGGCTCGGCGGACGCGGGACGGATGCAGGCAGGGTGCCGCATCCGGTCGCCGCGGGGAATCGGGGGTTGCCGGAACGGCATGTGGGGATGCGCAGGCCGATGAGCTGAGCGCTCGAGCGACGGCTGCCGCGATGCTCGCTTTGCAGACATCTGCGAGCGACGTTCCGTCTGCCGGATGCGGCTTCTTCGATGCACTCAGGTGCAGACACTTCGCACGAATCCAGATCGCTGCGAGCGTGGGGTCTGCCCCCACCCAACCCTCCCCCGCATGCGGAGGAGGGCTTTGAAGCCCGTGCGGTCCCGTTTGCAGACACCTGCGAGCGACGTTCCGTCTGCCGCGTGCGGCTTCTTCGCTGCACTCGGGTGCAGACACTTCGCACGAATCCAGATCGCTGCGAGCGTGGGGTTCGCCCCAAACAACCCTCCCCCGTGTGCGGGGGAGGGCCTGAAGCGCGTGCGGTCGCGGGAGCGCCGCGACCTTCGAGCTGGATCAACCGCCCAGCAGCACCCGGTTCATGCGCTGCACGAATGCGGCCGGGTCCTGCAGCGGGGCGCCGGCGGCGATCTCGGCCTGTTCCAGCAGCAACGTGGCGAGGTCGGTCGACTTCGCGTCGTCGGTTTCGCCCTCGATCCGCTGCAGCAGCGCGTGCTGCGGGTTGATCTCCAGCGTCGGCTTGCTCTCGGGCACGTCCTGGCCGGCTTCGCGCAGCAGGCGGGCAAGGTGCGGGGCCATTTCGTAATCGGCCAGTGCAAGGCACGACGGCGAATCGGTCAGGCGCGCAGACACGCGCACGTCGCCGACGCGATCGCCGAGCAGGCCCTTGAGCTTCTCGACCAGCGGCGCGGCGGCGGTCGCGGCTTCGGCCTGCCTGGCCTTGTCCGCTTCGTCGAGTGGCAACTCGCCCTTGGCGACGTTCTTCATCGACTTGCCGGCGTACTCGTGCAGGCTGCCGAGCATCCATTCGTCGATGCGGTCGAACATCAGCAGCACTTCGATGTCCTTCGCGCGGAAGGCCTCGAGCTGCGGGCTGCCGGCCGCGGCCTTGTAGCCGTCGGCGGTGATGTACCAGATGGTGTCCTGGCCGACGGGCATGCGACCGACGTAGTCGTCCAGCGACACGCTCTGCGCGGCGCCGTCGCCTTTCGTCGAGGCAAAGCGCAGCAGCTTGGCGATGCGCTCGCGGTTGGCCGGGTCCTCGACGATGCCCTCTTTGAGCGTGTTGCCGAAGGCCTTGTAGAACGCGGTGAACTTCTCCGCGTCGTCGCGCGCCAGCTTCTCGATCATGTCGAGCACGCGCTTGACGCACGCGCCCTTGATGCGGTCGAGCTGGCGGTTGTGCTGCAGCAGCTCGCGGCTGACGTTGAGCGGCAGATCGTCGGCATCGACGACGCCGCGCACGAAGCGCAGGTAGTTCGGCAGCAGCTCTTCGGCGGCGTCCATCACGAACACGCGCTTGATGTAGAGCTTCAGGCCCTTGCGCTCGTCACGGCCGCCCATCATCAGGTCGAACGGCGGCTGCGAGGGCAGATACAGCAGCGTGGTGAAGCTCTGGCTGCCCTCGACGCGGTTGTGGGTCCACGCCGCTGCGTCGTTGAAATCGTGGCCGAGCGACTTGTAGAAAGCCTGGTAATCGGCGTCGCTGATGTCGGACTTGGACTTGGTCCACAGCGCCGAGGCGTCGTTCGCGGTTTCCCACTCCGGCGCGGCGTCGACCGGGGCGTCCTCGCCTTCGGCGGGTGCCGGCGCGTCCTTGGGCATGCGGATCGGGAACGCGACGTGGTCGGAATACTTGCGCACCAGCGAGCGCAGCTTCCAGCCGTCGAGGAATTCGTCCTCGTCCGCTTTCAGATGCAGGATCACCGTGGTGCCGCGCTCGGGCAGCGTGATGTCTTCCAGCGAATACTCGCCGCGGCCGTCGCTTTCCCATTTCGTGCCGGCCTCGGGCGCGGCGCCGGCGTGGCGGGTCAGCACGGTCACGCGGTCGGCGACGACGAAGGCCGAGTAGAAGCCCACGCCGAACTGGCCGATCAGGCGCGCGTCGGCCTTCTGCTCGCCGCTCATCGCTTCGAGGAAGCGACGCGTGCCGGAACTGGCGATGGTGCCGATGTTGGCGACCACGTCCTCGCGCGTCATGCCGATGCCGGTGTCGCGGATCGTCACGGTGCGTGCCGCCTTGTCCCAGCTCACGTCGATGTGCAGCTCGCCCGCGCCGGCCAGCAGGTCGGGGGTGGCGATCGACTCGAAGCGCAGCTTGTCGCAGGCGTCGGAGGCGTTGGAGATCAGCTCGCGCAGGAAGATCTCCTTGTGCGAGTAGAGGGAGTGCGTGACCAGGTGGAGGACCTGGGCGACTTCGGCTTCGAACTTGCGGGTCTCGGCAGTGGCAGTCATGCGTGCGGCGTCCGTGTGGCTGTGGTGCGAGCGCCCGATATAGGTGTCGTTGCGTGGGAATCAAGCGGCCCGGCGCGGGGGCCGCGCGCCAGCGCCCCGGGGACGTCGGAAGGCGCGGTGGGGCCACGCCCTGCTAGGTGTTCAGTCGGCGGAGGTGCCGGCGGGGTCGCGGGCCTGCCCGGGCCGCGGGCCCAGCGGCATGGGCGCCATCGTCCGGAATACCCCGTCGCGACGCACCCAGGCGTGATACAGCGCGGCGGCGAGATGCAGCAGCACCACCGCCAACAGCGCCCGTGCCAGCCACGCGTGGGCGGCACGCAGCACGCTGTAGATCGCCGGGTCGTGCGGCGCGATCGGTGGCAGGTGCACATCGCCCCACAGCACGACCGGATTGCCGGCCGCCGAGACCATCGCCCAGCCGATCAGCGGCATCGCGAACATCAGTGCGTAGAGCGCGAGGTGCGAGGCATGGGCTGCGGTGCGCTGCCAGCGCGGCAGGTCGCGCGGCAGCTCGGGCGTGCGACGCAGCAGGCGATGGATCGACCGCACGACCACCAGCACCAGCAGGGCGATGCCGATCGGCCGGTGCAGCATCAGCAACGAAGGGCGCAGCGTCATCGACGAGACCATGGCCACGCCGACGAACAGCATGGCGAGGATCAGCACCGCCATCGTCCAGTGCAGCGCGCGGGCGAAGGCGTCGTGCCGGTCGGTCGGGGCGCTCATCGCGTGGTCTCCGCGGGTCTCGGGCCGCCGACATCCACCCCGCGCGCGACCTCGCGCTCGCGACGGTCGAAGGATCGGGCGTAGACGGCAGCGCGCGCGGCCAGGATGGGATCGTCCGACAGCGCCACGCCGCTCGGCACGACGGTGGGGTCGAAGTTCAGATCCCGGCACGGGCCGCTCGCCTGGTCCTGCGCCTGCGTCAGCACCACGGTACCGACGACGACCTGCTCGCGGTCCTCCGGCCAGGGCGTGCTCGGATCACGGGCGTCGTCGCCATCCGCTGCGACGGTCGCGACCATGTCCCAGCGCAGCGGCCCGCGCGCCAGGCGTTCGCGCAGCTCGTCCTGCAGATAGTCGCCCTCGGCCGCCTCGCGCTGCGCGGGCGTCATCTCGACGAACGGCGCCTGCGGGCGCATCGACCAACGCACCATCCGTTCGGTGCCGTCGTCGCCGAGGAAGCGATAGGCGTGGATGCCGTTGTACTGCGTGTTGGCGAAGCTGTCGGACCACGACGCGGATTTGGCCCACGCGGCGAAGCGCTGCGCCTCGGGATGCCGCGCGGCGAAGGCGGCCATGCGCTCGGGATCGGGCTTGCCCGTGGCCGGGTCGGGCGCCGAGGCGCGCGTCTGTTCGAGGAAGGTCTCGATCGAGGCCGCACCGAAGAACGGGAAGCTGTTCATCGCCATGCGCCACTCGCTGCCGTCGGCGCCCTGCAGCACCAGCGCCATGCTGCGCACGCGCGCCTGCGCATCCAGCCCGTAGGGCGAGCCGCCGCCGATCGACAGGCGGCCGAGGAGCGGCGTCTGCGTCGCACGAAACACCGCGGCGCGGCTCAGTCGTGCGCCGTCCGCGCTGCCCTCGAAGTGACCGGCCACGCAGATGCCCTTGGCGTGCGCGCGCCGGAAGCCGGGGTACGGGGTGGTCGACGTCGCCTCGATGGCATCGGTCATCACATCGGGCGTGAGCCGGTCGGGACTCAGCCAGCCGGTGGTCCAGGCGAAC
>Ga0207791_1000404_pt1 | contig 11200 bp, 8 predicted proteins | sample HigsolmetaGSP16D_FD_184844 | JGI IMG/M metagenome (GOLD analysis project Ga0207791, IMG submission 184844) | High solid enriched microbial communities from the Joint BioEnergy Institute, USA - SP1-6-D (SPAdes) | ecosystem: Engineered > Bioreactor > SSF (Solid state fermentation) > Aerobic >...
CCGCGCCGGTGACAATGCGCCGATGGCATATGTTGAGCTGGTGGACCGTCCGGTCGTTGCCGAAGCAGTGGCCGAGTAATCAGACCGCATCTGTTAAAGAGTCGTGCCTGAGAAATCATTTTTACCGAGTCACAGCATGACTTCGCTGCTCGGACAGGCGTGCGGAAACTCCCGGTTGGCACTCTGGCTGCAAGCCGATGTCTTGAAGTCCCTGTAGTTGTACACGTTGCCTCGCCGCCGAAGAGAGACGTGTTCTTGAGCACGTCGGCTGCATCACCTGCACCGGCTGCTGTGCTTGATTGTCTTTGCCTGCATTGATGCGGGTCAGGGCATCGCAATGCTTGATTCCTGTGTCGCGGTCATCGCAGGCAATCAGGACCTGATAAAGGTTTTCAGGGCCGAGTGACAGAACGAGCCGGCAGCCGCCAGGCGGGCTGTTCGGTACTTAGGAAGTCGCATGTCCGACGCCTCCACTGCGTGCTTTCCACGTCCACATGATGATTGCTTGCGAGATTTTGTCACCCGCTTTAATCGACAGGTGCGGTCATCTGCGTCAGGCATGCGTGGTCACGGTCGTGGCGATGGCGGATAATCGGGAACTCGATCCTAGGGAAGCAGTGATGATGAGTCCATTTCATTGGAGTTTCCGCGCGCAGTTTCTACTGGGCTCTCTCTTGTGCGCAGGGCTGCTGGCTTATGCGATCTATGTGCAGCTGCACCTTGGTCTGGAGCCTTGCCCACTGTGCATCTTCCAGCGGATCGCGTTTGCGGCGCTAGGGATGTTTTTCCTGATCGGTGCACTGCACGGCCCGCGGGCTGCGGGCTCGCGGAAGGTGTATGGTCTGCTAAGTTTCATCTCCGCAGGCGTAGGCATGGGTATCGCCGCGCGGCACGTGTGGGTGCAGATCCGGCCCAAAGACATGATGTCCTCGTGCGGTCCGCCGTTGAGCTTTCTGAGCGAGACGATGGGGCCGTTTGAGGTCTTTCGCACGGTGCTGACCGGCACTGGCGACTGTGGAAATATCGACTGGCGCTTCCTAGGTCTGAGCATGCCGATGTGGAGCATGGCGTGTTTCTTGGGGCTGGCGCTTTGGGCACTGTATGCCGGCTTCAAGTCGCAGCGCAGCGCGATCCATCATTGATGAGTGATATCACGTGTTGCTGTTGCTGCCGAAGTTGCTTAGGTGGCCAAGTGTCATCGCTTGGATAAGCGGGGGCTGCACTCGCCCGGGAGGCGATAGCGTTTCGTTGCGGCGACGCAAGTGGATAAACCGGACTGCATCCGGTTCATCCGCTGCATGACATCGTAATCAGAAGTCCTGTTGCAGGCTCACATACACGCCACGGTGCGGCGCCCATTGCGGCGCGAACACGCCGATGCCGCCACCATCGCGCAGTTGGTAGCTGCGGTTGAGGAGGTTGACCGCCGCCAGTTGCACATGCAGCAAATGCGTATTGACGTCGAAGTCGTGGCCAACGCTGGCATTTAACTGGAAATACGATGGGAGTGAAGCGCCGTTAGGCACGGTGTCGGTATCGGTGCGCAAGCCGCTGCCAAACAGGTAGTTAAGGCCGACCTTGCTGCCTTCGCTGAAGGCATAGTTGATGCCGCCGGAAGAGGTCAGCTTCTGATCATGGTCCAGGTGGATCCAGTTGTCATAGGCATAAGCCAGCGCATCCGGGTCGAAGTTGTACAGACTGGTCATGACGCGCTTGCCCATAGCCTTGCTGTAGGCCACATTGAAATAGGCCGTGAGTGGCCCGTTGGTGTAGTCGGCGCTGAACTCGGCGCCGCGGATACGGCCATAGCGGTAATTGAACGTGGAATAGATATAGGCTGCGCCGAACTGGCCTTCGTCTTGGAGTCGATCGACCTTGCGGTAATAAGTATCCAGTCCTAGCGTCAGATGATCGGTGGCCACTTGCGAGATGCCCAGGTCGTAGTAGTCGCTGCGCTCGCTCAATGGCGTGGTGTGGCCGTTGCCAGCCGATTGTTGATTGGTTGTGCCGTCGTACAGCGCGATGTCGCTGGTGGAGATCAATTCGCTGGCCGGTGGGGTGAAGTAGCGCGCGTAACCAGCATGAACGGTGGTGCTGTCGTTAGCACGCCAGATCACCCCTAGGCGTGGACTTAGCTGACCTTCGGTATTGCCGAACGCTTTGTACTTGTCGCCGCGCACACCGTAATTGACAGTCCAGTCATCGCCAATCTTCCACTCGTCCTGCACGTAGAGCGCGTAGGTGCTGGCATGGAAGCGGTTGCCGTCGGGGATGAACAGCGGCACGTTACTACTTTGGCTGCCGTCCTCGTTTGCCGGGAAGACATAGGAATTGTTGCTGGCGACGGCGTGTTCGAAGTTGCCATACACGCCATAGCGCAGCGTATGCGAACGGCCCCATGGCGTTGCAAAGTCCGCCTGCACGGTATTGGCTCGGTTGCTGCGGTCTACTTGCGAGGCGATGCCGTTAAAGATCAGGTCACCGACGATGTCTGGTGAGAAGGCGACAGCGCTGTAACGCTGGCCGGCGGAGAGCTGATAGCTTGTCTCGCCGAGTGTGCCTTGCAGGGCCAGGGTACCGAAACGGGTGTTCTCGCGCTGATTCTCGTCTAGGCGCGAAGAATCGAAATCGGTGGTGCCCTGGTCATCGAAGGCTGGTGTCTGCCCAGGATTGTTGGGAATCTGAAAGCGGTTGTTGGCGTACCCCATTAGCAGGCTGAGTCTGGTGTCTTCGTTAATCAGATAGGTCAGGTCGGCGAAACCCTTGCCCTGATGCGTCTTGTCATGGATTGGGTTGAGGCTGTCGACCGGGTTTTCCAGGCCGTTCTTGCTTTGATCGTAATCACCGCTGACGAACCAGCTCCAACGTCCACTGCTGCCCCAAAGCGAGGCATTGGGATTGATGGTGCCGAACGAGCCGGCGGTGATCCCCGCGCTGCCGCCATTGCCGAGCTCTGCGCTGTTCTTGGTGGTGATATCCACCACGGCAGCGGTGCGGTTGCCGAATTGCGCTGGCAGTGCGCCATCAAGTAGCTTGATGTTCTTGATGATGCGCGGTTCCAGGCTCTGGCCAAAGCCGGAGATAGATTCGGGAATCATGACCCCATTGATGCGGTACTGCAGATTGGCGTGGTCGCCGCGCACGTGGATGCCACCGTACGAATCCTGCACGACACCGGGCGCCTGCAGCAGCACCTGGTTGAGCGGGGTCGCGGCGCCAAGCGGAAGGCGATCGATATCTGCAGCGGTGATGGCGAATTGGCTGCTGCCGATATCTGGCGACAGGGCATTGCGCGCCGCCTCGAGCTTGGCGATGACATTGACCGTCTCCAGATCGGTAGTGCGCTGGAGGGTGACGTCGCTCGCACATGCCGAACCAACCGGCGCGGCCAGTAGGGCAACAGTGATGGCAGCAGACAGAAGACGAGGAGTCATGGCAGTTCCGCAAAGCAGCTGTAGGGAAGGAAGTTTTGTTATTATGTAACAATGCGTTGCTTGTCGAGCGTCAGCGCGGGTCGAAAGTCATGGTTGGAAGAGCGGGCGTTGCTTGGTGTTCAGCTCTCAGACGCTTGCTTGTTCCTTGCGGCGCGGGCGATGCGGGGAGATCCGATGCAACTGACATGCTGGCGCTTTGCGTAGCGTCCCGGCTCTGCCAACATCGCAGGCTGCCTAGGAGTTTTTATCATGAATCTTTCTGCCCCCACTCCCGTTTCAGGTTCCGTTGCCGCAGCGTGGGCGCCAGATAGCTGGCGCGGTAAACCTGCATTGCAGCTGCCTGTGTATCCGGATGAGACCGCGCTACAGGCCGCCATGCGCGAATTGGGGGAGTTACCGCCGTTGGTGACCTCGTGGGAAATCTTTGCGCTCAAGCGCCAGTTGGCGGAAGCGCAGGAAGGCAAGCGCTTCCTGTTACAAGGCGGTGATTGCGCTGAAAATTTCAGTGATTGCGAATCGGGCACTATTTCCAATCGGTTGAAGGTGCTGCTGCAAATGAGCTTGGTGCTGGTTCACGGCCTGCATTTGCCCGTGGTGCGAGTGGGCCGTTTTGCTGGGCAATACGCCAAGCCGCGCTCGGCCGATACCGAGACTCGCGATGGAGTGACCTTGCCGAGCTATCGTGGCGATGTGATCAACGCCCCGGCTTTCACCGAGGCGGCGCGTGTTCCTGACCCACGCCGCATGATCACAGCGCATTCGCGTTCTGCGATGACGATGAACTTCGTGCGCGCCTTGATCGACGGCGGCTTCGCCGATCTGCATCACCCCGAATACTGGAATTTGGATTGGGTGGGCTATTCGCCGCTGGCTGTGGAGTACCAAAAGATGGTGGTGTCGATCGGTGATGCGGTGCGCTTTATGGAAACCCTGTCCGGGGCGGAGATGTACAACCTCAATCGCATCGATTTTTACACCTCGCACGAAGCGTTATTGCTGCCGTACGAAGAAGGACTGACTCGGCAGGTGCCGCGGCAGTGGGGCTGGTTCAATCTCAGCACGCACTATCCTTGGATCGGCATGCGCACCGCCGCGCTGGATGGCGCGCATGTGGAGTATCTGCGCGGTGTGCGCAACCCGATTGCGATCAAAGTGGGGCCATCGGTGCAGCCGGATCAGCTGCTGCGCCTGATCGATGTGCTCAATCCCGAAGACGAACCCGGGCGTTTGAGCTTCATCCATCGCATGGGTGCAGCGCAGATCGCCGAAAAACTACCTCCACTGCTGGATGCCGTGAAGCGCGATGGTCGACGGGTGCTGTGGGTCTGCGATGCGATGCATGGCAATACCGAAAGCACCGGAAATGGTTATAAAACCCGGCGTTTCGACAGCATACGCAACGAAGTGGAGGTCTCTTTCGATCTGCATGCGGCAGCCGGCACGCGGCTGGGCGGTGTGCATCTTGAACTCACCGGCGAAGATGTCACCGAATGTACCGGTGGTGCGCGCGAGCTGACCGAACGGGATCTGGTACGGGCATATCGTTCCAGCGTGGATCCGCGTCTGAACTACGAACAATCCCTGGAAATTGCCATGGCGATCGTGCGCAAGCAACAACAGGTGGCGTCGCAGCCACTTGGCGCATGAGCGGCGTGTGTGCATGAGGTGATCTCATGCAGTTTGCGTCATGCTTTGACGGTCATTGCTGTCTTCCCTCACGGGAGAAAGGCGGCGATGACCGATTGGATCAGCATCCGCGCATACGCAATCCCGCACCCTGTCTCGCTGCTGGCGGGCAGCGTGCCTTGGTCGTCGATCTTAGGCGCTTGGCCGCATGCATGGCCCCGACTATCGCTGTATGGGCATCATCCGCGTGATCACGCGGCAGGCGGTCTGCATCTTGCCGCTGGCGTCTCAGGGCATCGTCACTGAAGCGATTCCGCTCTATCTGCTCGGGCGTCCTATCGCCTACCGTCAGAACGCCCCACTGCCCTGGGGCAATTTACAGATTCGGCGGTTTGTTCCAGCCTTTGGTTTCAGATGACAACAGCATCTACTCATGTCGGCGCGGATGCTGCGGCTGTTGCCTGAGAGCTAGTGCCGATCAGGACATTGGATCCTGCGGTATCCACGTGCGAGTGACCGCTGGTGCCCAGATCTTTCGCGATGCGTTACGGAGCTTCCGAAGTCTTGTGCGTCCCTGCAGGCATTGCAATAACATTTTTCGCAGTTCACTGTGCAATGGATGACTCCCATGGGTAACTGCTTTTTACCATCATCTTCTGGTGTGGGGCGCACTTACGGGCAGAGCTACGAGACTTCCTGGAGTCCCGAGCGCTCTTTCTCGGCCCAGTCTCCCGCACATGTCGATAGTGGTCCATTGACCGAATTAAGCGGTCGTCCAATCAAACTTTCGCATCATCGCCTCGCGCGAGACGGTGACAGTCTCGGCATGGTGTCCGTTAGCGACTATCAGCAAGTGCGATCACATCAGTACAGTCGGATCAAAGACCGTAGCCAGTCGACTTTCCCTATCGTCGATGTTGAAAGTAGTACTGCGGGACACGATCGAGCATACGTGATCGATCGTTTCACGACTGTCAAAGTGGCAGGTTTTAATTACAACGTGCCCAACGATGCGCATACCAGCCATCTCTATAGTACTGGCACCAGCTTGACCAACACGCCGGTGATCACCGACGGCATGGGTGCATGTATTGCCGTCGCATTTGCCGCCGAACGCATCTACCCAAGGACTGGACGTCCGATGCCTGGAGCAAAAGTCCGCGTGTTTCATGTCTATCCCTTTGCCAGGCAGGAGCTTGAGCCGGGTGAAGTGCTGAACGCCATCAGGCGCTATATCGACCAGATCCGCGAGGACCGGTTGACACTACGTGTTGCCATGCACGGTGGGTTGAGCAGCAGCACTGCCTCACTCGCAACAGCCCGTGAATTGCGCGCGATGTTTGACCGCGAACAGGTGCCCATAGAATTCGATGAAACATGCGACAGACGCTCCGAGCAGACGCCGCTCGGTGCGGTCATCAACGATGACTATTCGGTAGACTTCATCACCCGGCTTGTCACTAGGGAATAGCTGCGTGATTAAACTAGCAAAGCGCTTGCGCGAAGGATGTCTGGAGGTGGTGCCGACATGAGCAAGCCTGCGCATGCGCTGAAGTCAAAGTGTGGGAATGCGCAGTCGTGCTATTGAGCTTCTGAAAAACTTAATAGCACGTCTATTGTGTCGCTTTGAGGTACCTTTCTGTGGGGTGTCCTTGCAATCGGAGACGTTCGATATCCGCGCAAGGACACCCAATTGACACAGGAAGGCTCACCAGTGTGGATGTGTTGAATCCAAATTGGTATTTCAGCTGCGGCGCAATAACATCCGGGGCCAGTGAGTATCCCTACTCCCGTTGCTGATGCCGACGTTAGGGGGCGCGGAGATGAGTTATCGCAGTCACGAGAGGCGCCGGCGCCACAAGGGCATAGGTAATCAATTGAAATGTCTTTGACGGATTTGTTCGCGCTCTTTCTCGGTCGGATCATCGATGTGGATGTAGTGGACACCTGGTCCGCGCGGTTCGCTGAGCAGTTGCGATTCGTTTTCGTCCTGGCTGTTGTTGGGCGAAGAGACCAAGCTAACGATCGTTGCATCTGTGGGTGAGGTGGGATGAGGCTCTAAGAGCGTCTAACAAAACTACTGCGCAGCCGGCAGGCGGGCGCGGTCGGTGCTCGAAATCCTCATGTACCACTCGTACACTCCGGTTCCTGCGCGCCGTCCGCGCCCACCTGACAGCTGCTCGCTACGTTTTGTTAGCAGCTCTAATTGTCGATATGCGCCGGAAAGCGCGATGCGAAGGTTTCTGATTTGTCGCAGTGGCTACGCGCCCGCCTCGCTGGGCTTCCCCCTGATGGATGTGGAAGCCCAGCGCACCGAGCGCACGAATAAAGTTCCCGGCATTGCCTGACGGTCGAAAAAAAGATTCCGAAACTGAAGAGGGGAGGGCGGCATGACGCACCCCGGGGCTAGGGCCGGGCAGCTAATCGTTGGTATCGAATGCCATTGGTCTCTGTGCAGGACTGTTGTCAAGATGAGGGATGGAGACACCCGTCACAGCAACAGGGGGCTGGTTAGCGCTATATCCACGATGGCTTGAACCCGTCACCTTTCGTTGGCCTGATTACGAGGAGAATTGATGATGTCCATTTCCACGCGTCAATATATTGCTTGCGTTGCCCTGCTCGGAAGTTATGTCTCTCTGGCCCAAGCCGCACCAACCTGCAACAGCCCGGTGGGCGAATGGAAGAATCAGCTCGGCTCCACACTCACCATCACCGCGGTGCATACTTCCGGGCAGCTCTCGGGAACCTATGTCTCCCCTTCGGGCACCACTGGTTCGGTGTATCCGATGGTCGGCTGGTTTGCCAATCCGGCTGTTGGGTCCACGGCATCCAGCAAACTGCCCGCCATCACTTTTTCGGTGTTGTGGAGTAATTACGGTAGCATGACTGCCTGGACCGGAACATGCGACATATCTGGTGGCGTCCCGACCATCACCACGGTGTGGCACCTGGTGCGAACCGGTTCCCAATATGCATGGGATCACATGCTGACTAACAGCGATGTGTTCGTGCCTAAATGATAGGAAGCTGCCGCAAAAAAAGTCCAGCGCCTAGGCTGGACTTTCGGGTGACACCTACTGTCCCCGCGAAATTCCTCACTGCCAATACATTGTTGCCGACCACGGGGCATGCGGAACCGTCGACCTTCCCACAATGCATCGGACATTCGGCTTCACCCCGGCGCTAACGCCGCCAACAATCCGCGTGCCGCATTGAAACGGTCAGCGCCTTCGGGCATCGACAATTTAATGCGCAGTTTGTCCGGGCCATCCATGGTGTAAATCTTTGGCTGTTTCTGAATCATTTGGATGATGGTCATCGGATCGATCGTCGGCTTGGCCTCGAAGACCAGACGCCCGCCGTTTTCGCCCAGGTCCAGCTTGCGTATGCCCAAGATATTGGCTTGCAGCTTGAGTTCGGCGATGGCGAACAGATGCTTGACCGGATCCGGAAGTAAACCAAAACGGTCGATCATCTCTACCTGTAATTGGCGCAGCGCATCCGGGTCGCGTGCGCTGGAAATACGCTTGTACAAGGTCAGGCGCGTATGCACGTCTGGCAGATAATCCTCGGGAATCAGCGCAGCTACATGTAATTCGACGTCGGCGCCACGCACTTGTTCGTCGGCATCCAGATCGGGCAACTTGCCTTGGCGGATGCTGCGCACCGCGCGTTCCAGTAGTTCGGTATAGAGGCTAAAGCCAACCTCGGCCATCTGTCCGCTCTGGTCTTCGCCAAGCAATTCGCCAGCGCCGCGGATTTCCAGATCATGCGTGGCCAGGGTGAAGCCGGCGCCGAGCTCGTCCATGGACGCAATTGCCTCCAGGCGCTTTTGTGCGTCAGAGGTCATCGAACGCCGATCTGGCACGACCAGATACGCGTATGCGCGATGATGCGAGCGACCGACGCGACCACGCAACTGGTGCAGCTGCGCCAAGCCAAACCGGTCGGCGCGGTTGATGATAATGGTATTGGCGTTGGGAATGTCGATGCCCGATTCGATGATCGTGGTCGACAGCAACACATTGAAGCGTTGCTTCTGGAAATCCAGCATCACCCGTTCCAGCTCGCGCTCTGGCATTTGCCCATGCGCGATACCGATGCGCGCTTCTGGCACCAGCTCAGAGAGATCGCGTTGCATGCGCACGATGCTTTCCACATCGTTGTGCAGAAAATACAGCTGGCCCCCGCGACTGAGTTCGCGCTGAAAGGCTTCGCGCAGTAGCGTGTTATCCCACGCGGTAATGAAGGTCTGTACCGCCAGGCGGTTCGGCGGCGGTGTGGCAATGATCGACAGATCGCGCAGTCCGGCCATGGCCATATTGAGCGTGCGCGGAATTGGTGTAGCGGTGAGCGTGAGCAAATGCACATTGGCGCGCATTGCCTTGAGTGCTTCTTTTTGGCGGACACCGAAACGTTGTTCTTCGTCCACGACCACCAACCCGAGATCCTTGAACTTCACGTCCGGCTGCAGCAGCCGATGCGTGCCGATAATCACGTCGATACTGCCGCCGGCGACCTTCTCCAGTTCGGCCTTGATTTCCTTGGTGCTCTTGAAGCGCGAAAGCACTTCCACTTTTATCGGGTAATCAGCGAAACGGTCGCGGAAATTGCGATAGTGCTGTTCGGCCAGCAGCGTGGTGGGCACGAGCACGGCAACCTGCTTGCCGGCGCTGGCGGCGGCAAACGCGGCGCGCACGGCTACTTCGGTCTTGCCAAAGCCGACGTCGCCGCAGACCACGCGGTCCATCGGTTGGCTGCTGCTCAGATCGCGCAGCGTCGCGTCGATCGCGGCGAGCTGGTCGGTGGTTTCTTCGAACGGAAAGCCAGCCGCAAACGGTTCGTACATCGCACGATCCACTTGCAAGGCCAGGCCCGCGCGCGCGCGGCGGCGTGCCTGGATTTCCAGCAATTCGGCGGCGACGTCGCGGACTTTTTCGGCTGCCTTGCGTTTGGCCTTTGTCCATTGCTCGCCGCCCAGCGAATGCAACGGTGCAGTGTCGGCCGAGGCGCCGGAGTAGCGGCTGATCAGGTGCAGCTGCGCCACTGGTACATACAGCCGGTCGCCCTTGGCGTATTCGATTTCCAGGAACTCGCCGGGCATGCCACCGGCATCAAGTACGAGCAAGCCGCGGTAGCGACCTACCCCGTGGTCTTCGTGCACGATCGGCGCGCCTTCGGACAGCTCGCCCAGATCGCGGATGATCGCCTCCGGCTCGCGTCCAACCCGGCGTGCGCGGCGTGGCTGGTTGGCCCGCTCCGGAAACAGCTGGCGCTCGGTCAGTAGCGCAATCTGCGGCTTATCCAGCGCGAAGCCGTCTTCCAGCGGTGCCACCGTGATGCCGAACGGCAGCTTGCCCGTCAGAAACGTTGGAACGTCAGCGACCACCTCCGGCTTCAATTGCGCTGCAGCCAGCACTTCCATCAAGGCTTCGCGGCGACCGGCCGAATCGGCGGCCACCAGCACGCGGCCGGGGTAATGACTCAGGAATGATGCCAGCGCCTGGCCGGCAGGAGCATCCTTCGCAGCCACCGGCAGCGGCGGCAACGCTTGGTCGCCCAGCGGGGCGGCCGCATCGAAGCGCGGGTGATCGCTGCTCAACACGTCGATGCGCGCCAGCTTGTTCAGGTGCTCGCGCAGTGCGCGTGGCGATTGATACAACTCGTCTGGCGGCAGCAGCGGGCGCTCGACATCGTGGCGGCGCTGCTCGTAGCGGTTCTGCGCCTGCGTCCAGAATGCATCGGCGGCATTGGACGCACCGGCGGCGATCACCGGCAGCACGCGCGCGTCCAAATAATCGAACAGCGTTGCGGTGTTGGCGAAGAACATCGGCAGGTAATACTCGATGCCCGAAGGCGCCAGGCCAGTTTTGAGGTCCTGATACAGCGCGCTGCGCCGTGTATCCACATCGAAGCGTTCGCGCAGGCAGGCCAGCACGCGTTCAACGCTGGCATCGTCCATCGGTACTTCGCGACCAGGCAGCATCTTGACTGCGTCCACCTTGTTCAGGGAACGCTGCGATTCCGGGTCGAACACGCGGATCGAATCGATGTCTTCATCCAGCAACTCAACGCGCAAGGGCGTCTGCGCGCCCATCGGAAAGACGTCGAGCAGGCCGCCGCGCACGGCAAAGTCG
>Ga0207791_1000408_pt1 | contig 11075 bp, 6 predicted proteins | sample HigsolmetaGSP16D_FD_184844 | JGI IMG/M metagenome (GOLD analysis project Ga0207791, IMG submission 184844) | High solid enriched microbial communities from the Joint BioEnergy Institute, USA - SP1-6-D (SPAdes) | ecosystem: Engineered > Bioreactor > SSF (Solid state fermentation) > Aerobic >...
AGGCTTGCCAATCTCGCGCACACCGTAGCCGCGTTCCATCACCACGTGGCCATCCTTGACGATGGCCACCGCAATACCGGGCACGTCGAACTGCTTGCGCACGCGCTCCATCTGCGCATCGAACTGCTGCATGCCAGCGGGAAGTTCGGTCGCCTGCGTTGTCGACACCACGCTTGCCACCATCAGCACGCCCCCACTCAGCCATCGATTCAACGTCACGGCGTCACCTTCAGGTTGTCGGTCAGATCGATCCGTCGGCGCTTTCAAACGGCAACGGTTGCGGCGCAACCAGCACGTCAGCCATGCGCCCGCAGAATTGACGGAACAACGGCTCTGCAATCGTCACCTCAGAGTAGCGGTCGTACAGATCAGGCATCGTCCACGTCATCGAAACGATCTCGCGTGGTAGCGATGGCAGGGTAACCGACTGCGCCCTCGCGCGGGCAAACGGTGACGTGCCGCGGACGCGCACAGGTAACGACAATGCACGTGCATGGTTAGCACGTGTGTTATGGGGTCTTGTAGCAATCGGTACCGAGGTGTTTGCGCGTGCAGGGCATCCTGCAATGCACCTCGGGCTCAACCTCAAGAAGGCAATAGCGTCATCACCCATGCCATTTCCTCGTCGTTGAATGCCGGAAAGTTTTCTTCAGCGCCTGCCAGCAAGGCCGCATCCTGCCCAACGAACAGCGTATTGCACGCTTCCAGGTCCGCGTCCGTCGGCATCCCTGGATCCGGGAGACCGCTGCCGATTTTACTGCGGAGGCGTTTGCGACCCCAGTCATTGGGCAGGTGCGCATCCACTGCATCAGGCTGTTCGGAAAGGCGTGCCTGGGCAGGCCGCTGTTGGGAGCGGTGCGCAGAACCCTTCGATCGGGATCGTTTGCGGTGGCTGCTTGTCGGCGCCAGATCTACTTGGTGCGTTAGGCTGGGCGCGGCCAGTTCACGTTCCGGCGCTTCGGCGAATGCATGCCCAGACTCCTGCGGCGAATTCGGAGTCGGAGCTGAAGAGGGTTGCCCACCCAATGCTTGCACAATGCGCTGCCAACGCTGGGAGGCCGGGGGAAGCATGCCACTGCGGGCTTCGAGTTCGGTGACGCCCACACGGCGAAAAAGTTGTAACAATCCGAGCATGCTCATCCCGAATTGCTGCATCGCTTCATCGAATGCGCACGCTGGCTGGACGTGGCACTGGAAAAAGCTCAGCACCTGGACAACTTGCGCGGCATCGGCAACGGGATGGGCGGTGCGTTCGGGAATCCGGCGATTGGCTCTTCTGATCAACATTGGCGCGTGCGGCAATCCCTTGATCACTGCATCCAGCGCAGGACGTCCGCCGAGGCAGGCCAACGCGACAAGACGGTCATTTGACAACTCGGCCAACACCGGATCAGGGCGAGACAACTGCGCAAGAACACTCTCCACCGCCTGCCTGCCGCCGCCATTGCTCGCGATGGCAATCACTTGGTGCGGAGTCAGGCCATGGTCGTTACAAAGCACTGGCAACAGACGCTGCACGGCATCCAGCGCCTGCTTGGCGCCGCCATTGCTCGCGATGGCAACCACCTGATTTTTAGTCAGGCCATGCTCATTGCACAATCGCGGCAGCAATCGCTGCACCGTCTCCAGCGCCTGCTTGCCACCGCCATTGCTGGCGATAGCCACCACTTGAGCCGGGGTCAGGCCATGGGTCTTGCATAGGACCGGCAACAGACGCTGCACCGTCTCCAGCGCCTGCCTGCCGCCGATATTGTTGGCGATGGACACAACCTGGGCCGGGGTCAGGCCATGGGTCTTGCACAATCTGGGCAACAGGCGTTGCACCGTCTCCAGCGCCTGCCTGCCGCCGATATTACTGGCGATAGCCACCACCTGCTCGGTGGTTAGCCCATGCTCCTCGCATAGGATGGGTAACAGACGCTGCACCGCCTCCAGCGCCTGCTTGCCACCGTCGTTGCTGGCGATAGCCACCACCTGCGCGGGAATCAGATATTGGCCCTTGCACAGAGCGGGCAACAAGCGCTGCACGGCCTCCAGCGCCTGCTTGCCACCTCGATTGCTGGCGATAGCCACCACTTGATCTGATGTCAAGCCATGGTCCTTGCACAACCCAGGGAGCAGGCACTGTACCGTCTCCAGGGCCTGCTTGCCGCCATCGTGCCCGGCAATGGACACTACTTGGTCCGGGCGTAGGCCATGGTCCTTGCACAGCCCGGGCAGCAGGCGTTGCACCGTCTCCAGGGCCTGCCTGCCGCCATCGTGCCTGGCAATGGACACCACTTGGTCCGGATGTAGGCCATGATCCTCGCACAGCCCAGGCAGCAGGCGCTGCACCGTCTCCAGCGCCTGTTTGCCGCCAACGTTGCTGGCGATAGCCACCACTTGATCTGGGGTCAGGCCATTGTCATTACACAGGCTGGGCAATAGACGATGCACCGTCTCCAGCGCCTGCCTGCCACCGTGATTGCTGGCAATGGCCACCACCTGTTGCAGTGTCAGTCCATGGTCTTGGCAGAGTGCTGGCAGCAACCGCTGCACCGTCTCCAGGGCCTGCCTGCCACCATCGTGGCTGGCGATTGCCACCACATGCACCGGTTTCAAGTGCAGAGGATGAGCAGTCAGCGTATGACGCCAAGCATGCACTGCCTCTACCGCCTTAACGCCACCACGCGTTGCAATTTTGAGCAGTTGGCCTGTCACCAATTGTAATGGCGGCTCTCTCAACGCTGCTGCAAACCTCAGCAAGGCATCCAGGGCCCGTGCGCCAGACCACTGCTTGCCAACGCTGACGATGTCCTCATGTGTGGCCTCGGGCAACGTCGCGATGATGTCTGGATACTTGGCCGCCACGGATCCCAACGCTGGCGGATGCTTGCTAAGCTCCACGATGTGCGCATGTGTAAACCCATGGCCGACCAGCGCCTGGTGATGCTGCGCGACGATGGAACGCACCTGCGGTTTGAGCTTCTCCTGTTGAAGATGACTATAGCCAAGCGTGCTTAGATCCACATGCAATGCAGGCGAAACATTGGAGGTTTGGACGGCAAACGGCGGGGCAACAGCTACACGCACGGCAGGCTGCGGATCATCGGCTGTACGCAGCATCGATTGCACCTGATAAATCGCCTCCGGGGCAGCCTCCGATTGATGAGCGCTGAAGGAAGGCAATGCCGCAAAACGCGACAGATCAACCGGCTGTAACAGGTTGCCGAAGCTGTCTCGGGAAAACACGGGCAAGCTTGAAGGCGAAGACGGTCGCTGGGTTCGGGACAGCGTTCGTCGAGCGGGCAAGCAATCCAGGGGACTACCAACAGGCGGAGACGCCTGCTGGCCCACACTCGGCTGGACCGCATCCGGTTGCGATCCGGCCCGAGGCTCGCGGGCAGGACTTGGTGTGCGAGAACGAATGGGCTCCATCAGGCATTCCACATTTCAGACAGCCGCCTAGCGTGACAACTAATGGCCCTGCTCCCAAGGCTCCTTTCGCGAATCTGCATAGCAGCGCACAAGTTCTGAACGTCGGTGCGGATCCATCCGACATCCAACCAATGATGGCCTTCGCTCAAGCCGATCCAAACACGTCAGCGGATGATCGAGCAGGCAAGGCAGAAACTCGCTCCGAACGTGCAGGCATCGATGGTCAGGTGTTTGCGCGTGCAGGACATCCTGTCCCGCCCCCTCGGCCTCAACTAAGGAAATAGCTCCATCAACCATGCTATTTCCTCATCGTCGAATCCCGGGAAATTGTGTTCGGCACCCGCGAAGGACGCTGCATCCCGCCGCTGAAACTGAATGCTGGAAGCTTGCAGGTCCGCGCCCGTAGGCGTTCCAGGATCCGACAGACCGCGGTCGATTTTGGTACGGGAGCGTTTAACACCCCAACCAGTTGGGAGATGCGCATGCAGCGCATCGGGCTGATCGGGAACGCTTGGCTCGGCAGGTTGCGGCGAGGAGCGGTTGACAGAATCATCCGGACGGGACCGTTTGCAACTGCTGCCTGCAAGCGCCTGGCCTACCTCGTGCATTGGGCTGGACGCGTCCAGTTCACCTTCCAGTGAGTCGGTCAATGCATGGACGGACGCCTGGGGCGGAGTTGGAGCTGTAGCAGAAGCACGTTGCCCTCCCAATGCTTGCAAGATGCGCCGCCAGCGCTCAGATGCGGACGGAAGCGTTCCCTCGCAGGCTTCCAGTTCGGTCACGCCCACAAGGCGAAAAAGTTGTAATAAGCTGGACCGGCTCATCCCGAATTGCTGCATCGCTTCATCGAATGCGCGCGCTGGGTGGCAGTGGCACTGAAAAAAACTCAGCACCTGCACGATTTGCGCGGGATCGGCAACGCGATGGGAGGTGCGTTCGGGAACACGCCGATTGGCTCTTCTGATCAACGTTGGCGCATGCGGCAATCCCTTGATCACCGCCTCCAGCGCAGGACGTCCGCCGAGGCAGGCCAAAGCGACGAGGCGTTCCTTGGACAACGCGGCCAACGCTGGATCAGGACGAGATAACTGGGCGAGGAGACTCTGCAGCGCCTGCCTGCCGCCGACATTGCTGGCGATGGCAACTACCTGCTCTTGGGTCAGGCCATACTCGTCGCACAGCACTGGCAGCAGCCGCTGCACCGTCTCCAGGGCCTGCTTGCCGCCGAAATTGCTGGCGATGGCCACTACCTGGGCCGCTGTCAGACCATGGTCCTTGCAGAGGACGGGGAGCAAGCGCTGCACCGTCTCCAACGCCTGTTTGCTGCCGCGATTGTTGGCGATGGCGACCACCTGCGCCAGAGTCAGGCCATGGTCCTTGCACAACCGTGGCAACAAGCACTGCACCGTCTCCAGCGCCTGCTTACCACCCTTGCTGGCGATGGCCACCACCTGCTTTAGAGTCAGGTCATAACCACTGCACAACACCGGCAACAGCCGCTGCACCGTCTCCAGCGCCTGCTTGCCGCCGTCTTGGTTGGCGAGGGACACCACCTGCGCGGGGGTCAGGCCATGCTCCTTGCACAGCATAGGCAGCAGGCGCTGCACTGCCTCCAGCGCCTGCTTGCCGCCGTTATTGCAGGCAATGGCCACCACTTGGTCCCGAGTCAGACCATGGTCGTTGCACAGGATAGGCAGCAGGCTCCGCACCGTCTCAAGCGCCTGCTTACCGCCGTTGTTGCTGGCGATGGCGACCACTTGGTCTTGGGTCAGGCCATGCTCCTTGCACAGCACCGGCAATAGCCGCTGCACCGTTTCCAGCGCCTGCTTGCCGCCATCGTGACTGGCGATGACAACCACCTGGTCTGCGGTCAGGCCATGCTGCTTGCACAGTCTGGGCAGCAAGCGCTGCACGGCTTCCAGTGCCTGCTTGCCGCCGTGGCTACTGGCGATGGACACCACTTGATCCCGGGTCAGGCCATGGTCATTGCATAGGACAGACAACAGGCGCTGCACTGTCTCCAACGCCTGCTTACCGCCATGATTGCTGGCGATGGACACCACGTGATCCCGAGTCAGGCCATGGTCCCTACATAGCAGGGGTAAGAGCCTGTGCACCGTCTCCAGCGCCTGTTTGCCGCCTCGATTGCTGGCGATGGCGACCACCTGGTTCCGAGTCAAGCCATGGTCATTGCACAGGACGGGCAACAGGCGCTGCACCGTTTCCAGCGCCTGCTTACCGCCATTATCGTTGGCGATGGCCACCACCTGGCCTACGGTCAGGCCATGCTCCCGGCAAAGGACAGGCAGCAGGCGGTGCACCGTCTGCAGCGCCTGCTTACCGCCATCGTGGCTGGCAATGGCCACCACCTGGCCTACGGTCAGACCATGCTCCTTGCACAGCACCGGCAACAACTGCTGCACCATCTCCAGCGCCTGCTTGCTGCCAGCCTGGCTGGCGATGGACATCACTTGGTCCGGGGCCAGGCCATGCTCCTTGCACAACACAGGTAGCAGGCGCTGCACCGTCTCCAGGGCCTGCTTGCCGCCGTTATTGCTTGCGATGACCACCACTTGGTCCGGGGTCAGGCCGTGGTCCTCGCACAGTCGAGGCAACAACTGCTGCACCGTCTCCAGAGCCTGCTTGCCGCCATGATTGCTGGCGATGGACACCACCTGCTTCGGGGTCAGATGGAAAGGGACATTCGTCAGCACATTGCGCCATGCATGCACTGCCTGCACCGCCATCATACCGCCACGTTTTGCAATCTTGAGCAGTTGGCCTGTGACCAACTGTAACGGTGGCTCTCTCAAATCATCCGCCAGCTTGAGTAAGATTTCCAAAGCTCGTGCGCCGGCCCTCTGTTTACCGACGCCGACGACGTCCTCGTGCGTGGCCTCCGGCAACGCTGCAATCAGGTCCGGATACCTAGCAGCCACGGTTCCTAACGCTGCTGGGTGCTTGCTGAGCTCTACGATGTGCGCGTGCGTGAAGCCATGGCCAACCAGCACTTGGTGATGCTGCGCGACAGTGGAACGCACCTTCGGTTTGATCTGGTCCTGTTGAGACAGGCTGTAGCCCAGCGCGCTTAGTTCCATATGCGCCGAAGGTAAAGCGTCGTGGATGTAGCAGGCAGGCTGCGGCGCGGCAGCTATTCCGAGCGGCTGCGGCTCATCGGTTGCATGCAGCGCCGATTGCACCTCATCCAATGTTTCCGAGGCGGCCTCTGCATGTGAAATATTCAAGGAAGGCAATGCTTCGAAAAACGATATATCCACCTCATGCAACAGATCACCGAAGTTGCCTGAGGAGAACGCAGGCAAGCGTGCAGGCGAAAGTGACAACCGGTTCCGGGACACCGTACTTCTAGCGGGCAAGCGATCCAGCGGGCCGCCAACGTGCGCTGACACCCCCTGACCTTCACTCGGTTGAACCGGATCCTGTTGCGATCGGACCGGACGCACGCAAGCAGGACTTGGCGAGCGAGAACGAATAGGCTCCATCAGGCATTCCTGTCTTTCAGAAAATGGCGTCGCCGTAACACTAGCTGGCTCTGGTCCATCGGCTCTTTTCCCGAATCCGCATCGCAGCACACAAGTTCGGAAAAGTGGTTCGGCTTCATCCGACATCCAGCCAGTGATTGCTTTCGCTCAAGCCCATCGAAACGCGTCAGCGCATGACGCAGCAAGCAAGGCAGAGAGGCGTTCCGAACATGCAGGCATCGATGGGCAGGTGTCTACGCGTGCGGAATGTTATGCCCTCCCCCCCTCAGCCTCAAAAAGCTATTAGCTCCATCAACCAGTCCATTTCCTCGTCGTCAAATGCCGGGAAATCCTCATTGATGCCTGCGAAGATGGCCGCATCTTCCTGCACGAACACAGTGCTGGACGCTGCCAAGTCCGCGACCGTGGGCATACCAGGATCCGGGAGACCGCCGCCGACTTTGGTACGAGCGCGTTTGACAGTCCAGCCGCTGGGCAGGTGTGCATGCAGCGCATCGGGCGGTTCGGGAATGCGTGCCTCGGCAGGCTGCTGTAGGGAGTTGCCGACAGCATCATCCGATCGGGGCCGTTTGCCGCTGGCCGCTGCCGGCGCCTGGTCTGTCTCGTGCGGTGGGGTGGACGCGTCCAGTTCATGTTCCAGGGAATCGGCGAACGCATGCCAGGACTCCTGGGTCGGAGAGGGAGTTGAGGCAAAAGCAGGTTGTCCGCCCAATGCTTGCAGGATGCGCCGCCAGCGCTGGGACGTAGGCGGAAACGTTCCGTTGCAGGCTTCAAGTTCGGTGACGCCCACACGATGCAGGAATTTCAACAACCCGGGTCTGCTCATCCCCAAGTGCTGCATCGCCTCGTTGAATGCATTTGCTGGGTGTGGGTGGCACTGGAAAAAGCTCAGCACCTGGACAATTTGCGCGGTATCGGCAGCGCGATGGGCGCTGCGTTCGGACACACGTTGATTGGCTTTTCTGATCAACATTGGCGCGTGCGGCAATCCTCTGATCACCGTTTCCAGCGCAGGACGTCCGCCGAGGCAGGCCAGGGCGACAAGGCGGTCGTTGGACAACGCGGCCAACGCCGGATGAGGGCAAGACAACTGGGCAAACAGGCTCTCCAGCGCCTGTCTGCCACCAGCATTGCTGGCGATGGCTACCACTTGATCCTGGGTTAGACCATGCTCGTTGCACAGCACGGGCAACAAGCGCTGCACTGCCTCCAACGCTTGCTTGCCGCCATCATGGCTGGCGATGGACACCACCTGCGCGGTGCTCAGGCCATGCTCGTTGCAGAGTACCGGCAGTAGGCGCTGCACGGCCTCCAGCGCCTGTTTGCCGCCTTTTCTTCTGGCGATGGTCACGACTTGGTCCGGGGTCAGGCCATAGTCATCGTGCAAGACAGGCCACCACCGCTGAACAGCCGCCAGTGAATGACTGCCGCCATCGTGGCTGGCGATGGCCACCACCTGGTCTGGACTCAGACCATGCTCCTTGCACAACGTGGGCAACAAGCGCCGCATCGCCTCCAGCGCCTGCTTGCCACCGGCGTTGCTGGCGATGGCCACCACCTGCTCCGGGGTCAACCCATAGTCCTCGCATAGAACGGGCAGCAGGCGCTGCACCGTCTCCAGCGCATGCTTGCCACCTTGATTGCTGGCAATAGCGACCACCTGCGCCGGAGTTAGGCCACGGTCCTTGCACAGTGTGGGCAGCAGGCACCACACGGTCTCCAGCGCTTGCCTGCCGCCGCGATTGTTTGCAATAGCCACTACCTGTTTCGGGGTCAAACCATAGTCATTGCATAGGGCCGGCAGCAGGCGCTGAACCGTCTCCAGAGCCTGCTTGCCGCCATCGTGGCTGGCGATGGACACCACCTGTGCAGGGCTCAGGCCATGGTCTTTACATAAGACAGGCAACAAGCGATGCACGGCCTCCAGCGCTTGCCTGCCGCCATCGTGGCTGGCGATCGACACTAGCTGTTTCGGGGTCAGGTCATGGTCCTTGCACAGCCGTGGCAGCAGGTGCCGCACCGTCTCCAGCGCATGCTTGCCGCCGTTATTACTGGCGATAGACACCACCTGGTCCGGGGTCAGACCATAGTCATTGCATAGAACGGGCAACAGACGCTGCACCGTTTCCAGCGCTTGCCTGCCGCCGTGATTGCTTGCGATGGACACCACTTGGGTGGGGTGCAGGCCGTGATCTTCGGACAGAACGGGCAGCAAACGCTGCACCGTCTCCAGCGCCTGCTTGCCACCGCCATTGATGGCGATGGCGATTACTTGGTCCGGGGTCAGGCCATGCTCCTCGCATAACACTGGCAACAAGCGCTGCACCGTCTCCAGGGCCTGCTTGGCGCCGTGATGGCTGGCAATGGCCACTACCTGTTCCAAGGTCAGCCCGTGGTCCTGGCATAACACAGGCAGCAACCGCTGGACTGTCTCCAGTGCCTGCCTGCCGCCATCGTGGCTCGCAATGGCCACGACCTGGTCTTGGCTAAGACCATGGTCGTTGCACAGTCCGGGCAACAGATGCTGCACCGCCTCCAACGCCTGCCTGCCGCCATCGTGGCTCGCAATGGCGACCACCTGCACCGGGGTCAGATTCAGGGGCGGGGCGGTCAATACCGAGCGCCACGCATACACTGCCTGCACCGCGGCCTCTCCCCCACGTTTTGCAATCTTGAGCAGTTGGCCTGTGACCAACTGCAACGGTGGTTCTCTCAGATCTGCTGCCAACATGAGCAACACCTCCAGCGTCCGTGCCCCGGAACAGCGCTTGCCGACGCCGACGATGTCTTCATGCGTGGCCTCCGGCAACGCTACGATGATGTCCGCATACTTGGCCGCCACCGTTCCCAATGCTGCCGGGTGCTTGCTGAGCTCCACGATGTGCGCGTGCGTAAATCCGTGACCGAGCAGTGCCTGGTGATGCTGCGCCACGATGGAACGCACTTTTGGTTTGATTTTCTCCTGTTGAGGCTGACTATAGCCAAGCGTGCTGAAATCCACAGGCGCCGTAGGAGAAGCGTAGGAGCTTTGAGCGGCAGGCAGCGTGGCAGCGACGCCCACGTAGGGGGGCGCGTTATTTTCTACACGCAGTGCCGATTGCACTTCATCCAATGCGTCCGAGGCAGCCTCTGCATGCTGGTTATTGAAGGAGGGCAACGCCTCTAAAAACGACAAATCCACCTCATGTAACAGGTTGCCGAAGCTGCCTTCGGAGAATGCCGGCAAGCGTGCAGGCGAAGGCGATCTCTGGGTTCGGGACACCGTTCGTCGAACAGGCAAGCGATCCAGAGGACCGCCAACGGGCGTAGACACCCCCTGACCTTCACTCGGTTGGACCGGATCCTGTTGCGATCCGACCGGACGTTCGCGGGCAGGATTTGGCGTGCGAGAACGAATAGGCTCCATCGGGCATTCCTGTCTGTCAGAAAATGGCGTCGCTGTAACACTAACTAGCTCTGGTCCATCGGCTCCTTTCCCGAATCCGAATCGCAGCACACAAGTTCGGAAACTCGGCGCAGATTCAGACGCAGATTCATATGAGATCCGATCCGTGATTGCGTTCGCTCAAGCCTATCGATCAGGCATCACTACAGGATGGAGCGAACCAGCCGGTTCCGAGTACGTTGTCATAGCATGGTCCGGTGTTCACGCATGCAGGACATACTGCAGTATCCCTGTGCCTCTATTAAGAGCGCCTAACAAAACGACTGCGCAGCCGCCAGATGGGCGCGGCCGGTGCTCGGAATCCTCATGTACCACGCGTACACTCCGGTTTCTGCGCGCCGTCCGCGCCCATCTGACAGCTGCTCGCTACGTTTTGTTAGCCGCGCTAAGGCAATATCTCTATCAACCATGCTATTTCCTCGTCGTCGAATGCCGGGAAATCGTCTTCAGCGCCTGCAAGGGGGACAGCATCCTCCCCTGCGAACACAGTACTGGACGCTGCCAGGTCGGCGACCATGGATTTCCCCGGATCCAGCAGACCGTGGCCGATTTTGGTACGGGAGCGTTTGCGACTCCAACCATTGGGCATGTGCGCATCCAGCGCATCGGGCTGTTCGGGAATCCGTGCCTGGGCAGGCTGTTGTGGGGTGCGGTCGAAAGAATCATCCAGTCGGGGCCGCTTGCGGCTGGTGTCTATCAGCGCTTGGCCT
>Ga0207791_1000409_pt1 | contig 11073 bp, 10 predicted proteins | sample HigsolmetaGSP16D_FD_184844 | JGI IMG/M metagenome (GOLD analysis project Ga0207791, IMG submission 184844) | High solid enriched microbial communities from the Joint BioEnergy Institute, USA - SP1-6-D (SPAdes) | ecosystem: Engineered > Bioreactor > SSF (Solid state fermentation) > Aerobic >...
CGATACGATGTACGAATATGACGGGGTTGGCTTAGCCGCACCGCAAATCAACCAGCCGATTCGTGTAGCTGTCGTTCATACCGATGATGAGACCGGACCAATCGAACTGATCAATCCGGAAATCATCGAAGCGGACGGTTCGCAAATCGATGATGAAGGATGTCTCAGTATGCCGGGTATCTTTGGACCAGTCGAACGGTTCGATCGGATCGTCGTCAAGTCACAGGATCGTCTCGGACGAACTGTCAAAATTAAAGCGAATGGCTTTTTTGCACGTGCCATCCAACACGAGATGGATCATTTAGATGGTGTTCTGTTCACGGATAAACTCGTCGAACAAGAAAAACCGCGCGTCGTCTTCATGGGTACTCCTGAGTTTGCAGCAGGAACGCTGCGTGAAGTCATCGATGCTGGGTATGACGTCGTTGGCGTCGTCTCACAACCGGATAAACCAGTCGGACGAAAACGGGAAGTTAAACCGACACCTGTAAAACTCGTCGCGATGGAACACGACATTCCTGTGTTGCAACCGAAGCGTATTCGTGAGGATTACCAAGACGTGCTTGATCTAAATCCAGACCTCATCATCACGGCAGCTTACGGTCAGATCGTCCCGACCGCTATTCTCGAAGCACCACGTTTTGGGGCGATTAATGTCCACGCGTCACTCTTACCGAAATATCGTGGAGGTGCACCGATTCATCAAGCGATTATCGATGGAGAAAAAGAGACAGGTGTGACGATCATGTATATGGTCGATCGGCTAGACGCAGGTGACATGTTGTCAAAAATCATCGTTCCAATCGAAGAGAACGATACAGCCGGCTCGATGTTTGAGAAATTAGCGGACGCAGGAGCGCGCCTCTTACTTGAAACGTTACCACGTCTGTTAGCAGGTGAATTGACACCAGAAGCACAAGTCGAGGAAGAAGCAACATTTGCACCAAACATTTCACGTGAGCGGGAACGGCTTGATTTTACGCTACCGGGTGAGACACTCTACGATCAAATTCGTGGGATGAATCCATTCCCGAGTACGTATACGATGCTTGGGAACGATCGCTTAAAAGTCTTTTTCGCAACGAAAGTCGCAGGAACGGGACGACCAGGTGAAATCATTGCTTTAGAAGCTGATGGTCCAGTCATCGCAACGGGTTCCGAGACGGCATTGAAGTTGATCGACTTACAGCCGTCAGGAAAAAAACGAATGGATGGTGCCACGTTCATGCGTGGGATCGGTCAATCGCTTGAACTCGGACAACAAGTAGGTGAGAACGCATGAATGTACGCGACGCAGCAGTAACGACATTAATGAAAATCGGACAAGGTGGCGCCTTCTCAACAATTACGGTCCACCAAATGCTTGAAAAACGTGCCATCTCGGCGTCAGATGTCGGCTTGTTCACGGAACTCGTCTACGGGACGCTCAGTCGTGAATTGACGCTTGATTATATTTTAGAACCATATTTAGCGAAACAGAAAAAACTTGATCCATTCATGCGCCCGTTGCTACGAATGAGTGTCTATCAGTTGTTTTATCTTGACCGTGTGCCGGATCATGCCGTCATTCATGAAGCCGTTGAAATTGCTAAAAAACGTGGGAAAGTTCACGTCTCAAAAGTCGTCAATGGGGTTCTTCGGAATGTACTACGTGCGGGTATGCCTGATTTCGCTGAGATTGAGCCAGTTGCAAAACGGATCAGCATTGAAACGAGTCATCCGCAATGGCTCGTCGAGCGTTGGATTGAACTGTTCGGTCCGGATGAAACGCTACGCATCTGTCAGTTGAATAACACGCCTGCACCGGTCACGGTTCGCATCAATCGGAAAAAGACGACACAGGAAGAAACAATCGCGCTTCTGCTTGATCAAGGTGTGACGGCAAAACCATCTGCTGTTGCGCCAGACGGTCTCGAAATCGAACGTGGAAGTGTTCAAAAAACCGATTTGATTGAACGGGGATATCTTTCCTTGCAGGATGAGAGTTCAATGCTCGTCGCGCGTGCGCTCGGAGCACAAACGTCTGATTATGTTCTCGATAGTTGTGCAGCGCCTGGTGGGAAGGCAATGCATATTGCTGAAGGCTTGACGACAGGAACATTACAAGCACTTGATCTTCATCCACATAAAATTAAATTGATTGATCAGCAGGCGATGCGATTAGGTCTGACGACTGTCAAAGCAGAAGCGTTAGATGCACGAAAAGCAGGGGAACGCTTCGAAGCAGAATCGTTTGATCGGATTCTTGTCGATGCGCCTTGTTCAGGACTTGGTGTCATTCGGAGAAAGCCAGATATCAAATGGACGAAGCGTCCAGAACAACTTGAACAACTCCCGAAGATTCAACGAGATATTTTGACGTCTGTCTTACCACTCGTCAAAAAGGGTGGAACATTCGTCTATTCGACATGTACGATAGATCCGGTGGAAAATGAAGAGCAGACGGCCTTCATCCTCAGTCAGGGATTTGACTTCGATGCATCCTTTGCTACACGGATGCCGGAATCCGTCCGCCATTTAATTGGGGACCGTGCAGAGCTCAAGCTGTTACCGACGACAGTCGGCACAGACGGTTTCTACATTGCGGCCTTTAAAAAACGAGAAGATTGACACGAACGGAGGACTGTCATGGAGTTAGCTCATCTGTCGACTACTGGGAAAGTCAGGACTAAAAACGAAGATACAGTGTTACTCGTCGGGGACACGGAACGTGGCCTTGCCGTCGTGGCAGATGGTATGGGTGGACACGCCGCTGGCGATATTGCGAGTGCAATCGTTCGCGAGGTGTTCGAAGCATCTTTTTCACGTATGCCCGATCGTCCGATGGAACTATCTGAATGGATTGAACAACGCGTAGCTGAGGCAAATGCTCGGATTCTCCAGTTTTCAAAAGACGAGCAACTCGCGATCGTCGGAACGACCATCGCCTGCGTATGCTGGGTCGAGGAATTACTCGTCATTGGTCATGTCGGGGATAGTAGAGTGTATGCCCTTGAGGGAACGACATTGAAGCAATTGACGGATGATCATTCATACGTCAATATGTTACGACAAATGGGAGAGCTTTCGGATGAGGAAGTCGAAAATCATCCACGAAAGAATGTCATCACACGTTCGGTTGGTTCGAACGAAACGGTTGAAGTCGACATCCAAGTCAGAGATGCTCCAGATTATGATCTCGTTCTCGTCTGTAGTGACGGGTTAACCGATGAAGTACCAGACGATGTCATCGAGCAAATCATCTTACAGGATGAATCGCTTGAAGAAATCGTCGGACGCTTGGTGAAAGAAGCGAATGCTCGAGGAGGCGCAGATAATATTACGATTGCCGCCATCCGGTTCAAAGAAAGAAAGAGGGTCTGAATATGCGATACGGAGATCGATTAAATGACCGCTACCGCATAGAACGGCTAGTTGGAAGTGGCGGGATGGCAAATGTCTATCAAGCCTATGATGAGATTTTAAAGCGTCATGTTGCCATTAAGATTTTACGGACTGAGTTCTCGCATGACGAACAGTTCATCCGTCGATTCGAACGTGAAGCACATGCTGCTACCAGCTTGAATCATCCAAACATCGTTGCCGTCTATGATGTAGGCGAAGAAGATGCCATCTATTACATCGTCATGGAGTATATCGATGGTATGACATTAAAGACATTTTGTGAAAATCAAGCACTACCTGTGCCACAGGCAGTCGATATCATCGCTCAAATTTGTGATGCCATCGACCACGCCCATGCGCACCGGATCATCCATCGCGATATTAAACCGCAAAACATGTTGATCCGAGAAGATGGTACCGTCAAAGTAACGGATTTCGGAATCGCCGTGGCGATGTCGAATGCGACGCTGACGCATACGATGTCAGTCCTTGGGTCCGTGCATTACTTTTCACCAGAACAAGCTAAAGGTAAATTTGCGGATGAAAAGTCGGATATCTATTCGCTTGGTGCTGTCTTGTACGAACTTGTCACAGGGCAAGTACCGTTCGAAGGTGATTCACCGGTAGCGATTGCCCTGAAGCATCTACAAGATACACCACGTCGTCCATCCGTCTTAAATCCGAGAGTGCCGCAAGCACTTGAGAACTGTATCATGCAGGCACTCGCAAAAGCACCGCATGATCGACAACAGTCCGTCGCAGCCTTTAAAGCGGATATGGTGACGGCGTTATCGGATGAACGTGCAAATGAAGGCATTCGTGGTGCGGAAGAGGATGAGATGGAAAAGACGATGGTCTTATCACCTGTCCAAGTGCCAGAAGAGTCAAAAGTAGAACCGGAAGCACCTGTCGTCACAACCGTTCAACCAAAACCGACGGAGAAGAAAAAGAAAAAACGCTGGTGGATCGTCCTCTTATTGCTCGTTTTACTTGGTGGAGCGGCAACGACATTTGCGATGTGGCCTGATCCAACGGTTACCGTCCCATCTGTCGTCAAAACGGATGGAGACGATGCGGAAACGAAGCTTGAGAAACTTGGATTTGTCGTTGAGACGACAGAGCGCAATAGCGATACGGTCGATGAAGGAGACGTCATCAGTCAGACCCCTCGTGAAAACGCACAAGTCAAAAAGGGGTCGACGGTCAATTTGGTCGTCTCTACAGGTAGTGCTCCGGTCGAAGTGCCGGATGTGACGGATGATGCTGAAAAAGAAGCAATCGCGACATTAAAAGAAGCTGGATTCGCCAAAGTCGAAGTCGAACGTGAGAAGTCAGATGAAATCGCGCGAGGCAACGTTATTCGTCAATCGATATCTGCTGGAACGGAAGTGATCGCCAAAGAACAGACGATTACAATCACTGTCTCGGAAGGAACATCTTCATTTGAATTGAAGGATTTGACGAACTTATCGAGTGATGAAGCAAAAGCATATCTCGATGAGATGGGTCTCGACGGCACGTTTGAACAAGAGTTCTCAAGCGACGTGAAGCTCGATCAAGTCATTCGTCAGTTCCCACAAGCCGGTGCACAAGTCGAACCAAACGACTCCGTGACCGTCTTCATCTCTAAAGGTGAGGAAGAAAAAACAGTGACAGCGACGTTCCCTGAAAAGGTCGTGTACGACGCAGTATCTGAAGATGAAGAAGAGGAACCACCGAAACAAGTCATCCGGATTGAGACGGAAGATGCTAAAGGAAAACGGACAGTCATCGAGGAATCGATTGATCAAGACGAAACGTTCGATGTACCGGTGACGATTGATCCAGGAGAAGAAGGAAAAATTACAATCTATAAAGACGATACGGTGTATCGTTCAAAAACCATTACGTACAATCAAGCAAAAGACGCACAATAAGCGTAATGAAAAAGGAGTGCATAGGATGACGGAACAGCGCATCGAAGAAAATCGAGAAGGAACGATCATACGGCTGCAGGGCGGCTTTTATGATGTCATGACACCAGAAGGAGAAGTCCGTTCACGAGCAAGAGGAAATTTCCGGAAACGTGGTATCAGTCCGGTCGTCGGAGACGAAGTCGTTCTTCATATCGAGAGTGAGACCGGCTATATTCTCGAAGTGAAGGAGCGTGACAATTTTCTAGTACGTCCTCCTGTCGCGAACATCGACCAGGCATTACTTGTCGTCTCAGCAGCAGAACCTGATTTTTCAGCCCATCTGCTCGATCGGTTTCTCGTATTGATCGAAGCGAAGGAAATACAACCCGTCATCCTGTTAACGAAGATGGATTTACTCGACGATGTCAAAGGACCTGCTGTCCGTGACGCGATTGCTGCTTATCGAAAGATTGGCTATACGGTCATCGAAACATCGAGTGAGACGTTGACAGGTGTCGAGCAAGTCCGACCATTACTTGCAGGAAAAACAAGTGTTCTCGCTGGACAATCAGGTGTCGGAAAAAGTTCGTTGCTAAACGCACTTGAACCATCTCTTGATCTAGAAACGAGTGCCATCTCGAAATCACTCGGGCGTGGGCGTCATACGACCCGTCACGTTACGTTGATGCCGCTTGCGGAAGGATTGATTGCCGATACGCCAGGGTTCTCGAATCTAGACTTTCCGTATGAAATGGAAATTGAGGATGTGCGATGGAGTTTTCCTGAATTCGTGGCTGTGCAAGACGATTGTAAATATCGGGGATGTTTGCATTTGAATGAACCTGGTTGTGCCGTCAAGGAAGCGGTCGAAGCACAAGAAATCATGTCCTCCCGCTATGAGAATTATGGTATGTTTATAGACGAAATCAAGAATCGAGCCCGGAGGTATTGAAGATGATTAAAATTGCACCATCGATCTTATCAGCAGATTTTGCGAATCTCGAGCGTGATGTCAAGGCGGTTGAGGCGGCAGGAGCAGACTACATTCATTTCGACGTCATGGATGGTCAGTTCGTCCCGAACATCTCGTTCGGTTTACCTGTGTTAAGTAGCTTACGTCAAAAGACGGACATGGTCCTTGATGTCCATTTGATGATTGATCAACCCGAACGTTTCGTCGAAGATTTCGTCAAGGCAGGAGCCGACATCGTGACGTTCCACGTTGAAGCGACGAATCATGTTCATCGTGTCTTGCAACAAATCAAAGCAGCAGGGGCGAAGGCAGGGGTCGTCTTAAATCCACATACATCACTATCGACGATTGAACACGTCCTTGAGGATGTTGATATGGTTTTATTGATGACAGTCAATCCGGGCTTTGGTGGTCAGGCGTTCATCGAGAGTGTCATGCCGAAACTCGCAACACTTGCACAAATGAAGGCAGATCGTGGTCTTACATTTGAAATCGAGATTGATGGTGGGGTCAATCCGGAAACGGCGAAACTTTGCATCGAAAACGGTGCAAATGTTTTAGTCGCGGGATCAGCGATTTACAATGCACCAGATTATGCGGAAGCAATCACTAGCATTCGTCAAGGGGCTACCGTATAATAAGAACGAGAAAACGAAATATGATGACCGCAAGGGGTGTCGCTTGAAAAGCGGCTGAGAGGAGTCTTTTTGACTTTAACCCTTCGAACCTGTTCCGTTCAAACGGACGTAGGGATGTGGCGCACGCAGGCAGTACGGCGTTCGTCGTACTGCCTTTTTGCGTCCCGTTTTATTCAATGAAGGAGGAAATTAGCATGAAACGGTTACAAATGATGATGGAAATTGCCATCTTCGCAAGTCTTGGAGTCGTCTTTGATTTATTGATTCCATTCAAAATGCCACAAGGAGGCTCAATCAGCTTAGCGATGCTTCCGATCTTCGTCATGGCGTTTCGCCACGGTGTTGTCGGAGGTGTCGTCACTGGAGCACTTGTCGGTACGATCCAATTGATGTTCGCCCCGCAAGTCTTGACGGTCATTCAACCACTACTCGATTATACGATTGCGTATGGTGTCGTTGGATTAAGTGGTTTGTTCGCGCGTCAAGTCAGACTAGCCGCGCGCAATGGACAAAAGAAAAGCTTGATGGCGTTCGTTCTCCTTGCAACGTTATTGGGAGCAGGACTCCGTTATATCTGTCATGTCATAAGTGGGATCGTCTTCTTTGCCAAGTATGCAAAAGGTCCGGTCGTGGAATACTCATTTGTCTATAACGCGACGTATATGGTTCCATCGTACATCTTATGTGGCATCGTAGCAGGGCTATTGTTTACGACAGCACCTCGTTTATTACGTTACTCGGCGCGAGGTGTCTGAGATGCGGACGATTCTCGTTTGTGCCGGTCCGCAAGAAGAGGTACCGGACTTACGGACGTTTTGTCAGACCGATGATTTCATCGTCGGTGTTGATGGTGGTGTTCAAACGATTGAATCGTTTGGGCTGACATGTGATATGACGATTGGTGATTTTGATTCACTTGGCTATGTACCTGAAGGCGCAATCGTTCATCCGGCAGAGAAAGATGAGACGGATCTCGAGCTTGCCCTTCGTACTGTATCAGAGATGGAACGGGGAGAGGAAATCCTCATCGTTGGAGCGACAGGCGGACGACTCGACATGACTGTACAAAATGTGTATCTGTTGAAGCAATATCCAGAAGCGCGACTCGTCACGAAACGAGAAGAAGTGCGATACTTGGCTGCGGGAACGTATTCAGTCGAAGCAGGGAGCTATCATTATCTTTCATTTATCCCGCTTGTGCCGTCGATCCTAAGCTTATCTGGAGTTAAATATCCACTCGATAAACATCCGGTTCCTGTTGGAGGATCATTGACTGTCAGCAATGAATGGAGTGCGTCTGAAGCGAAAGTAGAACTTCATCATGGAGAACTATTGATGATGCGAACACTCAAGGAATAGAACAAGCATAAGAAAAGAGGCCGTGGATGATTCCGCAGCCTCTTTTCTTATGCAATTATTCTTCGAGTTGAGAAGGAGCGACACGGATGTCGCTTTGTGTTGCTAGATGTTTTCCTTTGACGAAGAGATGATAGCTTCCCCACATGACGAGGAAGAATGGAACACCGATGAATAGAGCAATTCGTTGGTCCGCTTGAAACGCTAGACTGACGAGGACGACGACGTTTAACGTCAACGAAATCAGTGGTAACACCGGATAGAGCGGTGTCTTGAATTTTAATTCGGATAGATCATGTCCGTTTCGTAAGAACTGACGACGAAATGCGAGTTGAGAAGCAGAGATGGAAATCCAACCGACTTGAGCACCGAGCCCGGCTAAGGATAAGAGCCAAATAAAGACGGTATCCTCTGCGAAAAAGGCTGTTAGAAGCGATAACATCGCAAACATCATCGTAAAGAGTAAGGCACGCATCGGCACACCTCGTGCATTCACGTAAGATAATTTCTTTGAAATCATGCCTTCTTGCGCCATCGCCCATAACATTCGGGTTGCCGCATACAGTCCCGAGTTACCGACAGATAATAGTGCTGTCAAGACGACGATATTCATCAAATCAGCAGCGTACGGGATGCCGATCGCATCAAAGACCATGATAAACGGACTGCTGACCCCTCCAGCCGTCTCATACGGAATTAATGCACCAACGATCGTAATCGATAAGACAAAGAAGATGAACGTACGCCAGACTGTATTGCGGATCGCTTTTGGAATCGATTTTTCTGGTGTGTCGGACTCCCCAGCCGCGACACCGATCAATTCCGTTCCTTGGAATGCGAAGTTGACGGCAATCATTGTCGTCAAGACACCGAGAATCCCGTTTGGAAACCAACCGTTTGCCGTGAAGTTCGCAAATAACGATGTTGGGCGATCCGCTTCCATTGGTAACCAGCCGAACCAAGCAGCACCACCAAGAACGATGAAGAAGAGAATCGCGAGTACCTTCAAACTGGAGAACCAGAATTCTGCTTCACCGAACGCTTTAGCTGAGACGGCATTTAGACCAAACAGTAAGACCGTAAAGACGGTACACCAAACGACGACCGGCACGTTCGGGAACCAACGATCCATCAAACTACCAGCAGCTGTGATTTCGAGTGCGACTGTCACAGCCCAGCCGAGCCAATAAATCCAACCGACGGCAAAGCCGATTCCTGGTCCGATGAAGCGTGTCGTATAGGTCTGGAATGACCCGGAGACCGGCATATAGACCGCTAATTCCCCTAAACATAACATCGTCAGATACATGATGGTCCCACCCACGATGTAACTGAGGACCGCCCCGAGAGGTCCCGCTTGTGAAATCGTTAACCCTGACCCTAAAAATAAGCCTGTTCCGATGATCCCACCGAGTGAGATCATGAACAGGTGTCGACTCGTCATCTCTCGTTTGAGTTGCATGATGACTTCCCCCAATTCTGACAAAATAAAGTACGTTCCTATTGTAAGCGTTTTCAATATAAGCGACAATTAGTTTATGAGAAAAATAAATGAGGGTATAAAAAAACCGGAAGGGAAGATTCCCATCCGGTGGTTGCGCCTTATACGCGTTCGACTTTACCTGATTTAAGAGCTCGAGCTGAAACCCAAACCTTTTTCGGCTTACCGTCGACGAGAATACGTACTTTTTGTACGTTGACTCCCCAAGTACGTTTTGTTTTGTTCAATGCGTGTGAACGGTTGTTACCCGACTTTGGCGATTTCCCAGTAACGTAGCATTTACGTGCCATGCGTTCCGCCTCCTTTTATGTTGTTTTGCGTTCGTCCTAATAGACACTTTGCTATCTTAGCATGGTGTCAGGGCGGTTGCAACATAAAAAAAGTAGCTGACAAGAAAAAAACTTGACAGACAACCTCGAAATTTAAAATAATGGATGAGGATGATGGTAAAAGTTCATTTGACCGCTACTATTTTTCACTTATTCATTGTATAGTCAGTACGGCGACTTTTCAATAGTAGGTCCTTATAGTAGAATTATGAGAAGAATACAATATTCAAAGGGGGCTACTCAGGTGGCGATCGAGATGAAAACGACCTATGGAAAGATTGATGTAGATAATGATGTCGTCGCGCAACTTGCGGGCGGCGCAGCAATGGAATGTTTTGGTGTCGTTGGTATGGCATCCCAGTCTCAAATCAAGGATGGTCTTGCTGAACTCTTAAAACGTGAGAACTTTGCACGCGGTGTCATCGTTCGACAGGCTTCAGAGCAGGTCCATATCGATATGCATATCATCGTAAGTTATGGAACGAAAATCTCAGAGGTGGCGAATAACGTACAGAGTCGCGTGAAATATACGCTCAGTCAGGCACTAGGTCTTGACGTGACATCTGTGAACATCTTTGTCCAAGGAGTCCGCTTGACGAATGTCTAAGGCGGGAATAGAGGAGGAAACTTTAGTGAGTGTAGATCGTTTAACAGGAGCGCAGTTAGTCAAGATGATTCAAAATGGCGCGGCGAATCTCTATCAAAATGCAGATTTCGTCGATTCATTGAATGTCTTCCCTGTGCCAGATGGTGATACGGGAACGAACATGAATTTGACGATGACTTCAGGTGCAAAAGAAGCAGGTAAATCGACATCGGATTCTGTATCGGAAGTCGCGAACGTATTTGCGCGTGGATTATTAATGGGTGCACGCGGAAACTCAGGCGTCATCTTGAGTCAATTGTTCCGTGGATTCTCAAAATCAATCGAAGGAAAAACGACGATTGATACGAAGGAATTCGCAGATGCGTTGCAAAAAGGTGTCGATACAGCATA
>Ga0207791_1000415_pt1 | contig 11025 bp, 12 predicted proteins | sample HigsolmetaGSP16D_FD_184844 | JGI IMG/M metagenome (GOLD analysis project Ga0207791, IMG submission 184844) | High solid enriched microbial communities from the Joint BioEnergy Institute, USA - SP1-6-D (SPAdes) | ecosystem: Engineered > Bioreactor > SSF (Solid state fermentation) > Aerobic >...
TGTATTATACACGGCATGCGGGAATAGCTCAGTTGGTAGAGCACAACCTTGCCAAGGTTGGGGTCGCGAGTTCGAGTCTCGTTTCCCGCTCCAAATTCTTTTTTGTTCATTTTTTAAAGTAAAAAATCGATCGACCCTGCGGGAATAGCTCAGTTGGTAGAGCACAACCTTGCCAAGGTTGGGGTCGCGAGTTCGAGTCTCGTTTCCCGCTCCAAATTTAAAAGGCCCTAGTCGAAAGATTAGGGCTTTTTTCTTGTTGATTTTATTATATTTTTTAAAATTCCCCCTTCCTTTGTAATTCAATTCAATAGAAAATATTCTTAATGTAAACACACAGAAAAGTCTTGCAGAAAAAACTAAAGTCAATAAAACAACAATTTCAGAGATGGAAAATGGCCGTTTTACAGGTTCATTTGACATATTTGAACGTGTGCTTGATGGTGTTGGTTTACAATTCGAAGTGAATAAAAAAAATTGTAAATTGCCACAGTGGGATGAAATTGAAGAAATATTTTCAGAATATGATAAATAAACAGCTTTTTTACACAAACATTCAAAAGGTGAATTCTCCCCAATCCATTCAAATTAATTTTTTTATATGAAAGCTGATTGAAATACACATCTAGATCATAAATCTGATTAGATAAATGCGGATCAAATCGACATCCATTTTTAAGAGAGTTTTAAGGTTAAGAACTTAAATTAATCAAATTTCGTCTTAACTGAATCATTTCTATGTCCCCTGATCGTTCACTCTATAAAGGCACTTCCGGAATACAACGCATTTTCAATGCTACCCGTTATTCCGTGGCCGGCTTTAAAACAGCCTTTCAAAATGAAGCGGCCTTCAGGCAAATCCTGCTCATCAATCTGATTTTGATTCCTCTGAGCTTTGTCATGCCGGTGAGCCGGGTTGAGCAAGCACTGATGGTGGCCGTGTGTCTGTTGGCGCTAATCGTTGAACTGCTTAACTCGGCGATTGAGGCGGTGGTAGACCGTATCTCCATGGAGCAACATGAACTGTCTAAAAATGCCAAGGATATGGGCAGCGCTGCCCAGTTTGTAGCACTCAGTTTAATTACCGTGACCTGGGGTCTTATTTTAGCGGGTTACTTGATTTGATCCCTCGCCTGCTACAGCAAGAAAAATGGAAGATTTAAAATGATATCCGAGCATTCCCGGTTTTTACTGACACAAATATTGCTGCTGATTTTCAGTTTTCTGATGCTCTGGAATTTTTTTGATGTAGGTGGAACGATTGATTTACAGCTGATCTATCCGTTCATTGATGATCAGGGACAATTTCCCCTGCGGCAACACTGGGCACTGGCCGAGCTCAATCATCGCTATGTCAAAAATCTGCTGATTCTGGTGTACATAACATTGTTAGCCGGCTGGCTAGTTTCACTGAAATGGCAGAACTGGCATCAACGGCGCTGGGAATTTGGCTATTTCTTTAGTATGGTGGTGCTGACCACGGCCTCAATTGGTATTTTAAAATCCCAGTCGGCGCATGCCTGTCCCTGGGATATGATCATTCCTACCCATGAAGGTATTTTGTGGGATTTGAGTGCTACTGCCGGACACTGTTTTCCCGGAGGACATGCATCCAGCGGTTTTGCCTTAATGGCTGGTTATTTTGTCTATCGGATTGCTAACCGCAAGCGGGCTTATTTTTTCCTTATCGCGGCACTGATTTTAGGCTTCGCCATGGGCTGGGCACAAATGATACGCGGTGCGCATTTTCTGAGTCATAACCTGTGGACTGGCTGGATGATCTGGTGCATGAATGTCATTGGCTATACACTGTTTAGCCACAAACTGCCACTGGCAAATCATCCCATGCACATGAACATCAGACAGCCTTAATGCCTAAAAACCAAAGCCTATCCACTTAGGCTTCGACTACAGGAAATTTAACTTGTACACACAGGCCGCCAAGACTGCTACTTTGCGAAAATTCCAGCGTGCCGCCCAAGCGCTCGGTGGCTTTATCTACAATTGACAAACCTAAACCGCTACCAATTTCGGCATGGTTATGAATCCGGTAGAAACGCTGCCGGATCTGGGCGAATTGAGTAGGATCAATCCCGGCTCCACTATCTTCAATCTGTAAAACTGCCTGCTGGCCTTGCTGAAAAATCGATACATTAATCACGCCGCCTTTCGGACTGTATTTAATCGCGTTATCAATTAAATTATAAATAATCGAGTGCAAGGTCGAAGCTTGTCCTTGAATTCGCAATTCCTGTTGCTGTTCTACGCCCAGATCAATTTCTTTCTGTAAGGCCAGCTGAATCAGCTGCTCAAGGCAGGCCACGGTCATCTGATTGAGCGAAAGCATTTGTGCAGGCTCGATTAAGCTGTCGGAGGCATCCTGTTTGGCCAGACTCAATAACTGGTTGACCAGATGCTGCATGCGTAAAACGCCCTGACTCAGATTATGAAGCGAGTCGCTCTGCGGAAACTGCTGCAATAAAATTTGCAGCTGCAAGTTGAGTGCGGTCAGTGGCGTGCGTAATTCATGGGCAGAATCCGCGACAAATTGACGTTGTTCCTGTTGAGCCAGGGAAATTCGACCAAACAGATGATTCATTTCCTGAATAGTCGGTTCCAGCTCCAGGGGATAATCCTTCATTTCAATCGGCTTTAATTCTTGCGCCTTACGGCTGGCCAGTTCCGTTTTAAAATCATGCAAAGGCTGAAAATTTTTCCGGATCATCCAGCCTAAACCAAACACAGCAAAAGGCAAGAAAAGCACATAAGGCAGAAACATATTGCCGGCCAGTTCCAGCGCCAGCTCCTGCCGGACATTTTGCTGCTGACTCACCTGAATCTGCAACTGGTCACTTGGAATGATATAGGTGAGCCAGGTTCCATACGGCGTTTGATGCTTGTAAAAACCTGCTTTCTTGACCGGTGCAACCAGCACATTCTGTGGATGCAAGGGAGTAGCTGTATTTGCATAGGACCAGATATCTACAAATAAATCTTCTTCACTGTACTGTTTTTCTAGATCGATTTGACTTTGTAGCGGTCGTGGATGATTTTCCGCAATGCGCTCGGCCAGACTTTGCATCTGTTTATCCAGCACTTCATTAATTTCTTCGAGGGCAATCCGGTAGGCAGCGAAAATCAGGATGCAGCCCAGTACCAGGCTAAACAACGAAATGTAGATAATCAGGCGTTTTTGCAAAGAATAACGTTTCTGCATAAGGCTCTATCCTAAGCGATATCCTAGACCACGTATGGTACGGATAAAGTCTTTACCTAATTTCGCCCGCAGATGATGCACATAAACTTCAACGGTATTACTGCTGACATCACTATCGAAGTCATAAAGCTTGTCTTCTAGATCATTTTTAGAAAAAATTTTGCTGGGATGAGTGAGTAATGCAGTGAGAATGGACCATTCCCGATTAGACAACTCGATCGGCTGACTGTTAAAGCATGCGATGTGCTGCTCCAGATCCAGTTCCAGACCGCTATGTGATAACTTTTTATGGCTCTCTGACCCGGTATTCTTGGGACTACTGCGTCGGATCAAAGCATGAATACGGGCCAGCAGTTCATCAAATTCATAGGGTTTAATCAAGTAATCATCTGCCCCCTGATTCAGTCCATCGACTCGGTTCTGTAACTGATCCCGGGCGGAGATAATCAGCACCGGCAAATTGGGGAACTTCTGCCGGATATGTTTAAGTACCTGCATGCCATCCATCATCGGCAGGCCCAGATCCAACAGGACAATATCATAGGCCTGCTGTTGTAACTGCTTTAAGCCATCCAGGCCATTGTTGACCCAATGCACATCAAATTGATGCAGCTTGAGCAAGGTTTCAGTCGACTCGGCAATCATAAAGTCGTCTTCAATAATCAGAATTTTATGCATTTCAAGCTCTGTTCTTTAATGATGAGCATTGTGCAAGCATATCATTTTTAACTTCAGCCACTTGCGTTTTTACATCCAGCAGACTTAATAAGCTTGGGAAAAGATGATCCTGACTGCGCGCCTGTTTGGTCTGTGCTTTGAGACAGCTCACCTGCTGGGCATTCTGCTGCGTCCAGTCCTGTGAAAACCACATCAGCATCGGAACATGGGTTTGCTGGGTCGGTGCCATACTATAAGGTGCACCATGCAGATATAAACCATGCTCTCCGGTAGATTCTCCATGATCAGACAGATACCAGAAACCGGTTTGATATTGAGTCTGTTGCTTTAAAGTTTCAATGATCTCGGCAAGAACATGGTCTGTATATACAATCGAATTATCATAGCTATTCTTTAATTCTTCTGTACTACAGCCCTGAATGGCATTGGTATTACAGGTCGGTTGAAATGGCTGATATGGTGCTTTGGAGCGCTTGAAATATGCGGGGCCATGACTGCCCATCTGATGCAGTACAATTAACTGCGGTTTCGAGTTATTTTTATCCAGATGCGCCAGATAATCTTTCAGGCTATCCACCAGGATTTCATCAAAACATTCACCACCAGCATCACACCATCTCTGTTTCAGTTGGGCTGGAATCTGGTATTTTTGTACGCGGTCACAGGCACCTTTACAGCCCGAATTATTATCAATCCAGGTCACCTGATAACCGGCCCGCTGAGCAATATCCAGCAAACCTTCTCGGTGGCTAGCCAACTGTTCATTATAGTTTTGACGTGTCATCCCTGAAAACATACACGGTACTGAAACAGCTGTGGCAGTTCCGCAAGAACTGACTTGATTAAAATTAATTATCGGTAACTTGCTCAGTTCAGGATTGGTATTGCGTGCATAACCATTTAAAGCAAAACTCTCGGCACGTGCAGTCTCCCCAACCACCAGCACCATCAATTTGGGTTGTTTCTGTATTTGAGCCTGCTGCAGCAGATGGGCATCTTCACCATAAGGAATCAAAGGCAAATTGGCTTTAGGTGCTTTCTTTTTATAGTAGGATACGGTGGATGCAATGCTATTTTGCGGGGAAATCATGCCCTTCAGATCGCGGTGCTCGCGGAAGATGGCTGCATAATCGACATAAAAACAGAATAACAGTCCTAGAATCAATACGGCCGAAAGCAGACTGCTAAGGCTTTTATGCAACAATTGACGCCCGAAAGATGCAGGCTGAATGTTCAGCATCCAGACGATACACAAAGGAAAAATCACAAAGACCAGCGTCCAGATCACCAGCCGTATTGACCAGAGATCACGGACTTCCCGAGCATCGGTCTGCAGCATATTCTGGATCTGGTCCGGCGTAATAACAACCCCCAGACTATTGACAAAATAAGCACTAAAACCGCCCAGAATGATCAGCACACTGGCCAGTATCTTGGCATTCCATTTCCAGTTCAGCCACTGCAAGACCAGATTGTACAAGCCGATAACTACCAGGACTGTAGCCGCCAATAATGCGCCTGCCTTGAGGTTGGTATAAGGCGTCAATTGATGGATTTTCTGATAGAAAGCAAAGTTTAAGACCAGTCCCAGCCAAATGGCGAGTAAAAGGTTGAAGCGTGCAAGGCTGATGGGTTTGATCTGGCGTAGACCGGGAAAAGAAGGCAGCTTAAGCATTTTTTTAGTTCAAAGACTTTAATATGCTTTAGCCTAAAATTTGAATCTTAAAAATGACTTAAAATAATCTGAGAACTACAAAAACTTATACATATTTTGATTTCAAATCAAATCTGATAAAACTAAAAATGCAGCCCAAGCACGTTGGGGAAAATCCGCAAGTAATGCTCAAGCAAATCATGAGCACAGCCCGAGTATTACTCAAGTCATGCTTGAACCATGCCCTGAATAGCCACCAAAATTCTAGACACACTTAACCCTCTTTTGATGGGCCTTTTCATAATCTAATGGAGAACGCTGACCATTGGAACCATGTCTGCGTTTTGAATTGTAGAACATCTCAATATATTCAAAGATATCAGACCTTGCTTCAGTTCTTGATGCATATATTTTCTTCTTGATCCTCTCTCGCTTTAACAACTGAAAAAAGCTCTCAGCAACAGCGTTATCATGGCAGTTTCCTCGTCTGCTCATACTGCTTTCAAGATTATGATGCTTGAGAAATGTCTGCCATTCATGGCTTGTGTATTGGCTGCCTTGGTCAGAATGGATCAGGACTTTGCTCTTTGGATTCCTTCGCCACAAAGCCATCAGTAATGCATCTAAAACCAGATCTGTTGTGATTCTCGACTTCATAGACCAGCCAACAACTAGACGTGAAAATAGGTCAATCACAACTGCAAGATACAGCCATCCCTCATGAGTACGGATATAGGTAATATCAGTGACCCACAGTTGGTTGGGATGCGTTGGATTAAATTGTCGATCTAGAGTGTTTGCGACAACGACAGCCGGAGCACTAGTATGAGCTCTAGGTTTACGATAGCCACGCTGTGATGTAAGACCATCTGCTTTCATCAGCCGATGTACTCGATTAATCCCGCAACTTTCACCAACATCTTTCAGATCACAGTAAATCTTGCGATAGCCATAAACTCCACCAGATTCTAACCAAAACTGTTTAATCAGTCCTGAAAGCTGTTGACGTTTCCTCGCAGTTTTACTGGTGGGTTGCTTTAACCATGCGTAATAACCACTGTGATGAACATCTAAAGTTGAACATAAACGACGAACAGGCCATATATGATGGTTGTCCTGAATAAAGGCGTACCTCATTTGGACTGGCTTGCGAAGTACACCGCGGCCTTTTTTAAGATATCCCGTTCTTCAGTTACTCTTTGCAGCTCTTTTCTGAGCTTTGCTAGCTCTGCAGTTGGATCTGCTGATTGAGTAACTTTAGGTTGTTGAGGATCATAGCGTTTAATCCAGGCATATAAACTATGTGTAGTTGTACCTAAACGTGCGGCAACTTCAGCCACGCTATGACCTTTTTCAGTCACTTGCTTTACTGCTTCAATTTTGAATTCTTCAGGATATCGTTTACTGCTCATAAGCACCTCGCTAATTAGCCATTTTATCTAACTAAAAGGTGTCTACAAAATCGGTGGCTATTCAGTCCCTGAGATTCGGTTGGTGGATATGGCACTCTTACAAGACCTTCCACCATTAAATTTACCCCAAGAGCAATATGCTTTTGCAATTAAGAGATTCGATAGACAGAGTACTGCTAACACTACAGAGCTTATTCATATTGAAGATTTTGCTCAAATCTTTGGTGCATACCCACATCAGAAATACAGCACCACAAATTATGAACAGATAGGCAAGATCATTTACCAGTATTCAGATAACAAAATTTTTGATATTCAGCAATTTGCCAGCCGTTTACTCATAAATATTTTACTCGCCAATGGAGATGCACACTTAAAGAACTGGAGTATGATTTATCACGATAAAAGAACACCAAGATTATCTCCCGCATACGATATATTGATGACAAGTGTATATATTGAAAATGAGCGTCACTTCGCATTGAATCTTGCCAAAAATAAAGATTGGTATTTAGCTGAGATGAAACACTTTGAACAATGGGCAGAAAAAGTCGGTGTTCCATGGCGTGTAATTGAAAAACAACTTCACGATATCATGAACAAAGCACGGTCAGTATGGCCAGCGCTATTACTAGATTTACCAATGGGTTCTGCCCATAAAGAAAAACTAAGAGAACATTGGAAAAAATTGCATCCAGACTTTCAAATACTTGCAAATGATTAGAATCCGTAAATACGGTGAGTCTGATAACTGCTATGGTAGCTTATCGTTTTTGACTGGGAAAATCTTGATGGTAGTCATCTCAATTACGCCGCAACGATTGGTTCCTTGCAATAGATTCCATTAGATTGTAAATGTCTAATTAGATTTCTTTAATCTAATAGGATCTAATCAGCTAATAAAGCACCTCATTATTTTAGTCCTTGTGACTGTATTACTTTCAATCTACGCATAATTCAGAAACTGAAAAGTGTATAACAATAGTTATCAATCTAATAATCAATTGATTAATTTAAAATCACTATGCTAGGGTGAAACTGGCTTGCATCACTGCCTTAGCGTCAAAACGGTGTCATCTCAATAAGGCAGCCATGATTCAAGGCCTTTTAGAAAAAAACGTTATGGATAACAACAAAATAAATAACAGGGAGAAATAATGGGCACTTTAGCAATCCTCATCTCATTGGCATTACTGATGTTTTTTGCCTATCGGGGTATTTCAGTACTGATTTTGGCACCAATTATGGCGGCTATTGCCATCTTGCTTTCTGGTGACATGGTATACATGATGCCACAGTACACTGAAACCTTTATGGCGGCTTTGGGCGGCTATATTTTAAAATTCTTTCCTATTTTTTTATTGGGCGCCTTATTTGGACAATTAATGGTTGATTCAGGTTCTGCATCTAGCATTTCAAACTGGATCATGAAGAAATTAGGGCATAACCGAGCCATTTTGACCGTGGTATTAGCGTGTGGTGTATTAACTTATGGTGGAGTATCACTGTTTGTAGTGGCTTTTGCTATTTACCCCATTGCCAAGTCCATGTTTCAAGCGGCAAACATTCCAAAGCGATTAATTCCAGGTGCCATCGCTTTAGGCTCATTTACCTTCACCATGACAGCTCTACCAGGTTCGCCTTCCATTCAAAATGCGATTCCGATTCCTTTTTTTGGTACCAATGTATTTGCTGCCCCTGGTATTGGCATCATTTCAGGTTTGATCATGTTTGGTTTGGGCTGCATGTGGTTACAAAGCCGTGCCAGTAAAGCCTCTAGAAATGGCGAAGGATACGGTATTGATACCCAAGAAGGAGAAAAGTTAGAAGACGGAGTAACCTCTAAAGGTGAAATGCCAGTATTCTTGGCATTTTTACCATTGCTATTGGTCATTGGTGTAAATGCTTTGTTCACCTACATTCTTTTTCCAAGCATGGACTTCAGTTCGCTCAAAGAACTCTATCCAAAATTAGATCCTACCAAACAAACAGGTTTGTGGGCATTGATTATTGCCTTGGTGGTCGCATGTTTAAGCTTGATTTTGTTACGCTTGGGCAAATGGAACAACTTAAAAGAAACCGTGAACAAAGGTGTGTTGGGTTCGATGTTGCCAATTTTCAACACAGCTTCTGAAGTAGGTTATGGTGCAGTCATTGCATCATTGGCGGGCTTCGTGATTATCCGCGACATGGTGTTAAATGTATCAAGTAATCCATTAATTTCAGAAGCCATCGCCATGAATATCTTGGCAGGCATCACCGGTTCTTCTTCTGGAGGTATGTCGATTGCCTTATCGACTTTGGGTGCCGATTACCTAGCCATGGCGACTGCTGCTGGTATCAACCCTGAATTATTACACCGTATTGCGGCATTGGCGGCAGGCTGTCTGGATACCTTGCCTCACTCAGGCGCGGTCATCACCTTACTGGCTATTTGTGGCATGACGCACAAACAATCTTACGGCAACGTGGCCATGTGTACGGTTGCTATCCCAATGGTATCGGTTATTGTAGCGATTACTTTGGGTACGCTTTTCGGCTCATTCTAATCCCCCCTATTTACAGGATGCTACAAAGCGTCCTGTATCCATTTTTAAGGATTAAATATGAAATTGGCTCACGTAGATGACTTTCATGTAGGTTTATCACATACCTTAACCCGCACTATAGACGCAGAAAAAGTGGCTCAATTTATCAAATTATGTGGTGATAAGAATCCCATACATCATGATGAAATTTATGCCGCACAAACAAAATTCAAACGCCCTATTGCACACGGTTTTTTAACCGCCAGTTTTTTCTCACCTATTTTTGGCTTGCACCTTCCAGGCCCTGGTGCAATTTATGTCAATCATAATTTGCGATTTTTAAAACCGGTTTATGTGGGTGACAGTGTTGATGTTATCGCTACAGTAACCAAAGTTGATCATGAACGGAAACGGGTTTACTTTGACACCATTTGCAACATAAATGGCGAAAGGGTGATTGAGGGCGAAGCAGAATTATACGTACCTAGCCCCACAGAAGCAGGGCAAGCGGCATTGGATGCAGCGACAATAAACGTTTAGCTGCATTCAATAATTTCAAACCCTTTACACATAGATTTAATCCTTTATTGGTTTAGGAATAACGGAGAATTAGATCCATATTTTAGTTAAAGTTAATAACGAGTTAAACTCTAATATTCATCTGAGAATCTAGGTGTTTAGTCCCAATTTCAAACACCTACTTCCATTAAAAGGTGACCCATTAAGAAAAACTTTCCTACACATCAAATGGGATTACCAAGTCATATATATGATGCCTCACCCGATGGCTGGGCGTGCTCCAGAATTTTGGTGGCTATTCAAGTACAACAAAATTGGTGGCTATTCAGTCCATCATTACCTACATTCCAACTCTCTAGTTTTCTAACTAGCCCAGGTTATAATAATGGCCACCCAAAATACGATTGATCTATTATGAACACCTCCAATGACCCTTTACACGGCAAAAAACTTGCTGACATTTTGGATGAATTATTGGATTACTACGGTGGTTTTGAAGGTTTAAGTCGTAAAATTGAAATTAGATGTTTTTGCATAGACCCAAGTGTTAAATCATCATTGCGATTCTTGCGTACCACACCATGGGCACGTGAAAAAGTAGAAAACTTATATTTATATGTCTTGCGCCAAAAGGCCAAACAGAAACCGTAGCCCCAGGCAACACCCCTCTCATCATAAAATTTGAACCGTACCGGGTTTGTCGGAGACCAAACTTTCTGAGATGAGACGCATTGCTTCGCAAGACGTAGCGAAGCGTAGTGATCCGATAAAAAACCTAAATATACCCCTGAAATCAGAGATAGAGCGGTTCAATTATTGATTGAATTTAAAAAAGATTATCCATCGAATTGGGCTGCGATTGCGCCTAAAATTAGTTGCACTCCTGAAACTTTATGAGTTTGGTATCAAAAATATTTAGATCAACAAAATTCAATTAAAGTACAGCAACTTCCATATCAAGAACGTATTAAACAGCCCGAACGTGAAAATAAAGAAGTGCAACGTGCGAATGAAATTCTC
>Ga0207791_1000421_pt1 | contig 10935 bp, 9 predicted proteins | sample HigsolmetaGSP16D_FD_184844 | JGI IMG/M metagenome (GOLD analysis project Ga0207791, IMG submission 184844) | High solid enriched microbial communities from the Joint BioEnergy Institute, USA - SP1-6-D (SPAdes) | ecosystem: Engineered > Bioreactor > SSF (Solid state fermentation) > Aerobic >...
ACATCGACCCGCGGTCCGCGCTGTCGTCGCACTCCATCGCGGTGCAGCAGCTCGTCGCCATCAGCCGCGCGACGGTCGCCGACGCCCGCGTGCTCGTCCTCGACGAGCCGACCTCGAGCCTCGACCGCAGCGAGGTCGACCAGCTCTTCACCGTCGTCCGCGGTCTCCGCGACCGCGGCGTCGCCATCCTCTTCGTCACGCACTTCCTCGATCAGGTCTACGAGATCTCCGACCGCCTCACGGTCCTCCGCAACGGCCAGCTGGTGGGGGAGTACCTGCCGGCGGAGCTGCCGCGGGGCGAGCTCATCGCCAAGATGATCGGCCGCCAGCTCGACGAGCTCGAGGCCCTGTCGCGCACGTCCGAGCGCGAGATCGACCGCACGGCGACGCCGGTCCTCCGGGTCGCGGGCCTCGGACGCAAGAACGTGATCGAACCCGTCGACATGGAGGTCTACGAGGGCGAGGTCGTCGGCATCGCGGGTCTGCTCGGCTCGGGCCGCAGCGAACTCGTCCGCCTCGTCTACGGCGCGGACCGCGCCGACGCCGGCACCCACGAAGTACGGGGGGATGCCGCGCGAATCGTCAACCCGCGGAACGCGATCGACAAGCGCATCGCCTTCTCGAGCGAGGACCGTCGCGCCGAGGGGATCATCGCCGACCTCACCGTCGCCGAGAACATCGTCCTCGGCATCCAGGCCAAGCGCGGCGCGATGCGTCCCATCGGCAAAGCAGAGCGCGACGCCATCGTCTCGGAGTACATCTCGGCGCTCGGCGTCCGCCCCGCCGACCCGAACGCGCTCGTGCGGAACCTCTCGGGCGGCAACCAGCAGAAGGTGCTGCTCGCCCGATGGCTCGCCACGGCCCCGCAGCTGATCATCCTCGACGAACCGACGCGCGGCATCGACGTCGGCGCGAAGGCCGACATCCAGCGCAAGGTCGCCGAGCTGGCGGCCGAGGGCCTCTCGGTCGTCTTCATCTCCTCGGAGCTCGAGGAGGTGGTCCGCATCGCCCAGCGCATCGTGGTGCTGCGCGACCGTTCTAAGATCGGCGAACTGGACGCCACCGACGTGACGGTCGACGATCTGGTCGCCCTCATCGCGCAAGAGTCCGGCGAGACGACGTCGTCTCGCCTCAACCCGGAGACAGCGGCATGAACCCGACCCTGAAGCGCTTCCTGGCGCACCGCCTCGTCTGGCCGATCACGGCACTTCTCGTGCTCGTGATCGTCAACACGATCGCGCGGCCGTCCTTCATCTCGATCACGGTGCAGAACGGGCAGCTCTACGGCCCGCTGCTCGACATCCTGCGCAACAGCGCACCCCTCATGCTCGTGGCCCTGGGAATGACGCTCGTCATCGCGACGCGCGGCATCGACCTCTCGGTGGGGGCCATCATGGCGGTGTCGGGCGCGGTCGCGCTGACCTACATCTCCGCCTCGCCCGCTCCCGAAGACCTGTCGACCGTGCTCGTCGCGATCGCGCTCGCCGTCTTCGTCGCTCTGCTGCTCGGGGTCTGGAACGGCTTCCTCGTCGCCGTCGTCGGGGTGCAGCCGATCATCGCGACCCTCGTGCTCATGCTCGCCGGTCGCGGCGTCGCCCTCCTCATCACCGGCGGCTTCATCACGACCATCACGAGCGCCCCCTACCGGTTCATGGCGCAGGGGTACCTCGTCGGTCTGCCGTTCGCCTTCTACGTCTCGGTCATCGCGATCGTCATCGTCGCGGTGCTGCAGCGCCGCACGGCCCTCGGCGTCCTCACCGAGGCCGTCGGCATCAACCCCGAGGCCAGCCGCCTCGCGGGCGTGCGCTCGCGCGGCATCATCTGGGGCGCGTACGCGGCGAGCGGTCTGCTCGCCGGATTCGCCGGCATCCTCTACTCGTCGAACATCATGGCCGCCGATGCCAATGCCGCCGGCCTCTACATCGAGCTCGACGCGATCCTCGCCGTCGTCCTCGGCGGAACGAGCCTCATGGGCGGCAAGTTCACGATCGCCGGCACCGTCGTCGGCGTCTTCACGATCCAGACGCTCAAGTCGACGATCACCTTCCTCGGGGTGCCGCCTGCCGTCAGCCCCCTGTTCCTCGCGATCGTCGTCGTGATCGTCGTGCTCGTCCAGTCGCCGCGCACGCGCTCGCTGTTCGCCAAGGGGGCCGATGCCGTCCGGGGCGGCACCCGTCGCACCGCGGAGGTGGCCTCATGAGCGCGATCACCGCAGACCTCGGCCGGACCGGCGGATTCGCCGACACGATCCAGCGCTTCCGCAGCCGGCACGCCTCGTGGGTGCCCGTCTTCGCGGCCGTCGTGATCCTCGTCGCGATGCTCATCGGAGCGCAGGCCTACTTCGGCAATTTCGTCACGCCGCGCGTGCTGTCGGCCCTCCTGCTCGACAACGCGTACCTGCTGATCCTCGCGGTCGGCATGACCTTCGTCATCCTCACCGGCGGCATCGACCTCTCGGTCGGGGCGGTCATGGCGTTCACCGGGATGCTGGGTGCCAGCATGCTGAGCCAGGGGATGCCGGTGGCCGTCGTCATCCCGGTCATGCTGGTCCTCGGGGCTCTGATGGGCCTGTTCGTCGGGGTGCTCGTCCAGTACTTCGGGGTGCAGCCCTTCATCGCGTCGCTCGCGGCGATGTTCGCGGCCCGCGGGCTCGCGTTCATGGTGAGCCTCTCGTCGATCCGCGTCGAGGAGCCGGCGATCCTCTGGCTCCAGTCGACCCGCATGCAGGGTGGTCCCGGCAGCTTCTACATCACCCCGACCGGGATACTCGCGCTCGTCGTGGTGGTCGTCGGCATCCTGATCCTGCAGTTCACGCGGTTCGGACGCACGATCTACGCGATCGGCGGCAACGAGCAGTCGGCGCGCCTCATGGGTCTACCCGTGGTGCGGACGAAGCTGCTGGCCTACGTCATCAGCGGGGTGTGCGCGGGGCTCGCCGGCGTCGTCTTCACGGCGTACACCGGGGCCTCCTACCCGCTGAACGGCATCGGGACCGAGCTCGACACGATCGCCGCAGTGGTGATCGGCGGCACGCTGCTCACGGGCGGCAGCGGGTTCGTGCTCGGCTCGATGATCGGTGTGTTCGTCTACGGCACCATCAAGACGGCGATCTCGTTCCTCGGCGTCGACCAGTCCTGGACGCGCATCACGATCGGAGCGCTGCTGCTCGTCTTCGTGGTCGTGCAGCGTCTGCTGGTCGCCCGAACGGCGCGAACGTCACGGTGATCGCAGCGGCGAACCTCGGGGGAGGCTCACCGCGGGCATGATGGTCCGTATGGATGCGCGCGAAGCAGCGGTCGCGCCGGTCGTGGAAGTGACCGGCGCGACCGTTCGCTTCGGCGCGGAGACCGTGCTCGACGCGGTCGACTTCCGGCTGCTGCCGGGCGAGGTCCACTCGCTCATGGGTGAGAACGGGGCCGGCAAGTCGACGCTGATCAAGGCGATCACGGGGGCGCTCGGACCGGATGCCGGGACGATCCGCGTCGGCGGTGAGCCGGTGCACTTCGCCTCGCCGGCCGACGCGCTGGCCGCCGGGATCAGCGCGGTCTACCAGGAGATCGACCTGCTCCCGAACCTGACGGTCGGCGAGAACGTGCTGCTCGGCCGCGAGAGCCGACGCTTCGGCGCGATCGACTGGCGCGAGACCCACCGCCGTGCGGCCGAGATCCTCGAGGGTCTCGGGCTCGAGATCGACCCGCGTACCCGCCTGTCAGGTCATTCGCTCGCCGTGCAGCAGCTCGTCGCGATCGCCCGTGCGATCTCGGTCGACGCCCGCGTCGTCATCCTCGACGAGCCGACGTCGAGCCTCGACCTCGACGAGGTCGCCGAGCTCTTCCGCGTCATCCGAGAGCTGACCGCTCGGGGCGTCGCGGTCCTGTTCGTCTCCCACTTCCTCGACCAGGTCTACGAGATCTGCGACCGCATCACGGTTCTCCGCGGCGGGCGCCTGATCGGCGAGTACGTCCCGGCGGAGCTCCTGCGCATCGACCTCGTCGAGAAGATGCTCGGTCGCGGGGCCGACGAGATGGACGTCCACCAGCGCGACGATGCCGCGGCATCCGTCCCGATCGCGCTCGCCGGACGGGGTCTCGTCTCCGGGGCCGCACTCCTCGACGCGACCCTGACGATCGGCGAGGGCGAGGTCGTCGGGCTCGCGGGGCTGCTCGGTTCGGGCCGGAGCGAACTGGCTCGTGCGCTCACGGGGGTGGACCGACCGGATGCCGGTGTGCTCGAGGTGCGCGGTGCTCCCGCCCACCTTCCGACGCCGCGGCGGGCGATCGGTCAGGGCATCGTCTACTCCTCGGAGAACCGCCGGACCGAGGGGATCATCGGCGACCTCAGCGTGCAGGACAACATCACGCTCGCGCTGCAGGCCGACCGCGGCATCCTGCACCGGCTCGGCAACGCGCGCCGCCGGGAGCTCGCGATGAGCTGGATCGAGGCGCTCGACATCCGGCCCGCCGACCCCGATCGCCCCGCGGGGACGCTGTCGGGCGGCAATCAGCAGAAGGTCCTGCTCGCGCGCCTGCTCGCCCTCTCGCCCCGCGTGCTCGTGCTCGATGAGCCGACGCGCGGCATCGACGTCGGCGCGAAGGTCGAGATCCAGCGACTCGTCGCCGACCTCGCCGACAACGGGCTGTCGGTGCTGTTCATCTCGGCGGAGCTCGAAGAGGTGCTGCGCGTCTCGAACCGCGTCGCCGTCATGCGTGGGGGGCGCCTCGTCGACACGATCCCCGCGGAGTCGCTCACCGTCGACTCGCTTCTCGCACTCGTCGCCCGCCCGGAGGACGAGACGTGAGCGACGAGCGCGGCGCGAAGTCCGCGAACATCTTCGACGTCGCGCGCTTGGCGGGCGTCTCGCACCAGACGGTGTCGCGGGTCCTCAACGACCTTCCGAACGTCCGGCCGGCGACGCGTGCGCGGGTCGAGCAGGCGATGGCGCAGCTGCGGTACAGCCCGTCGCCGGCCGCTCGTGCGCTCGTCACGAAGCGCACCCGGACGATCGGTCTCATCACGCCCGGGACGGCGGACTTCGGGCCCACCTCCATCGCGATGCACTTCAACGTCGCGGCCCGCGTCGAGCGGTACTCCGTCGATTCGGTGACGGCTCCCGACACGGATGCCGCCAGCATCCGCTCCGTCGTCGAGGGGCTGCTCCGGCAACGCGTCGACGCGATCGTGCTGGTCGTGACGGATCTGGGTGTCCTCGAAGTCGTCCGCGGCCTCGACCTCGGCGTGCCGATGGTGGCCGCTGCCGCCACGCAGCGCCGGAACCGCCAGCTCGTGTCCATCGACCAGTACCGCGGCGCTCGCTCCGCCGTGCGCCATCTCGCGGAATCGGGGCACCGCCGCATCCTGCACATCGCCGGCCCGTCGCGGAATCCCGATGCGGTCGAGCGCATCCGCGGGTGGCGGGACGAGCTCTCGGCGCATCAGCTCGCGGTCGTCGAGCCGATCCACGGCGATTGGACGGCGGCCAGCGGCGCCGACATCGGCCGGAGCCTCGACCTCTCGCCCGGCGACGCGGTGTTCGCGGGCAACGATCACATGGCGATCGGCCTGCTGTCGGCGCTCCGATCCCGGGGCCTGCGCATTCCGGACGACGTGGCCGTCGTCGGGTTCGACGACGTGCCCGAGGCCGCCTACCTGTCCCCGCCGCTGACCACGGTGCGGCAGGACTTCCGCGCGCTCGGGGAACTGATGATGCAGAAGGTCCTGCTCGCGGTGGAGGAACCGGATGCCCTCACCGAGGACACACCCCTCCCCACGCACCTGATCGTGCGGGAGTCCTCCGCTGCCGTCAGGCGGTGACGGCGACGCGCGTCGACCGCGTGCGCAGGCGTCCGACCCAGACGACGAGCGAGCCGATCACCACGAAGGCGATCGCGATCCCGACGATGTAGGCGCCGACCCCGCCCCAGCCGCCCACGCCGTTCGGGTCGAGGAAGGGGTACGGGTACCAGAACGCCACCCCGTCCGTCGGGTCGATCACGAGGGGTCCGCGCACGAGCGTGTAGCCGATCCAGAGGATCGGGACGGCGAGGATCGCGACGGTCGATCGCCAGGGGAGGGCGCTGCGGGTGGGGGCGAGGAAGAGGTCGAGCAGGAGGAACAGCGGTGCGACGACGTGAAGGATCTCGTTCGCCCACGCGACGTGGTCGTCGGATGTCGGGAACCCCCGCAGCAGCAGGTTGTAGACGACGCCGGTGATGAAGAGGTACGTCGTCGCCGCGGCGAGGCCGAGCGCGACACCGGCGGGTTCGCGTTCCTCGTGCGATGGCCGCATCCAGAACCAGATGACCGCCGCGAGAAGCGCGAGGACGCCGACGATGTTCGAGAGGATCGTGAAGAAGCTGAAGAAGTTCGCGATCGTCGTCGCGACGTCGCGGTCGTTCGCGATCGCGGTCCGGACCGTCGTCACGAACTGGGCGACGACGGCGGACATCATGAGAGCGGCCGCGATCAGCCGGAGAGCCGACCACACTGTCGGCCACGTTCGGGTACGCATGACGGAACCCTAGCGCGCGACGGGCGGGGTCAGGCGGCGCCTTCCCGAGGGTGCACCTCGCGCCCTCGACGTGCCCCCGCCCGGAAGATCGCCACCCCCACGGATGCGACCGCGATGACGGCGGCGACCCCCAGCGTCGCGGTGGCGAGGTCCCACATCATGAAGCGGATCAGCCAGACGATCGTCCAGATGACGGCGGCGCCCCCGATGCGACGGGCGACGGCGCGAGCGCGCGCGACGGCCGCCAGCAGGGCGAGCCCCCAGAGGGCGGCCGCGAGGAAGCCGGTGAACTCCTCGGTCAGGACTCGCAGCCAGATCGCTTCGGAGGGTTCGCCGACACCCACCTCGAAGAAGAGGTGGAAGGCGACGAGGATGCCGGTCGTCACCGCTGCCGTGACGGCCGCCGCGACGCGGGCACGCACCGGCGCGAGCAGGCCGAGCAGGGCGACGACCGTGAGCGTCACCGTCGTGATCGCGCGAGGACCGGCCAGCGGGTCGAGCTGTGCGTAGATGAAGACCGCGACGCCGGCCGTGGCGGTGGCCGCGAGGGCGATGCGCGCCGCCCGAGCCGCGCCGCAGAGGATCAGCACGAACGCGATCGCCCACAGCCCGGCCACGATGAGCCCGGGGCTCGCCTGCAGGTCGGGATTCTGCCCCTCCGCGGGAAGACGCCCGTCCATACGAGTGCTGAACCCGCTGAAGACGCCGAACATCACGGCGAGGGCGAGCCCGGTCGCTGCGGACGCGGTGGCGAGGGCCTCGCGGGTGACCGGCGGCATCCACCCCAGGACGCGGACCACGAGGCCGCTCCGCATCAGCGCGATGCGCTCGCCGCGGGAGGGCTCCTCCCGGCCCTGCGCCTCGGCTTCGTCGAGCAGCGTGCCGAGCATGGCCTCGCCGTGGCGTTCGCGCCACGAGAGCGGGTAGGCCCGGAGGGCGCGGCGCCAGGGGGTGTCGTCGATCGTGGTCACAGGGCACCTCCGAACGCGGGGCGCGCGGGCCGCAGCGACAGGCGGCGCCGGGCCTCGGCGACGGTGACCTCGCGTCGCGCGACCTCCTCGGCGAGCAGACCGACGCCGTCGGGGGTGAGCTCCACGTAGCGGCGGACGCGCCCCTGCACCCGTTCCTCGCGAGCGATGCGGATGGTGCCCTCCTTCTCGAGGCGATCGAGGGCGGCGTAGAGGGTGGCGACCTTGAGGCGGACGTGACCATCGGACACGCGGTCCACCTCTTCGATCAGGGCGTAACCGTGCTTGGGGCCGTCGGCGAGAGCCGTCAGCATGAGGAACGTCGGTTCCCGCATCTCCTGCGTCATGAGGCGACCATACTCTGACGGGCAGAGTATGCACCAGTCCCGCCTTCGGCGCTTGTCACCCGGCCGGATAGGATGGGGTGTAACCGTCCGATAACGGGGGAGACCCATGCCAGGCATCGTGATCGTCGGAGTTCAATGGGGAGACGAGGGCAAGGGCAAAGCCACCGACCTCCTGGGTGAGCGCACCGACTGGGTCGTGAAGTTCAACGGCGGCAACAACGCCGGCCACACCGTCGTGATCGGCGACGAGAAGTACGCCCTGCACCTGCTGCCCAGCGGCATCCTGTCGCCCGGCGTCAACGCCGTCATCGGCAACGGCGTCGTCGTCGACCTGGAGGTGCTCTTCGCCGAGCTCGGCGCCCTGCAGGCCCGCGGTGTCGACGTCTCGCGACTGAAGGTCAGTGCCAACGCGCACATCATCACGCAGTACCACCGCACCCTCGACAAGGTGACCGAGCGCTTCCTCGGCAAGAAGATGATCGGCACGACCGGTCGCGGCATCGGCCCGACCTACGCCGACAAGATCAACCGCACCGGCATCCGCGTGCAGGACCTCTTCGACGAGAACATCCTGCGCCAGAAGGTCGAGGGTGCCCTCGACCAGAAGAACCACCTCCTGGTGAAGGTCTTCAACCGCCGCGCGATCACGGTCGACGAGGTCGTCGACGACCTCCTGTCGTACGCCGAGCGCGTGCGCCCTATGGTCTGCGACACCGGTCTGCTGCTGAGCGATGCCCTGGACGCCGGTGACGTGGTCGTCTTCGAGGGCGGTCAGGCCACGATGCTCGACATCGATCACGGCACCTACCCGTTCGTGACGTCGTCGTCCGCGACGGCGGGTGGCGCCTCGACCGGCTCGGGCATCGGTCCGAACCGCCTCGACCGGATCGTCGGCATCGTGAAGGCGTACACGACGCGTGTCGGGTCGGGCCCGTTCCCCACCGAGCTCTTCGACGAGGACGGCGACTTCCTGCGCTCCCGCGGCTTCGAGTTCGGCACGACGACCGGCCGTCCGCGCCGCGTCGGCTGGTACGACGCTCCCATCACGCGGTACGCGACGCGTATCAACGGGATCACGGACCTGGTGCTCACCAAGCTCGACATCCTCACCGGGCTCAAGGAGATCCCCGTGTGCGTCGCTTACGACGTCGACGGCCAGCGGTTCGACGAGGTGCCGGTCAACCAGACCGACTTCCACCATGCGACGCCGATCCTCGAGAACTTCCCCGGCTGGGACGAGGACATCTCGACCGCCCGCACGTTCGAGGATCTGCCGCAGACGGCGCAGGACTACGTGCTCGCGCTCGAGAAGATGAGCGGCACCCGCATCTCGGTGATCGGCGTCGGCCCCGCGCGCGACGCGGTCATCGTGCGCCACGACCTGCTCGACTGACCCGTGCGGTTCCTGCTCGGCGGGTACTCGGCCGACATGGGCGGATCGGCGACGGGCATCGGGCTGCTGGATGCCGGTGGCGCCGACTCACCGCTCGCGAGCGGTCCGCTCGGGGTCGGCCGTGACGTCGTCGCGGCGGAGTCGCCGTCGTGGATCGCGCGGCATCCATCCCTCGACGTCGTCTACGCCGCGCTCGAGGGCCGGGGCACCGTGCGCGCTTACCGGCGCACCGGCGACACCACGTTCGCGCCGCTGGGTGCGGAGGTGGCCGTCGGGGAGAGCCCGTGCCACGTGCTCGCTCTCGAGGACGCCGTGATCGTGTCCTGCTACGGCGACGGCGGCGTCGTCCGGGTCGCGCTGGCTCCCGACGGGCGACCCGGCGCCGCGCGTCGCTGGGCGGCTGTCGCCGACGGGGCCCCGGCATCCGATCTCGCCTCCGCGGCGCGGGCCCTGCGCGCGATCGTCGGCGACGAGTACGCGGACTTCGTGCCGCACGCCGACGACGACACCGACGACGAACCGGAGGCCGAGACGTCGGGACGCCCCTCGCGCGCCCATCAGGCGGCATCCCTCCCTGGAGGTCTCATCGCGACGACCGACACCGGGCTCGACCTGGTTCGGTTCTGGCGCGGCGGACGCGAGATCCAGCGGCTCGACCTGCCCGCGGGGACCGGACCGCGCCACCTGCGTGCGCACCCGAGCGGGCATCTCTACGTCGTGACCGAGCACTCGAACGAGGTCTTCGCTCTCGCGCCGGACGCGTCGGGAACGTGGCGCCTGGTCGGGGGCGCTCAGCTGGGCGCGTACCCGGGGGATGCCGGAGCCGAGCTCGCGATGTCGCGTGACGGCGTGCACCTCTATGCGGGACTGCGCGGCAGCGACACGATCGCGACGGTGAAGGTGCGCGGTGCGGGCGAGACGCTGACGCCGGTGGCACTGGCCGAATCCGGTACCGTGTGGCCGCGTCATCACGTGGTGGCACGGGACACGCTGCTGGTCGCCGGGCAGCACGCCGACGAGGTCGTGTCGCTCGCGATCGACGACCGGACGGGCGTTCCGGGTCGCGTGCGGCACCGGACAATAGCACCGGCGCCGACCGTGCTCCTACCCTTCCCTGCGTGATCGGGCGTCCCGGTAACGTGTCGGACCGGAGGGGTTCATGAGCGCGGGTGGGCGGACGAGGGCGGCCCGGTCCAGGGGGCCGAGCCTCGAGGGGTTCACCGTGCTGATCACCACCGTCGGTCTGGTGACCGCCGGGCTGATCGCTCTCGGATACGCCGGTGCCGGCGATTTCGAGGCCGGTCCGATCGGTCGCGCCGGTGGTGAGTACGCGCTGTCGCCGTGGACGAACCCCGACCCCGTCGTCGCGGAGGAGCCCGAAGCCGACACGTACCGGGGTCCGGACGGCGCGGTGATCAGGCTGAGCGGTCTCGACGTCGACACCCCCATCATCCTCACCCCCGCCGAGGGCACTCGCGTCAGCGCCGTCTGGGTCACGGGTACCGACGGCCGCATCGTCACGGAGGGCGAGGGAGGCGAGCCGCCGCGCTTCTCACCGCTGTGGGACGGCCAGGTCGTCATCCTCGTCGAGCAGCCTGACGTCGAGTTGTGGATCGACGGCCCGTCCGACGAGACGTGGGAGGCGTCGTTGCGGTTCGACCGGGGCCTACGTGCCGACGATGTGCTCTCGAGCTCGCAGACCCTCATGTTCACCCACGA
>Ga0207791_1000422_pt1 | contig 10931 bp, 6 predicted proteins | sample HigsolmetaGSP16D_FD_184844 | JGI IMG/M metagenome (GOLD analysis project Ga0207791, IMG submission 184844) | High solid enriched microbial communities from the Joint BioEnergy Institute, USA - SP1-6-D (SPAdes) | ecosystem: Engineered > Bioreactor > SSF (Solid state fermentation) > Aerobic >...
CCGCGCTCCCCGATCACGCTGCGGCAGGCTTGCGTAGCCAGGTGGGCGGTGCGGTGGCGCTGGATCTGGACAGCCTGATCGACCGCAAGCTCAAGCGCTTCATGGGAGATGGGTCGGCCTACGCGTATCTGGCCATGCGCGATGCGATCGCCGATGCCGGACTGGATGCCGAGCAGGTCAGCAACCTGCGGACGGGTGTGATTGCCGGCTCCGGCGGCGGTTCCAGCCAGTGGCAGGTGGAAACCGCCGATGTGCTGCGCAATCGTGGCGTGCGCAAGGTAGGCCCGTACATGGTGCCGCGCACGATGTGTTCGGCAGTGTCCGCCTCGTTGGCGACCGCGTTCAAGATCCGCGGCCTGAGCTACTCGTTATCGGCCGCATGCGCGACCTCGGCCCACTGCATCGGCGCAGCGGCGGATCTGATCCGGCATGGCGCACAAGATGTGATGTTTGCCGGTGGTGGCGAAGAATTGCACTGGACCATGAGCGTGATGTTCGATGCGATGGGTGCGTTGTCCACCGGTTTCAATGATCGCCCCGCCGTGGCTTCGCGCCCGTACGATGTGCAGCGCGATGGCTTTGTTATCGGTAGCGGCGGCGGCATGCTGGTGCTGGAAGACTACGACCACGCCAGCGCGCGCGGCGCACGCATCCATGCCGAACTGCTCGGCTATGGCGTCACCTCCGATGGTGCCGACATGGTCGCCCCCAGCGGCGAAGGCGCGGTGCGCTGCATGGACATGGCCATGCAGGGGTTGACCCAACCCATCGACTACCTCAACACGCATGGCACCTCCACCCCGTTGGGCGATGTCACCGAATTGGGCGCGGTGCGTGAGGTGTTCGGCGACAACGTGCCGCCGCTGTCGTCGACCAAGGCGCTGTCTGGCCATTCGTTGGGCGCAGCGAGTGTGCACGAGGCGATCTACAGCCTGCTGATGCTGCGCGACGGTTTCATGGCCGGCTCGGCGCATATCGAAGAACTGGACCCGCGCGCTGAGGGTTTCCCGATCCTGCGGCAAACCAAGGAAGCGACCTTGAACACGGTGATGTCCAACAGCTTCGGCTTTGGCGGCACCAACGCGGCACTGGTGTTCGGCCGGGTGTGAACACCGGTCTTGACAGACCTGGGGAAGTCACAACCGATGAGCGTTCCACAAACACTTGTGATCCCTCGCTGCGCATCGCGCCGTTCAAACGCGATCGCCGACAGCTTGTCCCGGGGACCATGCCGACAAAATGCACAGGAGGAACAGGCCCATTGAGCTGGCTACATTGCCTGCATGATGGCGCTGGGGTGTCTACGAGTGACTGGACAGTACAGGTATATGATCGGGCGCCTCAATCGCTGCAGCTGGTGCCTCACGCCGACCTGCCATCCATGCCGATCCCAATGCGGCAACCGCGCCGACACCCCAGAGTACGGATGAAGCAGTACTGAGATTGGCCGCCTCAACCGGTGCGTTCTTCTCAGCAGCCGCGGTGGCGGCGGCGGCTAGTCCGGCAGCTGCGATATTGACTGCACCACTGACACCCTGCAGCACCCGGCTGGGCATAACGGAGGCAGTGTCGCTGGCAGCACGTACCAGGTTAGCTCCCCCATTCAATGCCCAGGCAGAGGCCGATGCATACGCCACGCGGCTGCTGTCGCTTCCACCCATCGATGTTGCAAGCGCACTGAGGACGCCAGCGGCAGCGCCCACCACATTGGCGCTAGAGACCAACGAATCGGCGGGTACGTTGCCGAACTGGCCGATCGCCGCGCCACCCGCCCACAATGCACCGCTGACGATGCCGGTGAGCTTGGCGGGCTGCTGCTGCGAGGCGGATAGTCGCGCAGAGGCCAACGAGAGCGCAGATGCCGCCCCGTCCACCAGCGGCCCGCCATAGGTACCCAACTGTTGCAGCACGCCGTGCGCATTATCATGCTTAGACTGCGCCGAAGCGTCAGCACGCGGTCGAGCCGCCGCGCGTGCTGGTGCCCGCCCCAGCACGGAGAACGCATTGTTACCAGGCAGGGAGGTGGGCACCGATGCTATCTGATCGGCATGCCCCACTCCTGGGTCACTACTGCCGATCGCATGCGAGGTAACGGATGAAACTTTGCCAATAACCATGTTTCGTATTCCCGACTTGTTTCGATACAAGCGGACTCTAGCAATTGCTTACATAAAAAAACAGCAATTTTGTACGATCGGAGCATAAATTCAATGTAAATCCTGCATGGATCACTGCACTGATGATGTAGCAACGTAATACGAATTAGGACTACCTTAATAATAAAAGTAAAAAACTCAAAAAAATCAGTCGATTACATGGCTTCTACAATAACAGCAAAGCAGATAATTGATTATATTTAACTGTGAGAAATGGCATTCTGATGAAAAATAATTTTTTTAATGCCAAAGTATTTAAATCGAAAATCGAGACCATCCCTCTCAGCCCGCCATGCCATGATGCCGCAGCAACGCGTCGATGCTTGGCGCACGCCCACGGAAGGCACGGAAGTTATCGGCTGCACTGCGGCTACCACCGCGCGACAACACCTCATCGCGGAAACGCGCACCGGTGTCGGCTACCTGTTCGGGCGCTTCTTCAAAGGCGGCATAGGCATCGGCGCTCAGCACTTCGGCCCATTTGTAGCTGTAATAGCCAGCTGCGTAGCCGCCCGCGAAAATATGGCTGAACTGATGCGGGAAGCGGTTCCACGCTGGTGGCCGATTGACGGCAACTTCATCGCGCACGCGCTCGATCAGCTGAAGCACACTGTCCTGGGACGGGTCAAAATGAGTGTGCAGCTGCATGTCGAACAAGGCCAGTTCGAGCTGACGCACGGTCAACATCCCGCTCTGGAAATTGCGTGCCGCCAACAAACGATCGAACAGGTTTCGCGGCAACGGCTCGCCGGTCTGCACGTGTGCGGTCATCGCCTGCACGCGCTCCCATTCCCAGCAGAAATTTTCCATGAACTGGCTCGGCAGCTCCACCGCATCCCACTCCACACCGTTGATGCCTGCCACGCCCAACTCACCGATCCGGGTCAACAACTGATGCAGGCCGTGGCCCATTTCATGGAACAGCGTGGTGACTTCGCCGTGACGGAAGGTAGCCGGTGCGTCACCGCTGCCGCGGCCAAAGTTACACACCAGATATACCAGTGGCGTCTGCACGCCGTTGGCGGTTTCGCGACGATTGCGACCGTCGTCCATCCACGCGCCACCACGCTTGCCTTCGCGCGCGTATAAATCCAGATAGAACTGGCCAAGCAGAGTGCCTTGCGCATCTTCCAGCCGGTAAAAACGCACGTCCGGATGCCACACTGGCGCACTGTCGGGTTTGACGATGAGCCCGTAGAGGCTGTGAATCACATCGAACAGACCGGCCAGCACCTTCGGCTCGGTGAAGTACTGCTTCACTTCCTGCTCGGAAAAGCTGTAACGCGCCTGCTTGAGTTTTTCCGATGCGTAGGCCAGATCCCAGGCCTGCAGCTCGTGCAGACCAAGTTCACTGCGCGCAAACGCTTCCAGCTCGGCGCGGTCGCGTTGCGCATGCGGCTTGGCGCGCACGGCCAGATCGCGCAGGAAGCCCATCACTTCATCAGGGCTCTGCGCCATCTTGGTAGCGACCGAATAGTCGGCGTAACTGGCAAAACCCAGCAGCTGCGCCAATTCGGCGCGCAAGGCCAGAATGCGATCAATGTTGGCGCTGTTGTCCAGCGTGGCATCACCAAATTCGGACGCACGCTCAGCATTAGCGCGATACAACAGCGCGCGCAGCGCGCGGCTGTCTGCATCAGTTTGTACGGGCAGATAGCATGGCATCTGCAAGGTAAATTTCCAGCCCCGGACGCCATCTTTTTTTGCGGCAGCGCGTGCAGTGGCGACCACTTCTGCCGGCAGTCCTGATAGCTGTGCTTGGTCTTCAGTCACGTAAGACCACGCATCAGTGGCATCGAGCACGTTTTGCGAAAAATTGGCCGCCAATGCCGACAATTCTTCTTGAATCTGGGCAAAACGCGCCTTGGACTGGTCATCGAGTTCGGCGCCGCCCAGACGGAAATCACGCAGCGCGTTTTCCAGTACTTTGCGACGCGCCTGATCGAAGTGCGCGGCCTGCGGCGATTGCGCCAGCGCCTTGTATTGCGCATAGAGCGCCAGATTCTGGGAAAGCGCACTGCCGAATCGGCTCACCTTGGGAAGGTTGCTGTTGTAGGCCTCGCGCAACTCGGGCGTGTTAACCACCGCCTGTAAATGCCCCACCTGCCCCCACGCGCGCCACAGCCGCTCAGTTGCATCGTCCAGCGGCGTCACGAAGGTGTCCCAGCACACCGGGCTGACCTGCTCGGCCACCTTCACTGCTGCCTCGGCATCGGCGAGCAATTGGTCGATCGCCGGCCCCACGTGTTCGGGTCGGATCGCATCGAAGGACGGCAGTCCGGACAGATCGAGCAGCGGGTTGGTCATCGGAAGCTCCGGCAGTGCACTGGGTTGCTTGCCGATATGGCGGTCATTCCAGCGCAGCACAAGGCAAGCCAGGCAAATCGCCGCCATTGACGGCCAGCGCGATGGCTGCATCGCTGTCGCTGACATCGATCGCGCGCGCCACGTACCACTCCGGGTTGTAATAGCTGTGTGCGTAACGCTCGCCCGCATCGCACAAGATGGTGACGATGGAGCCCTGCCGGCCTTCTTCGCGCATGCGTCGGGCAGCGTATAACACGCCAACGAAATTAGTACCGGTGGAGCCGCCGACACGGCGGCCGAGCGCAGCGCTGACATGCCGCATCGCCGCCAGGCCCAGCGCATCAGGGACCTTGATCATCATATCCACGCAGCTGGCAATGAAGCTCGATTCCATCCGCGGCCGGCCGATGCCTTCGATGCGAGAGCCGCCGGTGATGGCCAGCTCTTTGGGGCACTGCCCGTCCACCGCGCGGCAATATCCGTCGAAGAACACCGACACTTCCGGATCGGCGCACAGAATGCAAGTGGCATGGCGCCGGTAGCGCACGTAGCGACCCAAAGTGGCGCTGGTACCGCCGGTGCCGGGGCTGCAGATGATCCAGTCTGGAATCGGGTGAGGCTCATCGGCCAGTTGCTTGAAGATTGATTCGGCGATGTTGTTGTTGGCGCGCCAGTCGGTGGCACGCTCGGCGTAGGTGAACTGGTCCATGAAGTGCCCGCCGGTCTCGTGTGCGAGCTGGTGCGATGCGCTATCCAGATCGCAGGCACGCTCGACCAAATGGCAGCGACCGCCCTGAAATTCGATCGCAGCGATCTTCTCCGGCGAAGTCGACGCCGGCATCACCGCGATGAAGGGCACGCCGAGCAAACGTGCGAAATACGCTTCGGAAATCGCGGTGGAGCCACTGGATGCCTCGATCACCGGGCGCCCGGCACGCAACCAGCCGTTGGTCAGCGCGTACAGAAACAACGAGCGCGCCAGGCGATGCTTGAGGCTGCCGGTCGGGTGGCTGGACTCGTCCTTGAAATACAGGTCGATGCCTGGATAACCGGGCAGGTCCATCGGAATCAAGTGTGTGTCGGCCGAACGGTTGAAATCGGCTTCGATCTTCTGGATGGCGGTCGCCACCCATTGGCGCTGCGACATGGCAGGATCTGGCTGCGAAAGTAGCCTTCAATTCTACCGCCGTTGCCCGCGCGCCGACGCGACCACATCATCGGACGGACAGTTGGGGACCGATTGCAATACTTCCCCCGCTCCTGTCGCTGCCCCGACCGCCCGTGTTGCATAGCCTGCGGAACCTGCTGCTATGCCTGTGCTTGGTTGCCAAGACAGTCGCAGGCGCGTGAGCGTCGGTGAACGTGGCGATGCCGGCAATGCGCCATGGCGCAATGTCCGCTGCTGCGATGGCGAGCAGCACGTCCCCTTCGCAAATGAAGACAGGCGTCTTCGCATTGCGTCCCGTTGACCGTGACACGCCCACTACCTGGCCAGGGCTAGCATCAACACCCCCGCGCAGCACTCCGCGCCTATCTTGCAAGTAGAAAACCGCCATGGCCTTGACCGATCTACACCACGTGCCCGGCGCCACCGCCGCGCCTGCCCAGACGCACGGATTCGTGTTCAACCACACCATGCTGCGCGTCAAAGAAGCCAAGCAGTCGCTGGAATTCTACACACACGTGCTGGGCTTCCGTCTGCTCGATGTACGCCACTTTTCCGAGGCAAAATTCAGTCTGTATTTTCTGGCACTGCTACCGGAAGACACCGCCATCCCCGACGACGATGCACAGCGTCGCCTATGGATGGCAGGCATCCCAGGCGTGCTCGAACTCACTCATAACCACGGCACCGAAACCCAGGACGGCCCGGTCTACCACGACGGCAACAGCGACCCACGCGGCTTCGGCCATCTCTGCGTTTCGGTGCCGGACATCCATGCCGCCTGCGCACGCTTCGACAGCCTCAACGTGCCATACCAGAAACGCTTGCAAGACGGTCGGATGAAACACCTGGCGTTTATCAAGGACCCAGACGGCTACTGGGTAGAGATTATTTCCAATACGCCACTGGCGTAAGCAGCGATGAACACCCGACACCCTTGGCATGTCAGCGAATCAGAAAGGCAAAAACGGATGAAGACGCGAAAGCCCCACGCATCCAATGACTGTCCTGCATCTGCACATGGTAAGCCGGCATCGCCAGACGTGGCGCTAGGACTGGACACAACGGTCGGGTGAGTGAGAGTTCGCCGCCTCCCACGCGGGATGCACTCCAATGCAAGCTCACGATCAGCAGGAGCGACAGGGCAGGCAGGGTCGGTTGATCGTTCTACAATGCAACCATGGAAGGAGCACTGATCGGTGGATCAGTGCTCCTTCTGATTTCGCGATATGTTGCAATATCTTTTCCGATGGCGTCAGGCGATACACATTCGGCCTCAGCCAATCTGACACGTCAATGTGAGCTTGCAACGATCTGTCTGTCGGGGAACCACTGCGGCAACCGCTCGGCGAATCTGGCCGCGCATTCGTCACTGTAGGCTTGTGCAGCTTCTTTGCCCAAGGCGTAATCGTTGGCTTCCCATTCTTCTAGCGAGGCCGTGCGCGGTGTCGGTATGCATTCCAGATTGACCGGGCTGGCCTTGCGCTTCAGAAAGCCGCTGCGCTCCCCACCGATCGTCACTGCGTAGCGCAACTCATAAGGCGATTTAGTATCGGCCAGGCTTTGATAAACGAGCAACCAGTCCGATATCAGTACCTGTAACGGGAATGGGTCCGCTGGCAGTGCAGTTGGATGTCCGGTGAAGTAGGTCTTCAAATGGGCGTTGACTGCATCTCGCTGCAATTGATAGCCCGGATTCCCCAAGCCTTCCATCTTTTCTCCTTTCAGTTGACTTTTCCCGAAGGTCGACACTGATACACCGCGCGCAAACAGGCTGGTGGCGATTTGCAAGCCGACGAGCATCCCAGTATGTCCGCGTCGTACAACACGCAGCATTTCATCGCCGTTGGGTTGACCGTTCGAGCCAACACGCATCACAGAGCGCAACGGGAGCTGCAAGGCCCAATCCTTCGACGGCGCGACGATAGCGCCTGCATCAGGCGGTAACCCTGGTTGCTCGCCTGTTGAGGCAACTGACCCACTGACCGCAACTGCAGCAGCGGCAGACGCGGTTGCTGTGGAAAAATCACCAGCAGCAAAGGCTGACGCGGCAGTAGTGGCTTCGGTAACACGCGCAGGCGTACAGAACGTGGCAGCTGCACGCATCTGCGCTTCGTGGAAGCCGATACCGCTGGTCTGATGCACTGCGGCATCCTTGCCGTACTGCGCCACCAACTTGCCGATCAATACATCCGATGGCGATTGCTGCGCACAGACCTTCGCGGCTGCGATGCGCGACCAAGCGAATTGCAGTGCAGGATCCCAACCCATCGCATCTTCGCCCACGAATCCGTGGTCATAATGATACGCGTAGATGGCAGGGTCGATCTCCCGCAGCGTCATTCCGCCGTGACCGGCATAGCCTAATGGCAGGCCCTGCGCAACGGCGAGCACCGGCAGTGCCAATAGCACCACCGCAATATATGTTTTCATGAATCTCTGTCTTTATGAATGAATGCGACGCGCTGCATGTCCCCCATGCAGCGCGACCGATGTGCCAACGCGTGCATGCGATGGCCTACAACGGGGCGCTGATCGACAAGTCATCGCACAATGCACCTGCCGGCTCGACCCGCAGGCGCAGTGTATCCACACAAGGGAGAAACCGCAGTCGGGGCGGTCCCGACGCGTGTGTGGGGACCGCCCCTCAAATGTTCACTGCTCAGCCATGCAAAATTCCACCCGCGCTGGGTTGCCACTCGCGCGGGGGCCGCAATGCGGCCAGCGTATGCACCAGCTCGCGATAGCTTTCAGCCAGTTGCACGAACAAACCAGCATCGTTGCAGCGGCTATCGGCGACTTCCGAATATGCCCCCCTACCCAGATCGATGAAGTAATCCACGCTAAGGCGCCTGCGCTGTGCCACGCCTGGGAACAAGCCTGCGATCAGCAGGCATCCGTCGCCCACATCGCGCAACGCATCGGCCCGCACGCTACCGAACTGGTCTTGCGCATGCAGCCACGCCAATGCCTGGGTGCGTGAAAGCAGATGCGCATCGCGTTGAAAGCGCAGCAATACGAACACTAGATAATGCTCACGCGATTCGTCCAGCGGACGCGCAATCCGCTGCCCCGCCTCGCGTACCAACGCCTGCCACAATTCGGCTGGCGTCCCCTGTTTGAAAGACTCGTACATACGTCCTCCTGCGTGGTGTGGACCCTCGCAAGAAGCTTATGCATAACTTGGGCCATCGCGTTGGCAGTGTGCGGGTTCGAGCGCCAACGCTGGCCGCTGATACCGATGGCCTACGAAGGCACGCCGCCGCGCTCGGGCAGTTGGCACAGTCACCACATTGGTATCGCTACCGAATGGATGACTCCCTACTCCACCGTCACCGACTTAGCCAGGTTGCGAGGTTTGTCCACATCGGTGCCGCGTGCCAGGGCCGTGTGGTAGGCCAGCAACTGCACCGGAATAGTGTGGATGACGGGCGAGAGCACGCCGGCGTGGCGTGGCGTGCGGATCACATGCACACCTTCGGACTCGCTGAATTGGCTGTCCTGATCGGCAAACACAAACAGCTCACCGCCACGTGCACGCACCTCCTGCATGTTGGATTTGACCTTCTCCAGCAAGCGGTCTTTCGGCGCAATCACCACCACCGGCATCGCCGCATCTACCAGTGCCAACGGACCATGCTTCAATTCGCCGGCTGGATACGCTTCGGCATGGATGTAGGAGATTTCCTTGAGTTTGAGTGCGCCTTCCAGCGCAATCGGGTAATGCAGGCCGCGACCTAGAAACAGCGCATGGTGTTTGGACGAAAATCGCTCGGCCCACGCCATGATCTGCGGTTCCAGATTCAATGCGTGCTGCACGCTTCCGGGCAGAAAGCGCAATTGCTCCAGATACTGCGCTTGTTCGGCTTCACTGATGCGGCCCTGCAACTTGCCAAGCACCATGGTGAGCTGGAACAAGACGGCCAACTGGGTGGTGAACGCCTTGGTCGAGGCCACGCCAATCTCGGCACCAGCACGCGTGTAACAGACCAGTTCGCTGGCGCGCGGAATTGCGCTTTCAGGCACATTGCAGATCGACAGCGTATGCAGATGCCCCAACGACTTGGCGTATTTCAGCGCTTCCATCGTGTCCAGGGTTTCGCCCGACTGGGAGATGGTGACGACGAGATGTTTGGGATTGGCATACGCGACGCGGTAGCGATATTCGCTGGCGATCTCCACGCTACACGGCAGCCCGGCGATGGCTTCAATCCAGTAACGCGCGGTCATGCCGGCGTAGTAACTGGTGCCGCAGGCCAGGATCTGTACGCCTTCGATAACGCGCAACACCGCTTCTGCATGAGCCCCGAACAGCGAGGCCGGAAAGCCCTTGGCATCGATCGCTGCCTCGATGGTGTCGGCCAGCGCGCGCGGCTGCTCGTGGATTTCCTTCTGCATGAAATGCCGGAACGGACCCAGTTCCAGCGAGGCCAGGGACACATCCGACAGATGCAGCGGGCGCTCGATCTGCGTATCGTTGCCGTCGAAGATGCGCACGCTATCGCGACGCAATTCGGCGGTATCGCCATCTTCAAGAAAGATGACCTGACGCGTGGACTGCACAATGGCCGAAACGTCGGAGGCAACGAAGTTCTCCCCCTCGCCCACCCCGATCAGTAGCGGGCAGCCCATCCGCGCACAGACGAACCGTTCCGGTTCGGCCTGGCTCATCACTGCCAGCGCGTAGGCACCGGTGAGTTCCTTGACAGTGCGCTGCAGCGCGGTCAGCACATCACCGGCACTGCCCAGATGGTGGTGAATCAGATGCGCGATGACTTCGGTGTCGGTCTGCGATTCGAAGGTGTAACCGAGCGCACGCAATTTTTCTCGCTGCGCTTCATGGTTTTCGATGATGCCATTATGCACCAGCGCCACGCCTGCACTGATGTGCGGATGCGCGTTGGCTTCGGTGACGCCGCCATGAGTGGCCCAGCGCGTATGACCGATGCCCAGCGTGGCGCCGAACTGCTCGGCCTGCACGGCCTGCGCCATCTCGGCCACTCGGCCGGTACGACGCACACGACGCACTCGCGCGCCTTCGAGCACTGCAATACCGGAGGAATCGTAGCCGCGGTATTCCAGGCGCTTGAGTCCTTCGATCAGGACCGTCACCACATCGCGCCCGGCGATCGCTCCGACAATGCCGCACATAGGACAACTCCCTCAAAAGAAGTTGGATATGGTAGCGCGCCCGTCCTTGTGCGCTGCACGATCATGCTCAGACAGCATGTCCGCCGCCTGTGTTCGCGGGCACTGCGCATCAGATCATATGGCGTGAATGACCGCGTGCTTGCTAGCGACTC
>Ga0207791_1000423_pt1 | contig 10930 bp, 10 predicted proteins | sample HigsolmetaGSP16D_FD_184844 | JGI IMG/M metagenome (GOLD analysis project Ga0207791, IMG submission 184844) | High solid enriched microbial communities from the Joint BioEnergy Institute, USA - SP1-6-D (SPAdes) | ecosystem: Engineered > Bioreactor > SSF (Solid state fermentation) > Aerobic >...
TGAAGAACACTAGGTTGAGAACAAGGCGGCGGGTGAAATTCATCACATCCCATAAGCCGCCAAAGAAGCGAGCGATGGGATTGCGACGCACGGGCTGGTTCATGAAAAAACTCCGTCGAAAGACGCTGCATGCAAGTTGGTAGTGCTCAGCATACCGGCTACACAGCGCGCGCGGCATGCACTGGCAGTCAAGAGATACCAGTGGCGGTGAACCGCCGGCTGGTGTGGCGGAAGCGTAGTCCCATCAGGATCGAGGCCAAGGTCAGGCCCAGGATCAGACCGACCCACATGCCCTTCGGCCCCCAGCCCAGCCCCAGGCCGAGTCCGGTGCCGATCGGCATGCCGACGCCCCAATACGAAAACATCGCTGCGAACATCGGCACGCGGGTGTCCTTGAGCCCGCGTAGCGCGCCTGCCGAAAGCACCTGGATGCCATCGGGAAACTGAAACGTGGCGGCAAACAGCAGCAATACCGAGGCCAGCGCGGCTACTGCCACATCATCGGTATACACGCCGACGATGGCATCGTGGCCAAGCAACAGCACACTCGCCGATAGCGCTTGGGTACCCAGCACAATCGCATAGCCGGCCCATACCGCACGCCGCATGCCCGGCGAGTCGCCGCGCCCCACCGCATGACCGACGCGCAAGGTGGTGGCCTCGGCTACGCCCATCGGGATCATGAAACACAGCTGCGCGACGTTGATCGCAATCTGGTGCGCGGCCGCTTCGGTGGAGCCCAGCCGGCCGATCAACAAGGCAGTGACGATGAACAGCCCGCCTTCCATCAATACGGTGATGCCGATCGGCAAGCCGGTACCCAGCAACTCACCGATGGCGCGCCAGCGCGGGCCTTCAAGGCAGGTGAACAATTGCAGATGCGCAAAGCGCCGCGCGCGCGACAGATACAGCGCAAAGACGCTCGCCTGCACCCACATGGTGATGGCCGAAGCCATGCCCAACCCTTCGGCACCATGCTCGGCGAAACCGAACTTGCCGTAGGTCAGCACATAGCCCAGTGGCGCAAGTACCAGCAAACCGCCAAAGCCCAACACCATGGTCGGCAGCGTCCAATGCATGCCCTCGCTGAGATAGCGCATGCAGAAGTAGAACGTCAGCGCCGGCACGCCCCAGCGTACCGCGCGTAGGAAATCGGTAGCGCCGGGCACGATGTCCGGTGCAATCCCGAAGGTGGGCAATAGCAACGGCACCAGGCTCAGGAACGCGAACATCGACGCACTCAGCCACAGCGACAGCCACAGCGCCTGCCGGAACAATGGCCCAATCGCACGCTCGCGTCCGGCACCCAACAGCTGTGAGACCGAGGCAGTCAATGAGATCAACGTACCGATCGGAACCAGCATCGGCAGCCACAGCAGCGAGGTACCGATGGTGACCGCCGCCAGGGTGGCCGTGCCGTGGTGGCCGGCGATGACGTTGTCGACAAAACTGATCAAGCCGGTGGAGATATGGCCGAGCACCAACGGCAACGCGAGCACAGCGGTGGCGCGCAATTCCGGGGCGAAGCCTGGCGTCGCGGACAGGGATGCAGAAGAAAAAGACATGAAGACCGCTCGCTGCGCGGACTACGGTCGTGCCGGGAGGCGCTGGCACCGGGTCGCGTTGGCAGACTATCTTACGCTCACTTTCCGGCTGCGGCCTTGTCGCGCATGTGGGTAGCGCCTGCTGCGCGTGTGGGCGGAAACGCGCCCAGGCGGCTGCTAGCTAGCCGGCGCGAGATGACGGGGCAGGTCTATCAGCGATGCTTGGCGCGGATGCTCGATGCGCCATCTACAGCGCCAACATATGCAAAGCGACGTGTGCCGGGCTGATGTCGTGCGCTGCATGCAAGCGCGGCACGCTGGCAGTGGCGAAGTTGTGTCGCGAGCGATCAACGCGCCAGTTGGTGCTTCAACCAGGCGCCACGCCTGGCTGGCGCTTCGGCCAGGAAAGCTTCACGCAAGTCATCACGCTCCTGGGGCGGGGTGCGCTGGGCCAGCTCCGCCAATTGCTCTAATTGGCTGGGATCCAGCCCGCGCAGCGCTGCCAGCATGGGGGCGCGCTGGGCTGGCAACACGTAGCCGATCAGCGGCTGCAATTGCGCATAGTACGTGCCCACCTGCGAGCCCAGACGCCAACCGTCGCGATGCAGGCGGTCCATTGCATTGAACTGCGTGCGGAGCGCGCGTTGCTGATCTTCGGGCAGGGTCTGCAGGCGCTCGCGTGCCTTGCGCAGCACCAATTGGTCGGTGGCGGTCAGCCCCTTCCAAGCCGCATAGCGGGCGCGCAGCTCGGCCTTTTGTGCAGGCGTCAACGCATCCCATCGCGCGCGTTGCTCCGCGGGGCTCGGGCTTGCACTTGGCATTGCGGCAGCCGACGTGGGTGCAGACGATGTAGCGCTGGCGTTTCCCAACGGCGTCGGCAAGGTCTGCGCGCTGGCAACGCCGGCAATCACGCAAAGCAGCAAGCCGCACCAATTAGTTGTTTTCAACATCGACCGTCTCCGGAGGGGCGGAAGGCTGCTCGACCACAGCGGCATGGTTGCCGGATTCGTCGACCGGCACAGGGTGGCCCGCTGCATACCAGGCATAGAAGTCCGCAGAGCGCGCCAGTTCCAGATCCGGGTCGGCGAGCATGGCTTGGTCGCGCGGGTCCAATCCAGGCGTGGCCGCCGCAGCCGGCAAATCGGCGGCGGGGAGTTCTTCCACCAGGACCGGGCCCACTTCGGTCACATGCAGCGCGCCGGCGGGCGCCTGCGAAACCGGGTCGGGCGGCAGCGCGGGCCGGCGGTGCGTCCACCACCAGCCCAGCATGCCCAGCAGCAGTGCTGACGTCAGGACGCCCACCACCATGCCAGGATGGATGCGATTCAACCGCGGCCACCCCAATTGCTGCCTGGGACGCACGCGCGTGACGGTGGGACGCGGCACTGGTGTTGATTTCGGTGTTTGCGCCATCGGCGAGGCTGTCTGCAACGACACGCCGGCCAGCGCCGAGTCGCGTAGCTGGCCCAGCCGGGTCAATTGGGCCGGGGTCAGATCGCGCAGTTCCACTTGGGCCGCCTCAGCCAAGGCCCGCCATGCCTGCGCATCCGGGTTGCCGGCAGCGTCGCGTGGGCAGGCACGCACCAGCGATTGACGATAGGCAGCTATCTCAACGTCCTGCACCTCGCTGGCCGCCTGCTCTTCCAGCCCGGCCAAGACCCGGAGCAGCAGCGCGAGGCGGTCGGCAGTCTGCATCCGTCCCAATGCGGTAAATGGGGGCATCCAGGTGCCTGGCATCGGCTCGCGTCGCAGCGCAGGTGCGGCGGCGAGCAGGCTCCAGAAGCGCATCGGCCAGCCTGCCATCGGGCGACCCGCCGCTTGCCTACTGAACGCGTGCAGGGCGGTCGCCAGAGCGCTCTCGGCGGCGGCAACATCGCCACATTGCAACTGTGCAAGTACCAGAGCCCGGCGTTCCACACCACGCAAGAAAGCAGAAAGCGCGGCCGGCGGGACAGCGGTGTTGGGAACGACGATCATGAGCACTCCAGGGTCGGCAGGCATGATACCGATGCGATTGCCTACCGCCGATGGCTTGACAAATCGGCACATCTTCGCTCCGCCTTCACACAAACCGCGCTGTCGCTGCTTGGGGTTGTGCACAGCGGCAGAAATACCGATACGCAGACGCCTGTCAACTATTTTTTTTCTTTATTACAATCACGCTTCGCACTTAAGTGATTGAAATTTAAAGATTTATTTCTATTGGCTAAAAAATGTCCAAGGGATTGCAAAGTCTGATGAGCCCATCGTCATCACGTGGCGCACAAGACTCATTCACAGACTTATCCACAGGCGATGTGGATAAAGCTGTTTCCTTAACCCTCACATAGGTTTACGTGGCATTTAGTGGTCGCATCGTAGAAATGCGGCTGCCGCGTCAGACGCCGAGGTCGTCCGATTCGGGCTTGGCTGCCGACCCCGGACAGGGTCGGTAGACTCACTGCATGTCTTCCACCGTCGCCACCCTGCGCGTCGCCTTGCCGGTGCCGCTGCCCCAATTGTTCGACTATCTGCCCCCAGCCGATGCGCCACTGACCGACTCGGCGCAGGTCGGCTGCCGGGTGCGAGTGCCGTTCGGGCCACGCGAGCTGGTCGGGATAGTGGTAGAGATCGGCCAACTGCCCGCGGCTGACGGCCTGCGCCCGGCGCTGGCCTGGTGCGACCGAACGCCGCTGCTAGCTGATGAACTGGCCCGCTCGCTGCAGTGGCTAGCCCGCTACACCCATGCACCACTGGGCGAAGCTCAGGCCAGCGCCCTGCCCGGCCCCTTGCGCCGCGGCGAACCGCTGGCCGATACCCACGCCTGGGCCTGGCGGCTGACCGAAGCCGGCTGTACTGGTGCCGCCAGCCTGCGCGCGGGCAGCCGCCCCGCCTTGCTGGCGGCACTGCTGCTCACTGGCGCGGTCGGGGAAGCGCAGTTAGACCCGTTGCTACCGCAATGGCGCGAGGCCGCGCGCAGCCTGGCCAAGCGCGCCTACGCCGAACGCGTGGCGATACCGGTCGACACGCTTCCGCCACGCCCGGGCAGGGGCCCGCAGCTCAACGACCAGCAGCGGGCTGCCGCCGCCGCGATCCGCGCGCACAGCGGGTTTGCCACCTATCTGCTCGATGGCGTCACCGGTAGCGGCAAGACCGAGGTGTACCTGCAAGCGATCTCCGATTGCCTGGCTATCGGCAAACAGGCGCTAGTGTTGGTGCCCGAGATCGGCCTGACCCCGCAGGCGCTGGGCCGTTTCCGTTCGCGCCTGGGTGTGCCAGTGCACGCGCTGCACTCGGGTCGATCCGATGGCGAACGCGCACGGGTCTGGGCGGCGGCCTGGCGCGGCGAGGCCCAGCTGATCGTCGGCACTCGCTCGGCAGTGTTCACTCCGCTACCCAATGCCGGTCTGATCGTCATCGATGAAGAGCACGACGCCAGTTACAAGCAGCAGGACGGCATCCGCTATCACGCGCGCGATTTCGCCCTGGTACGCGGCAAGGCGCTGGATATCCCGGTGATCCTGGGCAGCGCCACCCCATCGCTGGAAAGCCTGCATAACGCCTACTCCGGTCGCTACCAGCATCTGCGCCTGTCGCGGCGTGCCGGCGAAGCGCGCCCACCGCGCGTGCGCGTGCTAGACGTGCGCAAGCGCCCGCTCAAGGATGGCCTGTCATCCGAGGTGCTGGCCGGTATCGGCACCACCCTGGCACGCGGCGAACAGATTCTGGTGTTCAAGAACCGCCGCGGCTATGCACCGGTACTGCTCTGCCACGACTGCGGCTGGACCGCGGCCTGCCAGCGCTGCAGCACGCCGCTGCATCAGACTCCGATGACCGTGCATGCCGGTGGTCGCCGCCTGCAATGCCACCACTGTGGCGCACGCCAACCTGCACCGCTGGCCTGCCCGGCCTGCGCCAGCCTAGCGCTGCAGCCGCAAGGCATTGGCACCGAGCGGCTGGAAGAACGTCTGACCGAAGCGTTTCCAGGCGTCTCAGTGGTGCGCATCGACCGCAGTACCACCCAGCACCGCGACGCGCTGGAAACCCAGCTCGCCCGCCTCGGCACCAAGGCCGGCATCCTGGTCGGTACGCAAATCCTGGCCAAGGGCCACGATCTGCCACGGCTGACCATGGTGGTGGTGGTCGGCATCGACGAAGGCCTGTTTTCGGCCGACTTCCGCGCTGCCGAAAAACTCTCCCAGCAGCTGATCCAGGTGGCAGGACGCGCCGGCCGTGCCGATCGTCCCGGAGAAGTCTGGTTGCAGACCCATCATCCCGATCACCTGTTGCTGCAGACCCTGGTCAACGGCGGCTACCACGCCTTTGCCGATGCCGAACTTCAGCAGCGCCAAGCGGCTGGATTTCCACCCTTTGCACATCTGGCCTTGTTCCGTGCCGAAGCCAAGGATGTGGCCGCGGCCAACCAGTTCCTGATAGCGGTGCGTGGTTTGGCCAGCACCGATTCCAGCACGCAGTCAGCAGCACTTACCGCGGTGGAATGCTACGGCCCGATGCCGGCGCCGATGCCGCGACGAGCCGGTTTCCAGCGCAGTCAGTTACTGCTGTCTGCGCAACACCGCCCGGCACTGCATCGCCTGCTCGATACGCAGCTGCCGGCGATTTATGCACTACCGCAAGCTCGCCGCGTGCGCTGGTCCCTGGATGTGGATCCGATCGATTTGTATTAGCGCACAGTCGCTGGATGGAATGCACTTAACGAACAACCCAGCATCAGCACAACATCTGCAAAGGGCCCTGAAAACCGGACCGTTCGTGCAGCAGCTCTCGTGTGATCGAAAGGATCAGGCGACGAACAGCGCCTTCATCTTTTTCAGCGCATTCGCCTCGATTTGACGGATACGCTCGGCCGACACCCCGTACTCGTCGGCCAGCTCCTGCAACGTCACCTTGGAATCGGAATCCAGCCAGCGGCGCTTGACGATGTCGCGCGAGCGCGTATCCAGACCAGCCATGCCTTCACGCAACAACTGCAACTGATTGTCTTCGCTGTCGTGACGCTCGTAAGCCTGCGACGGGTCTTCTTCGGTAGCGACCAGGTAGCTCACCGGCGACAGCGGGGCATGATCGTCGTCTTCGTCCGACGAGGCATCAAAGCCGATATCGCGACCGGACAGGCGCGATTCCATCTCCATTACTTCACGCTCGGAGACGTTCAAGTCCTTCGCGACCGCAGTCACCTCCGAGGCATTGAGCCAGCCCAAACGGGTCTTGGACTTGCGCAGGTTGAAAAACAGCTTGCGCTGCGCCTTGGTCGTGGCAACCTTGACGATGCGCCAGTTCTTCAGGATGAACTCGTGCATTTCGGCACGAATCCAGTGCACCGCGAAACTGACCAACCGCACACCCATGTCCGGGTCAAAGCGCTTGACCGCCTTCATCAGGCCGATGTTGCCTTCCTGGATCAGGTCGCCCAGCGGCAGGCCGTAGCCGTTATAGCCGCGAGCCACGTGTACCACGAAGCGCAAGTGGGAATGGACCAGTTCGCGCGCGGCGTCCAAATCCAGCTCGTCGCGAAAACGGCGGGCCAGATTCTGTTCCTCATCGACCGACAGCACTGGAATCTGGTGCACAGCACCGATATAGGCGTCCAGCGAACCGAGCGCACTGGGAATCGGGAGATTGTTTGCCACAAGGGCAGTGGAGGTCGTCTGGTTCATAGGCACCATTTTAGCAGTCTAACTATTAGACTGCCGAGTCTAGTAAATAGTTCCCAGCATTCCATTGATAGAACGCGCTGGCTTTCTCAGTCACCGATGTCCTGCAGGCAGGCCGGAACCCCTGATTCAGTCGCTAGGCTACCACCAAGGACCTGTGCAACCAGTGATAAATCGGTCGCGAAACAGACTGCCGATCGCGTTATTCAGACACCGGTCGAGGTGGTGTTCAGCGCACTGCGTGGGGGCAACGACCAGTCGATCGGGTCGATCCCGCGTCGTTGCAGATGCGCGTTGGTCTTGGAGAAATGCTGGCAACCCAGAAAGCCGCGATGCGCCGACAAAGGCGATGGGTGCGGCGCCTTGAACACGCGGTGACGCGTCTGGTCGATGACCTTGCCCTTGGACTGCGCGTAACTGCCCCAGAGCAGGAACACCAGACCTTCGCGCTCGCGGTTGAGGATGTCCACCACATGATCGGTGAAGCCTTCCCAGCCTTTGTTCTGGTGCGCTCCTGCGCGGCCCTGCTCCACCGTGAGTACGGCATTGAGCAACAGCACGCCCTGGCGCGCCCACGGCATCAGGTAGCCGTGATCCGGTCGCGCAATGCCCAGATCGTCCTGAATCTCTTTGTAAATGTTGAGCAACGACGGCGGCACCGGCACGCCAGGCAGCACAGAGAAACACAACCCATGCGCCTGTCCTGGGCCGTGATACGGATCTTGGCCCAGGATCACGACCTTGACCTGCTCGAACGGGGTAGCGTCGAAGGCGGCGAAGATCTGCGGGCCAGACGGGAAGACGCGGGCGCCAGCCGCTTTGCGCTGGCGCAGAAATGCAGACAGTTCCTGCATCTGCGGGCGCAGCAACCAGTTACCCACCCGTGCCTTCCACGAGGGTTCCAGTTGAATGCGTCCTTCCACCTCAGTCATAACATGACAGCCTGATCCTCCAAGCGTGCCAAGCGTAGCTGGAACAGCACCTTGGTCACCAGCAGACGCTCTTCGATCGGCTTTTGCACCAGATCGTTGGCGCCGGCGCGCAGCAATTCGGATTGATTGCGCGGGTTGGTATCGCCGGTCATCACCAGCACCGGCAGGCGTCGCTTGCCGTAGCCGAAATCGATGCGGATGCGCTCGATCACGTCGCGACCGTTGAGCTCGCCCTTGAGAGTCACATCGGTCAGCACTACATCGATGCGGCGCTCGGTGCGGCCCAGCGATTCGGCAGTGAGCAGCGCAACGGCATCTTCGGCGGTGAGCACATGGACCACTTTCAGGCTCTGGCGCTCTAACATGCGTTTGGTCGCCTCGGCCACCACGCGGCTGTCTTCGATGTAGAGCACGGTCGCGCCGACGACCGGCTCGGGCTGCACATAGCCACGGATGAAGGTGGCCAGAGCTTCGTGACCAAGGGCTTTGTCGAAATAATCGGTAACGTATTCGGTGAAGCGGCGCTCCACCAGATGCTGCTGGGCATCGCCGGAAACCACGATCACCGGCACATAGGCCTGCCCGGCGGTTTCGCGCACGCTGCGCGCCAGGGTCAGGCCGTCGCCATCGGGGAGCGATAACGAGGTCGTCACCAGATCCACCGCGCCAGCTTCCAGTGCCTGACGCGCTTCGCTCACGCTGGAACAACCAATCACCTGCACGTTGGGCAGCTCGCGCGTGAGGACATCGGCAATCAGCTTGCGCGCCAGCTTGGACCCATCAACCACCATCACGCGCGGCGCGGCGCTGATCAGGTGCTTGAGATCTGGTGGATGCATGGCAGGTCTCAGGACTCTATAGGGCGAGTCTGGCGAAGGAAATGACCAGTTACCAGCCAGGCGCCCAACCAACCCAGCACCAACGTGCCGACCAGCACCAGCGCAGAATGCAAAAGATCCAGCCCGTGCAGGGTAAAGGAACTGCTGTAGCTATCGGCCAATATCGCCAACGGCGCACGCAATGCCAGACCGGACGCTGCAATCAACGCGAGCGCGACCGCACCAGCACCAAGCCCGTACCATGCACCCAGATACAGGAACGGGCGACGGATGAAGCCATCGCTGGCGCCGAGCAACTGCAGCACACCGATTTCTTCGCGCCGCGACTGGATATCCAGCCGCACGGTGTTGCCCACTACCAGTACCGCACCGATGCCGAGCAAAGACGAGAGCAACTGAATCAGCCGTTCGCCGAAATGCAACCAGCCATTCAGGCGCTTGCGCCACAGCGCATCGTGCTGCACCTGATCGGTCTGCGGCAGCGCCTGCAGCGCACCGGCAAGGTGTGCATCGTCAGCCGTATCGGTGGGGGTGACGATGAGCAAGGTTGGCAGCGGGTTGTCGCCCAGCGCATCGGCTGCCTCATCGAGCTTGGCGCTCTCGCGCAGCTCGGCCAAGCCCTGCTCGGGCGTGCGCAACGTGACCTTGGCAACGTCCGGACGCGCACGCAGCTCGCCGGCCAGCGCCTGCGCCGCATCGGCTGCCACGTCGAGCTTCAGGAATAGATTGATTTCGCGCGACTGCTGCACGCTGCCGGCCAACAGCTCGACGTTGTCCAGCGCGATCGACAGCCCCAGCGGCAGCGCCAGTGCCAGTGCCATTACCGCGATGGTCAGCAACGTGGACCACGGCCTGCGTATTGCGCGCCCCAGGCTGAAAGCAATGCTGTGGAGGTGGTGGTCGATCCACACACCAAAGCGCGAAGGTGCGACAGTTCCGGTATTGGCGAGCTTGCTCATTCGGCCAGGTCCTGCGGGGAGATGTCGTCGACCAGGCGACCGTGATCCAGGATGAGGACGCGCTTGCGCATCTGCTTGAGTAGCGCCAGGTCGTGGCTGACCACCAGCACGCTGGTACCACGCGCAGGAAGTTCGGCGAACAACTGCATGATTTCTGCGGCCAGTGCCGGGTCGAGATTCCCGGTGGGCTCATCGGCCACCAGTAGGCGCGGTTCGCCGACGATCGCGCGCGCGATGCCCACGCGCTGTTGCTCGCCCGCAGACAACTGCGATGGCAGGGCTTTCGCGCGATGGGCCAGACCGATGCGTTCCAGTACCGAGCGCACCCGCTTACCGATCTCGGCACGCCGGGTGCCGCGCAGGATCAGCGGCAACGCTACGTTCTCGGCAATGCTGCGATCGTTGAGCAGGCGGTGGTCCTGGTACACCGCACCTACTTGACGCCGATGCAGCGGAATCTGCCGGCCACGCACCTTGAGCAGGTTGCGTTCGCCCAGCAGCACGGCGCCCTGACTCGGGCGCTCGCTGAGATGGATCAATTTGAGCAGGGTACTTTTGCCGGCACCGGAGTGGCCGGTCACGAACAGCATCTCGCCATCGGCAACGTCGAAGCTGACATCGGTCAGCGCCTGGTGCCCACCGACGTAGTGCTTGCTGACGTTGTCAAAACGCAGAACGGTCATTCGGCAATTATGCCGGAGCGCCGGTACTTGCGTCGCCGCAACGATGCGCGGCGAGAAGATCAATACCCGAAACGGTCAGCAATCAGCGGCCGGAGACCAGCGAACGCAATCGGCGCCCGATCCGGCTCAGCAGCGACGGACTGCCTGACGCCTTGGTCGCCGCGCGCACCGGCGTGGCGACCACCTGGGTGGGCTTGCGCGGTGAAGCTGGCGCAGCATCCGGTACGGACGCGACTGCCAGCTCGGCACCTTCGACCGGACGGCCGTTGCGACGCCGCCGACGCTTGCGCGGTGCGCGTTCGGCATCGGCCACGTCCGC
>Ga0207791_1000424_pt1 | contig 10924 bp, 4 predicted proteins | sample HigsolmetaGSP16D_FD_184844 | JGI IMG/M metagenome (GOLD analysis project Ga0207791, IMG submission 184844) | High solid enriched microbial communities from the Joint BioEnergy Institute, USA - SP1-6-D (SPAdes) | ecosystem: Engineered > Bioreactor > SSF (Solid state fermentation) > Aerobic >...
CACGGCCTGATCGCTGATCGGCAACGTTTCATGCACATGATGGCTGACGATGATGCTGGTCAGGCCCAGGCTAGCGTTGAGGCGCTGGATCAAGCTCATGATCACGCCAGAGGCGATTGGGTCCAGCCCGGTCAGCGGCTCGTCGTAGATCATCAGCGGCGGGTCCAGGGCCAGCGCGCGTGCCAGCGCAACGCGCCGCGCCATGCCACCGGACAACTCGCGCGGCCAGGCATCGGCTACGGCCAGCAGGCCCACCGCATGCAACTTCATTTGCACCACCCTTTGCAGGACCGCTGCCGGCAGAAGGGTGTGGGTGCGAAGCGGCAATGCGACGTTGTCTGCCACGCTGAGGTCGGTCAGCAAGCCATTGCCCTGCAGCAGCACGCCGACATTGCGGCGCATCTCCAATAGCGCGCGGCTGCCGGTGGGAATCGCATTGCCGAACACCGTCACCGTACCGGCCACTGGCCGCAATTCGCCCGTCAGTGCTGCCAGCAGGGTGGACTTGCCGCTACCGGAAGGGCCGAGCACGGCCGTAATGCTGCCGCGTGGCACCTCCAGCGAGACATCGCGCAGGATCGTGCGCCCGCCGCGATCAATGCGGATACCGGACAACTGCACGACAGGGGAAGCGGAAGCCGTCATCGGGGCCATTAACAAAATTCCAACGCAATAGAGTAGACCGCAAACCGCTGAATATAAACAGACTGGCGCGTTCAGTATTGTCGCATCGCGCAGCAGTCGTCACCATGCGTTGCAGTACGTTTCCGCGCAATACTGCACGCCGCGCCCCATTTTAGTTCTCGCCGGTTGCAACTGCCCTGCGGCATCATGCAGCGATGACGCCAGCGCCCGATTTCCGTCTCTATCCATCCAACGCGCTGGATACCTTGGCTGCCTTGCTCGCGCAGGAGCTGCGTCGACCAGAGCCTGGGCAGCCGTTGTTGCAGCCGGAGATGGTGCTGATCCCGCAGGTGGCGATGCGGCGTTGGCTACAGTCCACGCTGGCGGTCGAGCATGGTGTCGCGGCCAATCTGGAATTTCTCACCCCTGGCGAATTTGTCGCACGCGCGCTGGAGCGCAACCTCGGCGCGACCGACGACGATCTGGACATGGCGACTACCCAGTGGCGCTTGTACGCCGCGCTGCAGACGGAGCTGAGCAGCGATGCGAGCTTGGCGCCGCTGGCCGGGTATCTGGCCGATGGCGATGCGCTCAAACCCTGGGCGCTGGCCGGTGAGTTGAGTGGTGTGTTCGAAAAATATCAGGCATGGCGACGCGATTGGTTGCTGCGTTGGGAAGATGGTGCCGGCCCGGACGACACTCAGGCGCGGCTGTGGCGCAGCATCGCCACTGGCCGCCCATACCGTGCCCGTCGCATTGGCCAGTATCTGGATCGCTACGCGCGTGCCGATGGTCCGTTGCCACAAGGTTTGCCGCAGCGTGTGTTTGCTTTTGCCATCTTGAATATCTCGCCTGACGTCTTGCGCGTGCTGGCCACGCAGGCGCGTGTGGGGACGCTGCATTTCTATCTGCCCACGCCCGCGCAGGGATACTGGGGCGATCTACAGACCCTGTCGCAACGCCGTCGCGAAGACAGCGCCGTCCAGCTGTTTGCCGAGCAGGTGCAGGAAAACCCGATGCTGCAGGCGTGGGGTGCGGCCGGGCGCGATTTCATGGCGTTGCTGGGACACTACGAAGTGGTGCATCCGCTGGCCGAAATTGCAGCCTATGCCGACCCGTTTGATTCCGACCAACGCACGCTGGCCGATGGCGGGTTGGGCGACAGCTTGTTGCGGCGCATGCAGAGCGATCTGTTCCATCGCCGCGCGCCGGTGGTGCCCGCGCTGTTGCCGGCAGTGAATCTGCATGATCCCAGTTTGCAGGTGCACGCATGCCACACGCGGCTGCGTGAGTTGCAGGTGTTGCACGATCAAATACGCGCGCTTCTCGACGATACCCGCTTGGACCCGCCACTGCAGCCACGCGAGATTGCGGTGCTCTCGCCCAACATCGACCCGTACGTGCCGTATCTGGATGCGGTGTTCGGCAGCCACGGCACCGATGACGCGCTGCCCTATGCGCTGGCCGATGCCAGCCCATTGGCCAGTGAACCGCTGGCTGATGTGTTTCTCACCTTACTCAGCTTGCCGGTTGCGCGTTTCGGTCTGCATGAAATTCTCGACCTGCTGGCCAGCGCCCCAATCGCCGAAGCCGCTGGGCTGGATGAAGCCGGTTTGGAACGCCTGCGCAGCTGGCTGCACGCTGCCGGCGCCCGCTGGGGCCTGGATGCGGCGCATCGGCGGCACCATCAGGCACCGGGCGATGATGCCTACACGTGGCGCTTCGCACTGGACCGGCTGTTGCTTGGCCATGCCAGCGGCGCCGACGAGGACATTGAGGGTGTGGCGCCGTGGCCGCAGCTGGAAGGCAGCGCGCTGGCTGCGCTCGATACCTTGTTGCGGCTGCTGCGCGTGCTCGAACGGTATCAAGCGGTGCTGGCCGAGGCGATGACGCCTGTGGAATGGCGCGAGCGTTTGCTGGGCCTGCTAGACGCATTGATTCCGGCCACGCCCGCCGCGCCGCGTGCACAGCGCGCGCTGGATCGCTTGCGCACGATGATCGATCAATTTGCCCGCGATGCCGTGCGCGCCGAGTACGCCGGCACGGTGCCAGCCGAGGTGGTGCGTGCGCATTTCGCTGCGGTACTGTCCGAATCGGACACGCGCGCGCCGCTGCTCACCGGCGGTATCAGTTTCGGTCGCATGGTACCGATGCGCTTGCTGCCATTCCGCGTGATCTGCCTGCTCGGCATGAACGATGGCGACTTTCCGCGCCGCGACCCGGCCGCCGGGCTCAATCGCCTCACTGCAGAACTGGGCACGGAACGTCGCCGGTATGGCGATCGGTCCACGCGCGAGGATGATCGCTTTTTGTTCCTGCAGTTGTTTGCCTCTGCGCAGGAGGTGTTTTACCTCAGCTATCTTGGTGCCGATGCGCGCGATGGCGGCGTGCGCGAGCCGTCGGTGCTGGTCAGCGAGTTATTGGCAACCGCCGCGCAGTATCACGCCGCTGGCAACGCGCTCGACACGTTAGTGGTGCGTCACCCGTTGCAGCCCTTCGCCGCTGCTGCGTTTGGTGCGCTGGGCGAGGAATGCGCCGATCCACGCCGTTTCAGCTATCGTCGGCAATGGCGACCGGCAGTGGATAGCCTGGTCGGCCAGCGGCAGCCGCTTGCGCCGTGGGTGGCCGGTGCATTGCCGGCTGAAGAGATCGCCTTGCCGGCCAGCATATCCATCGACGCGCTGCGCCGCTTGTTGACCGACCCGGCCGGGCAGTTCCTGCGCCATCGCCTGGGCATGCGCCTGCCCGATCCAGCCTGCCAAGACAGTGATCGGGAACCGTTGCTTGCCCCTACGCGCGGTCTGGATCATTACGGTTTGCAGCAGCAACTGCTGGTCGCTGCATTGGCCGGCGACACCGAGCGCCTGTACGAGCGCCTGCGAGCCCGTGCACTGCTGCCCTCCGGCCCATTGGGGCGGCGCCAGCTCGACGAGCGCATGGCGCAACTGCGTCCGTATGCCGATGCGTTTCGGCAATGGTGTGGCGCGTCGATGGCCGAGTCGCGCCGATTGCAGGTGCAGATCGGCGATATCCAAATCCATGGTCGTGTGCCGGGCTGCTATGCAAACGGAGTGGGGCGTGTGCATGTCGGCGCGCTCGGCGCTCGTAGCGTGATTACGCATGGCCTGGAATGGTTGTTATTGCGTGCCGCTGGCGAGCACACGCCATATATGCGTTTCTTCGACCACGACGGTAGGCTGGGTCCGCATCCCATCGATGCCGAACCGCTGCCCCAAATGCAGGCGCACACTGCGTTGGCTGAGCTATTGCAGCTGTATCGCCACGGCTTGCAGACACCATTGTCCTTCGCGCCGTATAGCAGTTGGCAGTACCACCAGGCTGTGCGCGGCGGTGACTTGGACAAGGCCATCAAGGACGCAGCCAGGAAATGGCAAGCCAGCTTCGGCTGGAGCGAATCGCAGAGCCCGGAACTGCGCCTGGTCACACGTGGTCGCGACCCGTTCGCCGATGCGCAGCGCTTTACCGATTTCGCCACCACCAGCCATCGCGTGTATGCATTGCTCGAACAGGGCGACACGGGCGTGCCGCTCGATGCCGCGCGCTTGATCGACAGCTGGCGGCGTTGGCACAGCGCGCAGGAAGATGCCGAATGAGCACCGCCCCAGACACCGACCCGTACCTGCACTTGCCGCTGCACGGCGTGTGCTTGATCGAAGCCAGTGCCGGCACTGGCAAGACGTTTACGCTGGCAACGTTGTTCACCCGGCTGGTGGTCGAGCGCGGCTTGCGCGTCGGCCAGATTCTCGTAGTGACCTTCACCGAAGCGGCCACGCAGGAACTGCGCGGTCGTCTGCGCGAACGCTTGACGCTGGCTGCAGCCATAGTATTGGACGACTGCGCAGCAGCGGCTCCGAGCCTGCGCGATTCACCCCTGCCACACGACACGCCCGACGCACTGCTCACCCGCGCGATCCTCACCACGCATCTGGCCGGTGGTACTGAAACACCGGCCGCATTGCGCCGCCGTCTGCAGCAGGCGGCGGAAGAAATCGATCTTGCCGCGGTGTTCACCATCCACGGCTTTTGCGCGCGCGTGCTGCGCGAACACGCGCTGGAAAGCGGCCAGGCCTTCGCCGCGCCGGAACTGCTTGCCAACGACCGCGAGCTATTTTGCGAAGTGGCAGCCGATCTGTGGCGGCAACGCGCCGCCTATGCGGCGATGGCCGAAGATCTCATTGGGCTATGGTCCGACGGCCCAGAGGCATTGGCCAGCGATCTGCGGGCTTTGGTGCGGTATCCGCAGTTGCTACCAACGCCTTCAACGCCAGCACCCGATCCAACACCGATCCGCCAAGCTGCCGCGCAAGCCTTGGTCGCTACCCTGCGCGCGCACGGCGACACGGCTTACAACGCCATCGCCTCCGCATTCGACAACAAGGTTTTCGACGGTCGCCGTGCGCGCCGTGCAAGTTTTGACAAGGCTTTTGAGGAGTTGTGGAACGGGAGTGCCAATGCTCATTGGATACTGGATGAGAAGGCACATCTAGACAAATTGCTGCCGGCACGCATGCGCGAATTTTGCAGGGATGGGGCGCACGACCGCGTACCGTGCTCACCCTTGTTCGATGCGTTACAAGCGTGGCGACAAGCTGACATACAGGTACAACAATGGCAGCAAGACCGCCGTATCGCCCTGCTGCATGCATTGCGCGACGATGCCATCGCGCGGCTTGCGCTGCTCAAGCGGCAACGCCGTGTGCAGACCTACGACGATCTGGTCGATGGTGTCGCGCGGGCACTGCAGGGCGTGCAGGCCGACACCCTGGTCAAACGCCTGCGCACGCAATACGCCATCGCGCTGGTGGACGAGTTCCAGGACACCGACGACCGCCAGTGGTCGATCTTTGCCAATGTGTTCGGCGTCGCGCCGCTTGCACGTGCTGCCGGTCTGGAGCCGGCGTTGTTTCTGATCGGCGATCCCAAGCAGGCCATCTACGGGTTTCGTGGCGGCGACGTGCACACCTATCTGGCCGCCGCAGTCACGGCCGAACGCGCACCACCGCTGCGCCACAACTTCCGCTCGCGCCCCGCCCTGCTGGCGGCCATCGATGCGCTGTATACGCAGGCCGGCTACACCGATGCCTTCCTCACCGATGGCATCGCTTTCCATCCGGTGCAGCCTGGCAGCACGCGCGTGGACGCCGATCTGCAATGCGATGGCGTCACTGCTCCTGCGTTGACGCTGTGGCGTGCGCCGGAACCACCGCCACCGGTCAAAGGCAAGCTCAAACCCTGGAGCGCCGATCGCGCGCGTGACTTGGCCACTGCGGCGTGTGTTGCAGCGATCTGCGGCTGGCTGGCCGGTGGCCGCGACGGCACTGCCACCATCAACGCGCGCCCGGTGCAGGCCGGCGATCTCGCCGTGCTGGTGCGCAGCCACGGCGAGGCCACGCGCATCCAGCAGGCGCTCGGCGCGGTGGGCATCCCGGCGGTGGCGGCGGGCAAGCAAAGCCTGTTTGCCACCGACCAGGCGCTGGAAGTACTCGCCTTGCTGCAAGCGTTACTGGACCCAGGCGACGACAGCCGTCTGCGCGCCGCATTGGCCACGGTGTTGATCGGCCAAGACGCTATCGCCATCGCCGCACTTGAACGCGACGGTGAGCGGCATCGCCGCTGGCAGCAACAGGCGCTGGATTGGCGCGAACGCTGGCAGCGCGGTGGACCGCTCGCCTTGATCGGCGATCTCGGCGCCGCGCACGGGCAACGCCTGCTCGCCTTGGTCGATGGCGAACGCCGCCTCACCAATTACTTGCAGCTGGCCGAACTGCTGCAGGAAGCCGACTCCCGCGCACTCGGCCCGCATGGCCTGGTCGATTGGCTGTCACGTCGCATTGCCAATGCCGACGACAACGACGACGCCCAGCAATTGCGGCTGGAATCGGACGCACGCCGTGTGCAGATTGTCACCCTGCACAAAAGCAAAGGCCTGGAATATCCGCTGGTGTTTCTGCCGTATATCGGCATCGGTCGCAAGCCGCTGGAACAGAAGCCCGGCAGTCGCGTGATTATTTATCGCGATGGCAAGCGTTGTTTGCATTGGCCGCCTGAGGTTGAGACCGAGCAATGGAAAGCCATGAAAGACGAATGGAAGAAAGAGCAGGATGCCGAAGACGCGCGCCTGCTCTACGTTGGCCTGACCCGTGCCGAACACGCGCTGTGGATTGCCAGCGGCCCGTTTCATCAGTACGAACGCACGCCATTGTCCGGCATGCTGCGATCGCTCGACGCGCTGCAAGGTGCCGCTGGCGAGGGCAACGTCGTGGTGGACACCAGCATTCCGCCGGCCCACCCGCCGCGGCTGCCGCCAGCAAGCGAGTCGCAGGTGCCGCCTGCGCGCACTCCGCAGCGGCACATCGCCCCGGAATGGTGGGTCTACAGCTTCACCCAACTGGCCAACGCCGATTCAGGTGCGACCACCGACCCGATGGCCAGCGCCACCGTCGTCGGCAGCGGCGGCAGCGATGAACCGTCCGGCAGCGAGGCAGTCGCTGCGGCCGTTGCCGACGACGCCGAGCCGTTCGATGCGCGCTTTACCGGCAACCGTTTCGGCGTGGTGATGCACGAAGTATTCGAGCGTTGCGACTTCGCCGCCTGGCAGGCCTGGCGGTCGGGGCATCCGGCACCCGCTGGCCAGGCTCTCCTCATCCGCGAGGCCCTGCAACGCGGCGGTTATGGCCAGGACGAACTTGACGACGGTCTGACCATGCTGACTGCACTGATCGGCCACACCCTCACGGTGACATTGCCCGAAGGCACCCGTCTTGCCGAGGTGCCAGAATCGCAGCGCCGCAATGAAATGGAATTCCACTTCGCAATGCAACCCACCCGCGTCGATGCGCTGCTCGCCTTGCTGCATGGGTTCGATCTGCTCAGCGGCCGTCAGGCCTTCGGCGCGCGCCATCGTCTGGAAGGCCTGATGACCGGCCTGATCGATCTCACCTATTCCGTCGATGGACGCTGGTACGTGCTCGACTACAAATCCAACCGCCTGCCCAGTTATGACGCCGATGCCCTGGCCCGCGCCATGGCGCACAGCGAGTACGAGCTGCAGGCGCTGATCTACACCGTGGCCCTGCACCGCTGGCTGCGCTTTCGCCTGGGTGAGGCCTACGACTACGCCCGCGATTTCGGTGGCGTGCGCTATCTGTTTTGCCGTGGCCTGGATGCTGGACATCATGCGGGGGTGACGGCCATGTCGCAATCCGTTGCCGACCTTACCGACCCGGCACCAGGCATCCACGCCTGGCGCTTCGAACCCGCACTGGTACATGCCCTGGATGCGTTGTTCGCCGGCAAGCCGGCAGATCCGATGTCCAGCAATGTCCCAACGCCCCTCTCCTCCCGGCAAAGGGGGTGGGATGAGAGCACTTCCGCCAGGGGAACGCCCACCCGATGACTCTCCCAGACCTTCTCACCGCCCTCCGCCAGAGCGGCGCCCTGCGCACCTTGGATCTGGCTTTCGCGCAAAGCCTGCAACGCCTGGATCCGGACACCGACCCACAGGTTCTGGCCGGCGCAGCACTTGCCTGCCTAGCCGTCACCAGCGGCCACGCCGGACTCGACCCCGCCCGCGCCGCCATGCTGCTGGACGCGCGCGATGACCCACCGCTTACCTTCCCAGACCCGGCCGACTGGCAACGCATCCTTGCCGCCTCGCGCTGGGTCGACCAACCGCATCCGCAACATCCCGCCGCCGCTGACTGCCCGCTTGTCCTTGAACGCGGCTTGCTCTACCTGCGCCGCTACCGCGAGTACGAACGCCGCCTGGCGTTGGGCCTGCAACGCATCGCCGCCCAACCACCGCCACCCTTCGATACCACCGTGCTGGCACCGCTGTTCGCGACATTGTTCCCCGACGCAGTCCAGATTCCTCTTCCCACGCAGGATCCCGGAATGACGGGCGAGCGCACGGGCTTGCCCGAGCCAGCCGTGAAAGCGACCCACCCGCCCGCGTCGTCTCACGCCCCGGACCGCCAAGCCCTCGCCGCCGCCCTCGCGCTGCGCCGCACGCTACTGCTGGTTACCGGCGGTCCCGGCACCGGCAAAACCACCACCATCGCCCGCCTGCTAGTGCTGCGCATCGCGCAGGCACGTGCATCCAGCACTCCCGCTCCCCGCATCGCCCTGGCCGCACCCACCGGTCGCGCCGCCGAGCGCATGGCCGAAAGTCTGCGTGCCGCCGTTGCACGGGCCATCGACGGTATTGACCCCACCCTGGCCGACGCCCTGCCAAGCGGCGCCAGCACCCTGCACCGTCTGCTCGGCGTCATCCCGGACTCCCCGCATTTTCGCCACAACGTGGACAACCCGCTGCCGTTCGACCTGATCGTCGTCGACGAGGCGTCCATGGTCGACCTGCCCCTGATGTGCAAACTGGTCCAAGCCGTCGCCGATGGCACCCAGCTGATCCTGCTCGGCGACGCCGACCAGCTGCCCTCGGTGGAAGCCGGCGACGTGCTTGCCGCCATCCTTCAGGCCGCCGGCCCCGGCGATGCCCTGCAGCCCGATGACGCTCAGGCGTTGCAGCCGCTGCTCGGTCGCACGCCCATTGGCACTTCATCTACCGGCGCCGGCGTCGCCCACACCGGCGGTCTGGCCGGCCATCGCGTGCACCTGCTGCGCGGCTATCGCCAGGCGGACGACTTCGCGCTTGCCCCACTGGCCGACGCCATCCGCGCTGGCGATGCCAACACCGCCCTGGCCTTGTTGCGCAGCGGCAAACTGGCCGGCGTGCACTTCCACGAAGACGGCCAAGACCCGCTGACACTCGGCCACGATGCATTGCTTGCGCACTGGCGCGCGCTGGCCACGGCCCAAGACCCGGCCCTCGCGCTGCGCCTGGCGGGCCGCCTGCGCCTGCTCACCGCCGTGCGCGCCGGCCCGCAAGGCGCGCGCGGCCTCAACGCCCGCATCGAACAACTGCTGGCCGACACGAGCCCCGGCACCCGTCGCCTTGGTGGTGCCTCGCCCTGGTTCCAGGGCCGCCTGCTGTTGATCACCGAAAACAGCTACCGCCACGGCCTGTTCAACGGCGATGTGGGTATTTGTCTGCGCAGCGCAGCGCGTCCGGTTTCGGGAAGCAGTGACGCAAGTGCAGGTCACGCCGGTAGCAGCTCACATCACGCTGCCCCTGTTATGGACGACCGCGCCCAAGGTCCATTGGTCGCCTGGTTCGACGGCAACGGCAGCGGCCAGGTGCGCGGCTTCCACCCCGCCGCGTTGCCTGCCCACGAAAGCGCCTTCGCTATGACTGTGCATAAGGCACAAGGCAGCGAATTCGACGAGGTCTGGTTGCAACTGCCCATCCGCGACGCCCGCGTGCTGAGTCGCGAACTGCTCTATACCGGCATCACCCGCGCCCGCCGCGCCCTGCACCTGGCCGGCAGCGAAACGGTCATCGGCAGCGCACTGGCACGCCACGCCGCGCGTATCTCGGGATTGGCGTGGCGGTTGTTGGGTGGGGACGAGTCGTCAGCGCTTGTACCGGCAGGGCCAACGACGGTGGTTCCGCCCGCCCAGGGTTCGCTGTTCTGATGGACGCTGGCCGCCATCAGGTAGGATCTGAAATCAAAATTCTGTTTCTGATAAGCTGCATATCAAACGATTACAAACACTAGGAAGTGAATAATGAAGGCAATACAGATTACTGGGATTCTCATGTTGTTAGTCTGCTCCACCGCGACTGCGGCTGGCAGGCTGGATATTAATCTCCAAAGTATAAAGACAGCGAAATCTGGAGCGTCAGTTGTCGTTAGGCTGTCAAATACAGGCGACCACGCCATCGAGAGACCTTCGTCCTATATTCCAGATGTTGGTGAGGATGGGCTGTTACAGAATAATCTATTTGAAGTCACGCAAGAGGATGGAAGTCCCGTCGACTACCGTGGCATCTATGTGCGTAATGTCCGTGGCTCCAATGGCAGTGTCATGTTATCGCCAGGGCAATCAGTAGTCAGGACGATCGATCTCTCCTTGTGTTAAGAGATAATGAATGGGCGGACATATTCGGTTACCGTACAACGGTTTGTGCGTTATCTGGAGAAGTCAAAATCAAGAATAAAGCCTGCTTCAACCAATATGAATTCTCTGAAACCCACGATATCTAACGTCATTGAAATCACGCCTCGGGAATCGATCAGCTTGCAATTTTCATCAAATAATACAGACTCGAAGGCAGTTCAAGTTTGCGACGCTTCGGAGATGGCCGAAGCTGGTTGACGATGCGTGTGCACGGATACGCAACTTTACTTGTGGAGTAATATTCACTTAGCCGTGCGTA